>Ga0247608_10000361_pt1 | contig 77336 bp, 79 predicted proteins | sample 176DNAGHGlowgp2_FD_193490 | JGI IMG/M metagenome (GOLD analysis project Ga0247608, IMG submission 193490) | Sheep rumen microbial communities from Palmerston North, Manawatu-Wanganui, New Zealand - 1766 DNA GHGlow gp2 | ecosystem: Host-associated > Mammals > Digestive system > Stomach > Rumen ... | reverse complement strand
AGATAGACCGAGTGCAAAAAACTAAAGAATTCAGATTACAAATAGAGTTAGATGACTGATACTATTGAGAATTGTGATGAGAGGATAGGTTGCTAATGCTACTATCAATATCAGATACACCTATTGAGGATTTAATAAGCTACTTGAAGTAATGAGCAGATAAAAATCTCTTGAAATTTAGATACAACTCTATACAAAGTAATTAATAGTCTCCGTCAACTATTCGTAAGAGGGTGCGTAACACCCGACGGTCAGAAAATATTCTCTTGAATGTATAAACATTCTGAATCTAAGAAATAATACACCCGATAGTGGGACATGAAAGTACCGCAAGGGAAATTACGTCGACGCTATCTCACTATCGCATATTGTTAGCGGGAAAGACGGGATACCGTTCGCAATATGCATAGTGAATATTTTATTTTCTAAATTTATTGTCATGCTAACTAAAAAAGACCTTATAAGACATATCGTGAAACACGAATATCACGACATGGGAAAAAAGACAACAGTATGTCTACTAACTTTAGATAACGGATTCGAAGTAGTCGGAACTTCAAGCTGTATAGATCCTAAAGACTACGACCAGAGAACAGGAGCAGCTATCGCATACGAAAACGCAGTAGAAAAGCTATGGGAACTCTACTGATTTTTGGAACACGAGAAAAAAGACGAACCAGAAACATCAACGTTCACACTCGGAGGAATATCAAACTGATATCCAAGAGGAGATTATAATCCTGCACCAACAACATTATTGTATAAAACAGACGAAGATAAAAGCAATTTTAGATATTGTAACGCCAACTAATGGAACATAAGATCCAATACCTAGATCCACACGAGCTTATCGGATACGAGCTCAACAACAAAATCCACGACGAAGAGGACGTGGGGAAAATCGCAGACTCCATCAAAAAGGTGGGAATGAGAAATCCTGTGGAAGTCGACGAAAATATGGTCATCCTATCAGGTCACGGAAGAGTAGAGGCAGCCAAAATGCTGTGACTCGACAAAATCCCCGTAATCGTATATGATGACATGGACGAAAGTCAGAAAAAACTGTATAGACATCTCGCAAATAAGACGGCTGACTTCGCAGAGTATGACAAAGAAGCTATCCGTAAAGAGATTATGGAGTCAACAGGAGAGGAGAGATACACGCTGGAGAAACTGTATGAAGATTTCAAACTCAAATTAGAGGAAGAAGACAGAGACCTTGTAGAGGAAGATGTCGCAATACTTCCAGTAGACGGAGAGAAACTCGCAGTACAATTCGGAGATATCTTCGAATTAAAGGACAAAAACATGACGCACATCCTAGTCTGCGGAGATTCAACAATAGATAAATACTACGGAGACGTACAAGCACAGCTACTCCTAACAGATCCCCCATATAATGTAAACTATAAAGGAAGAGGAAAGAAAACAAGCAATGGAATCGCAAACGATAACCTCAAAAATGACAACTTCCAGTTCTTCTTGGACGACGCATACGAGCTAATCGACAAACATACAACAAAACCAGCCAGCTGGTACACGTTCCACGGACGGGAATGGGAAGAATGTTTCAAGGCAACAGTAAGTAAATTCACAGATATAAAGGCACAAATAGTCTGGAATAAGACACATTACAACCACGTAGGAGGAAGTTACAAGAGAAAACATGAGCTTTGCTTCTATTCCATCAAAGGAGAAGAGAAATTCTACGGAGATACAATCTTCCAGGCGGACGTGGAAGAGATAGATCGGGAAAAAATCACGCCAGAGAAGCTAAAAAGAATAATAGACGCAAACAGAGAGGCAGAGAAACACGGAAAAACAACAGTATGGACAGAGAAAAAAGAGAACTCTGCACTATATATCCACCCAACTCAGAAACCTGTATGGCTACTCGAGAAAATGGTGCTAAATTCAAGTCTGATATGAGACACAGTACTAGATCCATTCACAGGAAGTGGTTCAACTCTGATAGCATGTCAGAAATGGGACAGAAACTTCTACGGAATCGAGATGTCGCCTGGATACGTACAAGCAGTACTACAGAGACGAGCAGAGTACACAGGAAGAACAGCAACGGAGGGAAAGGTGGATGGAATAAGATGTCTGAACAGAGACATAGATTTCACATTTATTAACGAAACAGACTAATGACAGACTATCCAAGAGATAAGAATGGAAAGCTGTACGAAAATAGAAAACATCCCAGAGCAAAATCTACACTAATGAATCATGTAAAAAACTGAGCCAAAGAGTCCGTAAGAAAACAAAGTCGGGATTCCACGGATAAACTAACAACCAAATGAGTAAACTCTCCATTCGATCCAATCCCAGAAAACGAAGTTAGGATGCTAGTCCAACAAATCAGAGAGTGAGTAAACCGAAAGGTAGCAGTAAAAGCTCTCTGACTATGAGAGACTAGAGCTGAATACTTCATTGAAAGGGGATTAAAATACACAGACAAAACAACAGACGCTGGAATGATAATAGAAAAACCAACGTTCGTGAAAAATGAAATCCTAAAAGCTGAAGCTGAACAGGAAAAAATAGCTAGACTGGCACTCATGCAATCTATGAAAAAAGGGAATGCAAAAGTAGCTCTCGAATTCCTGAATAGACAGCAGGAAGAAGTACAACAATACTTCAACGATAGGGAAGAATACAGACAAATAGCACAGGACATGGGACTATCCAAACAAGAATACTATCGATGTCTGAATGTCCTAAACGGAATGTCAGAAGCAAAAGCTAGTGAAAACGTCTGACGAAGTAAGGAACTTAGACAGTATCACTACAGAATGAATCCACAGGTCAAAGAATACCTGAAAGTAATAAAGATCCAAAGGAGACAGGAACTGATGGACGGAATAGACTTCACAAAGGAGACCGCACAGGCAGCAATGACCTATGCACTAGGAATCCTAATGGACGAATTCCAGAAAAACGATAACACAAAACAGGACAAAATCAACATAGCAAAGGAGATAAGGAACACGGCAGAGTCAATCGGAAAGGCAACAAACCTCTATCCAAAAGATGACCTACCAAATGTAGCAAATATAGCAATCCTTGCTTCAGAGAATACGGACAAAGTACTAGAAATGATAGGAAACAAACACAATACAAAGGCTTTAAATATTACCCAATTCGTAAATGGCGAAACCACAGGACAGACTGACACAGGAGGAACTTGACCAGTTGAGGATACAATGCAAAACGAACCTGCTTAGTTATGCACAGTGGATATTCGAACCGTTCGGAAGCTTCGCAGTGAAACCATTCCACGAAGATATCTGTAACGCACTAGAAGAGGTAATGATCGGAAAAACAAAGAACCTGATCATAACCATGCCACCAAGAACAGGAAAGTCAGCACTAGTATCACAGATATTCCCCGCACGAGCAATGGGAATAAACCCAAGAATGCAGTTCATGCTTGCGTCATATTCTCCAGACCTAGCCAAAGAGTTCTCAAATAAGGCAAAAAGATACGTAACGTCAGAGAGACACGCAGCAATATTCGGAGAAATGAAACTATCGCAGGCACAGGCACAGGAATGGGAAAACACAATGGGGTGAAAATTCGTCGCTACTTCAGTAGGATGAGTCGCAACCTGAAAATGAGCGAACGTTCTAATAGTCGACGACGTAGTAAAGAACGCAGAGGAGGCAAGCTCTCCAACATATAGAAACAAAGTACGGGAATGGTACACACAGGTATTATCAACCCGTAAGCAAAACGATAAATCCGCAACAATAATCTGCATGACACGTTGGCATGTGGACGACCTTGTAGGAAGAATACAAAAGCTAGAGGAACAGATGAAGCTTGAGGGAATAGAATACGAACCTTTCAAGCTACTCAACATTAAATGACTGATAGAAAACCCAAACTATACAGGAACAGGAAACTATGAGGACAAACGGCAATCATTCCGACCAGAGAGATTCAGCGTGAACTCACTTAGGAGAATACAAATGCAAGATCCAAGAGGATTTGAAGCATTGTACATGCAAGATCCGATAGGAGCAATGGGAGGACTGCTAAACCCAGACGACCTAATCCCTGTAAGACTCTCCGACATAGACAATGAAGAGAGTAAGAGAGACCTGGAACTAGGAATAGGAATAGATCCTGCACTCAGTTCCAACTCCAAGAGCTGTGACACAGCAATAATACTAACAGGAAGAAGAATCAGCACGGGACACATATACATCCTGGACATCTGTGCGGATACGTTCGCACCGACAATAGCAATCAACTATCTCTACCTGATGATAAACAGGCGAGAGGCGATGGGATTCCACCTGAGATTCATAGGATGTGAGGACGTAGGACAATTCAACGCATGAATGGTCGAGTTCCGAAACCTACTGAATGAGTCACAGGTAGCAACAGGACGTAGAGATTGGCTGTATCACTACAAGCCAAGAGGAAAATGAAACAAACTAGATAGAATTACATACAACCTAGAACCTGCAATCAGCTGAAGACAGACATACCTGAACGAGAACATAAGAGCTGATTACAAAACAAAGCTACTGACACAAATACTAGAGTTCCCTAACTCAGAGAAAGTCGACGTAGTGGACGCACTAGCTCAAGTAGTGGAGATATGGAGGAATATTCCGAAGAGTTATCCAGGTCAGACCACTGAGTATGTGCAAAAAACAGAGCCAGGAGAACCTGTAACGAATAAATACCAGGAACTCCAACAAACAATACACGGTATAATTATCTAACACGGTATAAAGCACCTTTTACAATATAATATAATAACAATGGCAGAAAAAACAAACGAGCTTGAAGCTCTAAAGAAACTCTACAGAGAAGACTTCAATGTAGAATTCGGAGAAACTCCATCAATTCAGGCATTCGACAAAGGACTAAAAGACCTGAATAAGAACACAGTAAAAGAATTCGCAAGGATTCTCACACTATACAAGAACTGGTTCATAGAACAAACAATGCAAATCTTCCCTATGGACGAAGCAGCACAAAATTACAGGAACGGAGTAGTAATCGAAGTAAGCAAACTCATAAAGACAATAGAATCATACGCAGTAGAAAGACCAGATCCAATATACAGAGACAAAGGACAAATAAAATCTGGACTAGAAGAAACAAACAACAAGCTTTTAGCAGCATAATATAATAAAAATGGCATATACACTACCAAACGGGAAACTCCTGAGTAGACCAAAGGGAGTGAAGAATAAGATATCACCCACAAAGGTCGCCACAATCCATAAAAGACTGCTTGCAATCCTATTCGATATAGAAGAAACAACGGTCGCAAGACAGTTCGTAAAAATGAAACTATCCCTAAGAAACCCATATGCCGTAAGAGAATACATAGAACGAAAAATAGAGTTCAATAGTTGAGAGCTCTGAAGTACATGGAAATCAAGACACGAAGAATACAAGAAAATGACGCATAGAAGAAAGCTAACAAGGAAAAAAAGACCACCAAAAAAACGGACTCCACAAATTGACGAGTCCGTTGAACGATGAGATGAACCAGAAGTGCGTACTCTCCCATAGACTTACACACTGTATGTTTGGTGGTAGGAAAGGAATATGCTGAAAATAAGAACACGTTAGTTAGTCTGGAGTCAAAACCTCCTTCATAGCAGATTGTGAATTTACACATAATAAAACCTCCAAACAAAAAATGTGTAAATTGCACTAGTCGCAATCTGCTATAAAGGGGGATATTGACCAGACCACTAACATGCTAACTAGTACTGCATATTACAACATGCGTCAAATGAAGTTCCCGCTGAGTTGAGTCCATGAATACCGAAGACCTCCAAACTTGGTATTGGGATAATAAATCCTGTCACTCAAAACGGTATATAAAACAAAATAAAATACAAGTGCTAATTTACACTATAAAAAATGTATTGAAATCCAAAAAATAAGATATACATTACAATTAACTACGTTTTATCTAACCTCATTATACCAATGAAAGAGAAAACAACCGAAAAAGCCCAAACTCCTGCTTGGATGGAGACGGAAGAATTCAAAACTTACGACAGAAATCTAAGAGCAAATCAGGAAAGGGGATTTCAAAAAAAGATTACACAGCTCAAGACTGAAGCAGAAGCAAAAGAACAAAGAGCATCTTCGTTCAAAGCTAACCTAGCAAAAGTCGTCAGAAACCCAGAATTCATCACTCAGCTGAAAGATGAAGACATGGAAATGGCTAGAGACGTGTACGATACTCTCGGAAAGGATTTCTTCGAGTCTAGTAAGAAAGAGGTTCAACTTGAATTCCCACCTTTAAACCTAGACAGAGAACAGATCATTAGAGAATATCAAGCAAAACAGGCTCAAGAAGCAAGACAGCAGCACATCGCTGGACTATTCGAAAAGTTCAATAGTGAAGTAGAATGGGACAACGAAGACGAAAAGGCAGCATTCGAAAAGAAAGCCAACGACCTACTCGTAGGTGCTAAAGACGAGCAAATCGATGCCTTGTTCTGATATGCATGCTCAGAACGAAAAAAGGATCATCTTGTAGACTCTGTTGTAAACAATCAAATGTGACATCCTGGTGGACAATGAGCTCCTGCTACACAGCAAGGAATATCAGAAGAAACCATAAAAGCATTTGATGCCTTATAATTTTATATCAAAACAATCCATAATCATGGCTCACGTATCAAAAATTAAACAATGCAGACAGGTGGATGACAATCAGGTAAATCAGCTTTTCAAAGCAGATGAAACTAAAGACTACTACCAAGGACAGGCTCTAAAGATAGTAGAGGGAGTTGTATCACCAGTTGAAGACGTAGATGAACCTGTATTCGGAATCTGTGAGGAAACTCGTGGATCGAGCGAATACGCTTTCAACGTAATCGTACGTCAACCAAGAGTAGGAGATACATATTCAGTAGAAACTGACTTCGACCTAGACGAAGACAACGTAGGAACATTCTACGGAATCAAAGCTACTACTAACGGTGGATATCAAGTATCAGCTACATGAGAAAAGAAACAGTGGAGATTAATCGCTGTACTCGGACCAAGAGTTGGAGAATTCGAATTCGAGAGATACATTACAGATGCTGATTTAGGTGTAGAATAATTTTATATCTTTTATAGGAAACAAACATGGCTTACCAATTAACATGAGGTGTAGACTTCAATACACAGATAAGTTTCTTCGGATGAGGTCATAAGTTATTGAATCCATTATTGACTCACGTAATGGAAGAAGAACTTCACGGATACGACCTAGCTGGAGAATTGAGCAAACTTGCATTGTCTCCAAAAACTGTATACTCACCAACAGAGAGATTCTCATCAGCTGGAGAGTTCGGAGACATCAAAGAAATTCCAGAATCAGGAATCGCTCCAGATATCCACGTTGCTAAATGAGCAAACAAAGGATATCAATTCCACACTTGGGGAGGTAAAGTTGTATATACAAGATTACTTACTCAATGGTTACAGACAAGTAGAGAATTATCTAATATCCCTAACGATACTACAGGAATTCAATACTTACGTCACATCAAAGAAAGTTCTACTGGATTAGTAAGATCTGGAATCAGAAAATTACTAGAGCTTGGAGCTTCATTATATACTAGAGGATTCTCAGCTACTCAAATAAATGGACCAGCTGGAACTGGAGAAGATGGAGAACCATTATTCTCTATTCACCACCCATTCAAAGACGGTACAGCAGAATATGCTAACTGTGGAATGAAAGTGAATGGAAACATAATCCACCCAGTATTCTCTGAAGAAGCATTATTGCACGCAATTAAGGCTTTGAAAGGAACATTACAAGATGGATTACAAGGACCAGTTCTTCAGAACTGAATGAAAGTTGATAACTTAGATGGAGTATACGACTTAATCGTACCTATCGAGTTAGAGGCTGAAGCAGGAAAGATCCTTAACGTAGACTCAAGATGGGTTCCTTACGAATTCAATGGAAAGAGTGCAGACGCTAACGGAAACTCTGCTCAAAGAAATGTATTCTCATGGAGAGGATATAAAGTTAGAGTTATCCCTATGTCAATCTTCGGATGGACAAATGAAGACGGTGTATCAGTTGGTAATACAACTAACTGGTTCGTTAGAAATACAAGATTCATCAATCAAACTAAATCTCTTCAAATGGCTAATTTGAACGGATCTGGATTCGGATTGAAAACTTGGATCGACAACAACACTGACAATGCAAACATGAAGATTATCGGAGACTATGCCTTCGAATTCTCAAGAGTTGCATCACTCGGACTTTGGGGATCAAAGTGAGACGGAACAACAATTGCCTAGAGCATATAAGGAGACGTGGAGAGATTCACGCCTCCAATATATGTCCCAGGACATAGATTTATTTTCCAACCTATATGACAAATGGCATATAACGAAAATGTACAACTTGAGTTCTCCCTAGATCAAAAAGAAACATATCTAGCAAGCTGACTCAACAAAAAAGCCGAAGAGTACACAAACCTATTCAGGTATAAAAGAGAAGCTCTCATACTAGCGTGAAAGTATGGAATTGAGAGCAATGTATTCGATAAGGAGAAATACAATAAGATATTAAACGATAGAGGAATTGTATACGCTACAGAATACAAGAAGTACTTCCAATTAAAAAAGGAAATACTTAGAATCAAGGAATTCTTAGGATTCACAAAAGAACTAGGAGATGAAAACGTCGTAATAGACGATGAACTCCAAAAGGAAGACGATGACGAAATCCAAAATCCTATTCAAAATGAAAATGCATCTTCTGACGAAAACGACAGTTCAGAACCTGAAGAAAACAAAAAAGATGAAGTTTCAAATACTGAAGATGATATCGAGACTCTAAGGCAAAAATACTTTGAGAAATTCGGTAAAGCAGTAGCAACTGGTTATAAAAACAATATCGAATGGATCAAGAAAAAACTTCTTTAGATCTTAAAGATACAACCATGGCAACAAGCGAGAACACAATACGAATATTGGTGATTTTGCTCGCTTGTTTTTTATTTATTCTATACAAGAAAAAATGGTAGATAAGGGAACAATACAAGAAACAGGAAATGTACTCCAAAAACTAACATCAAGCGAGAGAGGGACATTCCTAGCCATCATGATATGTGCTTTAATCAGCATTGTATGAATAGTAATATTCTATGTAAACAGCATGGACTGACTGATAGACAAATACAATGAAACTATCAACCAGCAACAAAAAGAATTCTTAATGGCTTTAAAAGAATTTAGCAAATAACCAATAATAAAAATGTGGGAATACAAAATATACAAAACAAACCTGGGATACTGAATCTACAGAAAAAAATACGTAGGAAGTATACTACTAATCCAATTCCTACACGCAAACGACCTCCGAGGAGTCCATAAATCAACCGCAAGAACATTTTATAATAAAGACGATGCATTATCAGCTTTAACTTTAATGAAAGTCAAAGATGGAAAGGAGTGATAAAATCATTGAAAAAGATGGTAAGAAATATAAATTGAATTTAATAATAGACAAGACAGCAACTGATATCCACCACATACTAGGTCAGAAGTACAAAGCACAATATAACGTAAACATAGACCAGAATAAGATAAGGATACCAAGAAAAGACCATATTGACTATAACAATTTCGTAAAAGACAAACAAAACCCAAGAGAAGCAATGCAAAAGCTCTATGAAATGTGCAAACAAGTACTCACGCCTGGAGTAAGGGAAATAATGGAAACAGTACTATACAAAACAGATGACGATTTATTCTATATTCCAGAACTACTAAAATGAAAGAAAAAGAAAAAAACTACAGATACTGAAAAGAAAAATCTGAATGCAGATACAGATTAGCAATAGAAAGTTGTTATAGGTGCTTATTTGAGAATCTTTGTTTATTTGAGCAAAACCAAGAAAGACTATGAAAGGATACTCACGAAACAGAGAAGACTTCATAGAGCAACTTTATATAAAATATAAAGACAAAATGCCAATAAAATCAACCCTAAGGGACTTTAGATTTAAACCTTATAAAAAAATGTCAGAAATCAGAGAAGATCCAGGATGCCTAACTCTATCAGAGGACATGATGGACGAAAGAGACTTCAAAGCAGAAGAAGTCATCAAGCTAGACCTAACAGTAGAACTTCCTAAATCATTTTCATTGTGAAAATGGATATGGAAAACAAACTATCAGAACGGTTGGGGAAGCTGTACAGCTAACGCAACAAGTCACGGAGTACAGGTACTCGCAGTAAAAGATAAAGGAGTAGAGCCAACAAAGGAGAATATCGTAACTCCAGATCGAAAAGACTTGTGGGGAAAAATGTGACATGACCTAGACGATAAAAACGATAGTGGAGATTACGTAGAAAAAGCAATCAATACAGCATTAAAGCTAGGAATAGCAACAGTAGAATGAGACTATGCAAAGTTCGATGGATATAGTTATGATTCATGGAGCTGAATGGATAGAGATATAGATAAGATGAAACGCTACCTCTACGCAGGATGTCCAATAGCATGGTGCTTGAGATGAAATAAAACTACATGGAATGAATTAACAAATGGACAACTAAAAACATACATAGAAGCAGACAAAAGAACAGGAGGACATGCAATCTGTCTAGTATGATGGGACACATGAGGCTTACGGTTCGTAAATAGCCGAAGAACAAACGACGGTAAATGATACAAAAGTAGATTCTACGTGTCATATTCAGACTTGAAATTATGCTCTTGAATGTTCAACTGGAGATACCGACCACTATTCAAAAAAGAACAAGCAAAGAAAGATCCAGAATACTTAAAAAGAAAAAACGTAGCTGTAGTTGTACTAAACGCACTCAAAAAACAATACGATAAAGAACCAGCTGCAGTAAAAGAAGCAATAGTAAAACTAAGCCAAGCTTACAGGACAGCATATCCTGAAATAAATGAAGAATTACCTCTTAAATAATATAAACATGCTACAACTAAATGAAATAATCAATAAAGTCTATGACCTCATGTCAGTAGATTCAGATAATACAACCTACTCCACATGGGGAAGAGTAGTACCAAAGATAAATAGCGTAATGCACAGGGTACTATCAGACAGGAAGTTCGACGTAGTATTGGAAAAAAGCCAATACGCTCCAAACATAAAAGGAGGAGACCTCCAATTCCTACGTGGAACATACTCTTTCAACAGGAGACCTGAAAAGATAGTCTGTAAACCAGCCGAAGAGTGAGACAGGAGACTGTATATAGCAAGCAAAAAAGACGTTCCTACAAAGGGACGATGTCTTGTAAAAGGAACAGTTTACAAATTCACACTCAACGGAACAGATACAGAGCAATGGCTAACAATAGACGAAGACTTAACAATCCCAGTAGAGCAGGGAACAGTAATAGAATTCCTATACAAAATCCCTGACGAAGCTGAAGCAACATATCAACTATTCGCTGTCACAGATAACAACGAAATGGAGATGATATACGCAGACTATAGATATCCAACAGATTTCCAACAATACTGGACAATACTGTACAAGAACGGAATAAGTCTAATAAGGATCGTATCATACGACGCACGATACCTAAAGACTTTCAAACTCAATTACTTCAAGAAAATAGAAACATTGAAGAACCTAACAGATAAGACAGTAATCCCTGACGAGAGATGGGACTTGGATATGTTGGCAGTATTAGTAGCAGGAGAACTCCTATACGAAACAGAGAGAACAGATGACGCAGCAATGAAACTAAACGAATGATACGGAAATCTGATCCTATTCTACGATAAATATGCAAATACAAATAAAGGATTCAGACAAGAAATGGGATGGAATAGAAATTTACAACGTAAAGCACCAATAATCTAATGGCAAACTGATTCAATAACAGCTGATACGTAACAATAAGTGAAGCTTTCACTAAAGGATTTGTGGCAGGATACAACCAAGTATTCACACCCACATCTTATTCCAATTACCTCAGAAACTGTAGACTAGAGAATCAGGCAATCATAATGAGAGACTGATTCAGAGTCTACACTTCAATATGAGAAATAGGAGAGATAATAAAACTCAAAGCAACAGAAAATAACCTATATGCACTAGTTATATGAAACGACGGATGATGGAATCTCCACCTATTCAAACTTCTCCCATCTGGTGCTGTAGACCTATGACTTGTATCCACATTCATATCAGACAACTATTCAGACTACGACCTCGTGGCAATAGGGGAATGTCTCCTAATCCTAACAAAAGGAAGAAGACCATATTGGTATAGAGAATGAGATTGACTAATTCCTCTACCAAACGAATGTATGCCATCAAGAGATGGATGACAAACTCCAAATACAAACTTCATGTCAACACATGGAGTATACTATTCGGGGTTTGTATTCTTAAACGAAATAAATACTGACCTAAAAGCAACAAACAGAGTTATATTATCACATGAGATAAATAGGGACACTAAAGACTGGCGAAAGAACGCTAGAGATTTTTCAGCCAGAAGAGATGCGGATAATCTCCTCATCCCATACAAGATAATATGTCCATCAGCTGTACAGGCAATGGTATCAACACAACAAAACCTATACATATTCTGTCAGGACAGCGTGCAATACCTAGATAGAAACCTACTATCAGAATACGCAACAAATAAAACACTAAGAACACTACCTCTTGCAGCAGGAAATAGACTAATAGGTAAAAACCTATGCGTAGCAGCAGGTAACTTCGTGTTCTTCTTCTGTGCAGATAAACACATAAGAACATTATGATATACATCATGAATCTACGATCCACAAATCGCAGACATTTCAGATACACACTTCGGAATCCAAAAATGGATAGATAATAACATAGCAGATAAACAACCATACGGATTCGCTTTCTTCAACAAACAAGACGATACAGTAGAATTCCACCTTATGTCAAAGAAAGCGGTACAGAAAAACGATATAGTGCTAATCCGAGACCTCCAACACCAACAATGGCTAATAGATGATGGGAAAAGTTTCGCCTCTATGGAAAACTACGACTGGGACTGGACAGCAGACGGATGAGTAGGAGAAGAAAGAAGCGGGACAGCTCACGTAGTAGCAGGAGGAGGATGATGGAACTGACCAAAAACATTCTTCTATCAGAGTGACGCAAAATATGACTCACAATATGACGAAGACGATGACGAGATAACAGTAAATCCAATTGCATTCGAATACAATACCGTTAACATGGCACTATGAGAAGTCGCAGAGCGGAAACTGTTCAACGGAGTAAGACTCACATGAGCAATAAACATCCACACAGGAAACACAGAGCAAATATACGAATGAAATACAGCTCTATTCGAAGTAAATGTTTATGTGGACGGAAAACAAATCTGCAATAAGAAAGTAAACCGACAGCAAATATACGATACATACCAGAGACTACAAATAGAAGTATGAGGACCAGAAATACCAGAATACGATCCAACTGACAGAGACGTAGTAAACGAATATAACAATTTACTATTCCCAATAGACTTAGTCCTAGACCAAGCAATGGTAAGGAGAAAGGGAAAGAGAATAAGAGTACAAATAAAGTCTGAGACACCAGGTGCAGACCTTTACCTTTCAGGATTGGCAATACGTGCAACACCTGTAGGAAACTTCGATTTATCCGATAAATTCTAAACAAATGGCAAACCAATATTGACACACAGTAAAAGATGGTATAGTCTATGATAAAAACTGAAAATACCTCTGACACGAAGACATCGTATATTGAGGAAATAAATGAGGTACTATAGCACCAAATACTAGTGAAGCCACAGCAAATGCACAGCCAAGCAAAACAATGAATGGTGGTAGTGCAAAAATAGATGGAGCGAATCCATCTTCTCCTAGTACAAACAACGCAACAAGGAGAGAAGAATACGCTCTAGGTCAAAATCAATGACAATGAAGTGTAGATTATAATAATATGCTAGAAATCCTTTCTAACACTTCCGAGAACAATAAAAATTGAATAGTAGAACCAACAAAGGCAACAACCACTACTCCAAACTCTACTTTGGACCTTAAAGCAAAAGGTAATTTTGATATGTACGAACCAAAGATAGACGATACAAACGCAGACGCAACATTCCAAAAAGCAGTATCTCAACTCAATGATAGCATAAAAGGTCTGGGATCATTAAAACTCGCAAGTGAAAACTATCAATACACTACAGGAAGCACAAACGTAGCAGATATAAACAACCTAATCAAAGAGATACAAAAAGCATACACAGCATGAATATATGATACTGCAACAATAGCAAACCAGCTTTGAGTAGACCAGGAAGTTGTAAGAAAAATACAACAAGGTAAAGCAAGCGAGCTTGTATCCATAGGAGAAGAATTCGCACAAGAACAACTAAAAGACTTCTTCAGAGCAGAAGAAGACTACGATATAAACCTCCAAAGAACTATGGAAGATTATAACCTAGCCAAAACAAACCTAGACGCTCAATTTAATTCTGCAATGCAAACACTAAAAAGAAGTATGTTCGACGAAAAACGAGCAGCAAGCGTAGGGAGTGCAATAGCAGACAGAAGCGGATCAGAATATATGATTCAGAGAGTAGAAAAAGGATACCAACAAAACATGGACGACTTAGAAAATAACTACATATACTCATCTCTAAAACAAAGAGCTTCATACATAAGAGCAATACAAGATTACAATACAAACATACAAAGACTATGAGAAGATTTTGACGATGCTGTGAAATCTATACAACTTTCAGTATTGCAACAATTCCAAGAGATAGATAACAAGATATTAACAGCAGAGGATAACTTGAAAGCTCTATCAAAACTCCAAGGAAGTACATCAACAGCAATGTCTGACGCTGTATTAAAATATATACAAGGAATAGAAGATGCAAATGAAAGACAAAAAGCTATGCAAAACTTCATCGCAGCGAACTATGGATATGATGTATCAGAACTCACATGATGAGGAACAGCCAATGTTCAAACCGCATACAACAACTTTGTAACAACATATAAAGACCTAATAGCAAGTGGATGAGCAATCAGACAATGATGGTGCGGAGAACCAGTAAATGAATATCTATGATTCTTAGGTTCTAATTTAAAGATAAGCCAAGCAAAAGACCTTGCACCTTACGCTACAGCTAAATATCCTACAGAATGAGCTATAGCATACTTCGACTGAACACAAAGCCGAGCAACATGAAATACAAAAAAATACTGACATACAGGAATAGTAGTAAGCATAGATCCAAAAAAATGAACTGTAACATTGCTCGATAGTAACGGTTCAAACAAAATGGGATTAGGATACACTACATATAAGCTATCAGATGTGACATGATATTATACTCCTTGAACAGCAGAGCAAACTACTCCTGGAACATCTAATCAAGAAGCAAATACTGCATTTACGACTGCAGCAGATTTAGCAGTAAATCCAAACCGATCCGTAGCATTCCAATGACAATTCACAGATAATGTGAAGAAATTTGTGGATTCCTGAAACTATGATGGTGCATTGGAGTATATCCTTTCAAAATCAGTATCATGACTTGGACAAGACGAAAAGAACCAACTTAATGCAGCACAAAACGCACTAGGACAACTTGCATCTATTCAAATAGCATTAGACCAATATGAAAAAATGGGATGAGAAACATCACTATTTGCAGGACTAGAAGAAGATGTGGCAGAAAAGATAGGAGAAGTAAAAGATCCAAAACTTAGAGCTCTTGCAACTCAAATAAATACAGCTATCATTAATTATAGGAAAGCTATTACAGGTGCATGATTCTCTGAAAAAGAAACCAAAGAATATCAATCAATCTTCCCTAGCACAAAGAATAGTAAAGAACTTAACACTGCAATCATAAACTGAGCATTAGATGGAATGTTAACAACGATAAATACAAAATACGCAGACGTAATCTGACCAACAACATACACAGAACTACTCAAGGCATACGAAAGCGTAAAGGGTAATCCATATGACTTCCGAGCAAATAAACAAGAGCTCATGAGATACTTAAAAAAAGAGGGATTAGATGAAAAATCAAGATCTGCAATAGATATCTTGGCAGAGCAAGTAAGGACCATAACCAACTGACCAGCTATCCCAGAGATGAGTAAATCAAACTTCAGTAGCCAATGAGCATACCAAGCCAATAATAATACAGGAACTGTAATCAAACCTGTGATGAACTTTTAACCAAAATTCAACATAAAACATGGCAACATCTTGAAAAAAATTCTTAGCAGAGCAGCAAGCAAGAAGTAATTCAGTTCAAAAGCTATCAACATGAACAGGTACGCCTACACCAGACATAGAAATACCTAAATGAGTTTCTAATATAATAGAATCTCAAGCTCCCAAATACCCATCTACGACAATATCCGAAACGACTCCAGAACAAAAGTCTCAGCTTAAAGAAATAGAATACGTGGAAAGTCCAAGAAATATAGTGGACGTAGCAAAGCAATGAGTACAAAGAGTGACATCAAAAATAGCATGAAAAGATATAGGAACAGCATACGAGCAAGGGTCAAAGATGATAGCCGAAGATTATGAAATATCAAAACAAGTAGAAGAAAAGGGAAACAAAGGAGACCTACTATTCGAATGAGTTAGAACATGAACATCTCCAATAGATGTATTGGCAAAGAGTCTTGGAATAGATAAATGACTGAACGAATGATGGACAAATAACGAATGAGATACTGTATATCTAACAAACGGGAATACTATTGTATCAAAGCCAATAGTAAGATCACTCGACTCTACATCAACATTGTGAGACGCATATAACTCAATAACATATGAATACGCTCAAAACTGAGGAGTTCTGACTGCGGAACAAATCAAAGAAACATATCCAGAATGGCAAGACGTGTCAGATGATACAATAAATGCATTTATTCAAGACTGTCTATATGACGTAGAGACAGATAACAGAAGAGATATAAACCAATATGCAGACTTTTATGGTGCTCTGTCAGTTAATGATAACTATGCCAACAAACAAGATTCCCTACTAGAAGCATTAACGGATGAAGATATTATCGCATATTGAATATCTGCATTCGCTTGATGAGCAGAGAAGCTTGAATGAAGAACTCCAGAAGAAATAACAAAATACATCCAATCTGCAATGATAATAAAAGACGCAGCAAACCAGTTTAACGAGCTTGGATATAACATATCATGAGCATCAGACTACAACCTAGTAAGATCCGTACTTGCTGCAAACAAATGAGAGGCAGATATAAAAGAACTACAAGACGCATTCAATACCTACACTAATTTCAATCTTACTGCAAATGAACTGAATAAGATCCAGGAAACATACGATACTCAAATGAATAGCTTAAGAGAATTGAGGAAAACAATAGAATCATGAGACACAATAGAATATAACAGACTACTATCAGACTATGCAAACAAATACATTAGTGAGTCTTTCAATAGCAAAATAAATGCTATGCTAAAAGAAACATACACAGGAGATAGTTCTTGGATAAAAGACAAACTATATTCCCTAATGTTCTGAAACGCATATGAAGAAGACGGTAAATACTATGACACAAATTGAAATGAAATCAAACAAGATGAAGTTTCAAAATGAATATCTAGAGCTTTGGTTGATTCATGGATAAATCTTTGAAATCAACTATCAGACCTAGACTATGACATTGATAGAACAGTAAACGATCGAGATAGTGATAGAAATTTCTTCGACCAAATTAACGTAGACTATGAAAAACTATGAAGAATCTGATTCGATATCCCATCAACAGTATTCGCTGGAATAATGTCTCTAACTCCAGGAGGAGTTGCTTTCACAACAGCGACAGGACTCCCATATATATGAGCTAAAATAGATAACGTATTCAACTACGTAATGGGTGGAATAGCAGATATAGCAATATGACTATGAAATCTCATCTGATTTTCTGACTGATGGAATGAAAAAACAATAGAAAAATATGGAGAAGCTGTATCCGCAGTATCAGCAATAAAAATAGCACAATGACTCAAGATCCTAGGTAGAAAATGAGTAGACTATCTCAAATATAAGACAGCAATAGGTAGAGCTGTAAAAGTCTATACAGATAGAATCAAAGCAGGTGCAAAGTTGGTAGATGTTCTTAAAGAAAAAGAAAAAATAAGAAGAACTACTACTCCAAAGCTTCCAGAAGAGGCCTGAGATACTACATGAAAGATAGAATCAAAAGCAAAGGATGTAAAATCTAAGGTAGATGTAGATCTACAATGAGCTAAATATAAGATGCAAATAACAAAGGCAGTATTCCAAGATGCCTTAAATAATTTTCATAAAACATTCCAGGAAGAAGCCGCAAAGATCAAAGAAGAAACAGGATGAGAAACAATACTAGATACTCTATTCGAAACTGCATCAAAGCTATTCAAAGATTCTCAAAAATTAAGAGTAGCAGAGTGAGAAGTAGTGGAAAATATCCCAGAAACAGTAAGAGATGTTACAGAGATTAGTGTACAAGAACCAACTAAAACTACTGCTGAACCACAGAGAGAAACTACTATAGAATCTGAGGCAATGCCAGATCCTGAAGTCAGAGTAAAAGAAGCCGTAACGGAAGCACCAGAAACAGTAGAATGAACAGCCGAAGTAAAAGAAACAGAATGAGCAAAAGAAGTAAAGACGACTATTGCAAAGATACTGGACTTAATGAAAGACATAGAAGATAACGCAAAAGAAGCAGTAGATAATATATTCAAACCAGACCTAGAAAAACAAACAAGAAAAGAAATTGAAGAGAGAGAGGCAAGGGATGAGCTATTCAGAAGAGAGTGACTTACAGAGAAGCAAATAGAAGTAGTGGAGAATAATCCATTCACTGATTCTGTTATTAGAATAGTAGACAGACTTGTATCTGAAATCACAGATAAGAAATGAAACGTAAAAGACACAAGGCTAGAAGATAAATTGTCCAATGATGAAATCCAAAGAGAAGTTCTATCAGACGGACTCACAAGAATGCAAAAATACGTGGATAGAATCCAACAAATGAAGAAAGCTATATGAAAGCTATATGATGCACTATCTACACAAAAGAATATAAGATCAAGACAATTCCTATATAGTGAACCATTCCAAAGATTATTAAGAGAAAACGGACTTGAATATATAGAACGACTAGATGACAAAGGAAATCCAAAAAGAGCAGTAGTAGCAAATGACGGTAGAGTATTGTCTGCAAATGAAAGAGCTGTAGCAAAATATATAGAATCCATGACAGATATAATCACAGAAAAATCATGGATATCAGAAAAAGACGCACACAATATCAGAACAAACTTCACTTCAAAAGGAGATTGGGATAGCTCTGGTAATTTCCCTAAAGCAATAAAAAAAGCGTTATATGAGAGATGGAACGAATTCCTAGAGCAACAAGGATCATCTGAAATGCTACGCAAGATAGACCAAGGATATGCTGAACTTTCAGAAAACCTTGAAGTACTATCAGACCTACTATGAAAAGATTCAATGCTAAAAGATAACGCAAAGAATCAAATACTAAAGCGAGATGAGAAAGGAACACTAGACCAGATGGAGAATATCCTACCAGGAATAAAAAAACTGGTAGAGCTTACAAAATATTCTCCAGACATTGTAAATAGTACAATAAAAGCAAAGACACAGTATAAACAAACTCGTGTATGGCTAGGAAACTGGATAAGATACGCATGAGTAATGCTAGCATCAACTGTAGGATGACGATGAGGATTCGTTCTCGGATCACTAGGATTCACTACTTTAGAAAGATTATGAAACGCACTAAAATCCAAAGCAGTTAAAACAAAGCTAGACCGAGATTTATATAACCAATACGTAGAAGCTCTAAAAGTAGACTGAAACACAAAAGCTAGCTTCAAGAAAGGAGAAATAGAAAGATACAACGAGCTATCAAAAATAGCAGAGTGAAAAACACAAGCAGAGATAGATAAACTGCTAGATGACGCTACACAAATATTGATAGATAGACAGGCAGCAAAAATCAGAGAACAAAAACAAGCCGAGTGGGAAAGATATCTAAGAAGTCAATGAGTATGAGATACAACTCCAAGACTCCCAGAATCAACACAAGGATGAGTAGAAGCTACAGATACATTCACTCTACCAGAAGATAGATGAGTAAAAGAAACATACAAAGACAAGGAAAAAACACAGCAAGGATATAATCAAGCAGAGCAACAAATAATCGACGCATCACTTTGAAAGACTGAGGAAACAACATATTCTCCAGAAGCAGAGAAAGTGGCAGACATATTGGAGAAGAGTCTAAACGAAACTGCAGACATAATAGAAGAAGATGCAACAAATAAAGTAATAGAAAAAGGAGAAGAACTCACAGATGAAAACATCGCAAAAGAAATCCAAAAAGAGCCATCTTCAATAGAAGAATTCATCATGGAAATCGAGGAATGAGCTCCAGAAGAAACAACAAACTATGATGGTGCAGATATCAAAGACCTTGAAGAAGTTGTCGCTAATCCAAAGAAATATCCAAACGTAGACATAGAAGCTGCAAAATCAGCACTAGAAAAAGCTAGAAGACAAAACACACAAGCTGAAATCATGCAATCTCCAGACCAGCAACAAGCACAAAAAGAAATAGCATGAATCTACAAAGGAAACCAAATGGAACGTGAATGAGACAAGAGACGAGAAAAACAGAGGGAAGATATGGTAAGAGAAACGAATAGAGACTTCGATACTCTGGAAACTACTGAAGAATATGACAGAATAGAAAGCCAAATCACTCCAGAAGAATGAGAGCAAGCTCAAAAGTATGCAAAATGATATAAAGGATTCTATAGATCCGACAAAGCAAAGACAGATACGCTAAGAGCAGATATGGGTAAAAAAGCGTCACAGAACATTACCTATACAAGCTCTGTAGACAAAATCGCAACATTAGAGAGTCCTAAAACAAGAGCAAGAGTCGCACAGGAAAGATTAAACAAGAGAAAGAGATTATCCGAAGAAGAGAAAACTCAGCTAAACCAAATAATAGAACAAGCAAACGTAGAGATACAAGCAAAGGAAGAACTCAAAGCTCAAAAAACTGAACTAGCAAACGAATATAAGAGATTAGACAAAAAGAGGTCAGAAACTCCATACAGAGAGAATAAGAGAGAATACACAAAACAGATGGATAAGATATCAGACGAATTCGACAAACTAACATACGAAGAACAAGGACAATTCGCTAAACCAAAAGAGGTAGAGGCTGAAGAAATAAAGGAGGCAGAGAAGATAGAAGAAGAAAGACAAAACTTAGACCAGAATGAGACTCCACAAATAACTGAAGAACAAAGAAGCAAAGAACTAGAATGAATATCAATGGAGGTAGAATGATACGATCCAGAGACACAGATAGGTGCACCATTCGTGACTGTGTTTAAGGACTGAAAGAAAATATGAGAATACGACTCATTCCAATGAAATAAAGGATTGACAGAAACGCAAATGGCGTGGGTAGAAGAAAACATATATAAACCAGAATATCAAAAAAATAACGAGAAAACAGAGGTAGTATCGTCCGAAAAAGTCGCAGAATGAGAAAAAGAAACTAAAACCGATAAACTATCCAAGGAAGAAAGAAAGCAGTTGAATCAGATAAATAAAGAAATAGAAGACAGCCTATTCTACAAATGAGGAACGGACGCAAGATGAGAAATGACGGATAGAGAAAAAATAGAGTTCACAAACACACTGTCTCCATATAAAGAATTCTACCACGCAAGTGATTCAAATATAAAAGAATTCGACCTAGACAAAACAAAGGACGATCCAAACTGAATAGGACTATCCGTAAGTACAAAATCAGATAATGCATACACAGATAAGAAGCACCAATACACAATAGACGGTAAAGGATTATTGATAGCAAAAGAGGGAACAACTATCTCAGAAGAAAAAATCAAACAGATAAGTGAAAAACTCTGAATAGAACCAAACGAAATGTGGCAATATGTACCACTAGCTGAGCTATCAAGCTTCATAAAATGAGAATCTGGAAAATCAAACAAAGAAGTAATAGAAACTATGAGAGATGTAACAAAATATGACTGAGTAGAAACATCTCACGACTATGTACTATTATGGAATATGGATAAAGTAAATCCAAGAACCAAGAAAAACAAAGGATGAGATAAACCAGAAGAACCAACTACTCCAAAGAAACCAGAACCAAATAAGCCAACATGATGAACTCCACTAGTAGACGTAGCAAAAGATGGTACAGTAAATAAAGAACCAGGACTATGAGACTATACAACAGAGCAAATTCAAAAAAGAATAGATGAGCTAAAGAAAAAACGACAAGATAACTGAAAAAAATTATACGCACAAGATTTGTCTGAACTAAGAGTGCTACAAGACCTACTCAAAAGACAAATAGAACGAGAAAATAGAGAAGAATGAAGTACGGAACTAACAGACAGGCAACGAGAGATACTTAACTCAAACAACTATGGAGACGAATATCGTGCAGGATGAGCTTGAACATCAGAAGACTAATCTTGTAAAAACAAAATAAAAAACTACAACAAATTAATATTTAATTCCTAAACCATAATAAATGGGAACATCAAAGAATAAAACAAGGCAGACATTATTCCCAGTAGCCATCCAAAAACCAATCAAGGAATGAATCGAACTGAGAGACGGAATATTCGTCTCTCTCGAGAATGGTTACATAATACCTGCAACACCATCAACAGTTATAGAGTGAATCGCAACAAACGACATCTATAACAAAGAGCAAGTCAAAGAACCTGCTACAGAGTGACACGATAGAATGTGTATCTACTTCCCAAAAAGAAGATGGGAGACTTTCACAATGGAAGTACAAAACGGAGAAATAACACAGGAAGACGTAGGTCAAACGTTCTTGATAATCGGAGAATTGCAACATATCAACTATGCAACAAAAGCAGAGAAATGAGGACAATTCAGACTAGAGCAAGTTATAACTCCAACAAAGTGAGAATTCACATACTATTTCGATTCTTCACTATCTCCACAATGACCAAAGGGAGAAGACGGAGAAACTCCAACATTTACGTTCAAACCAGTACAAACACTCCCAGTAGGTTCACCAGCAAACCTAATCGTAGATCCACAAGGAAATAACTACGAGCTAACGTTCCAAATTCCAGCTTGAGCAAACTGACAGCCATGAGAAGATGGAAAACCTGGACCAAAAGGAGAAGATGGAGACACAATAGACCTTAGAATAGGAGAAGTAACAGGAGGACAAACTCCTGCAGCAAATATCAGAACAGTATCTCCAACAATGAGAGAACTCGACCTAACACTCCCAAGAGGAGAAGATGGAGAAGATGGAAAATCTCCTAGACCAAGAAACGACTGGAGCTCTGCATATACATACGAATACCTAGACATAGTAAGATATCCAGACCAGGACGGAGTAGGATGTTCTTGGATATGGAATGATAAAACAAGACCTGCAGGTTCTCAAGATATCCCAGGAGAGAGTGACGGATGGATGCTCCTCAATGTAGATGGTGCAGATGGAGAGCAATGAGAACCAGGAGGAACAATAGTAGTACCAGTAGAATGAAGACCTGGAAAAGATGGTGCTCCTGGAGCTCCTGGAGAAAAAGGAAACGACTGAATATCTCCACATAATGAATGAGAATGGAACGCAAATACTCCATATACTCAACTCGCTATGGTAAGAGCAAGCACAGGAGAATTTGATCCATGGGGAAATGAAATATTCTGATACTATATCACGCAAGGATGAGTACCAGCAGGAGATGACGCACCAAAGGATAATCCATACTGGCAACTACTATCAAAAGACTGAATGGCAGGAGATGGAAATATCTGGAGTGCGATGGTATTTAGAGTAGATGACCAAACTGTTACATGATCATTTGACTCAGACTTAAATGGTGTACCAGCACAAGCGACATTCACTAAATGTACATGAAATCATGATATGGTAACAGCACAATGAATAAACATTATAAAAGACGGTCATTATAGAGTATACTGACACATAATAGTAGAAAACAACAAACCATCACAGAATATGTACATCAATCTATGAAGATGAAGCATACATTTACAAACATCAAGAAATACAGATCAATCTTATAATTCAGTATGGCTTGCTACTGCAAAACAAGGATGAGCATATGCTACAGTACAATGACCTTGGCTAGACCTAACAATGGACTGTGAAGTAGACCTATATGAATGAGATATGATATCTCTATATTATAGACCACAAACAGATACTCCTGGAGTCGCATGAAGCCCATATTGATTCACATTTAAATGAGCATTAGATCCATCAGGAGATGTGAGAACATACTTATGATGATACTTTGCGACATATTTGTGAGTAGAATGGATGGGAAAGACATTACATCAAAAATCACAACCATATAAAATCGTTCAATCAATTTAACCTAAAATAACACAATGGATTATAATTCATATAGTATAGAATGCCCATTCCCAGTGTGAGCAATCTACATAACAACAGATAAAATGATACCATCTGGAATATGGCAATGAACATATCGAGTACCTTTCTGAAAGGGGAGGTGCTTGGTATGTGTAGATGATACGTCACAAAATGTAAACCTAAAAGATGCAGAAAAAGAACTATGAGCTGCTGCTCTATCTCAACAAGATATAACACAGTGAGAGGAATGATGAACGGTAAAAGTGACGACATGAGCATCAAATTATCAACCGTCAATAACTGTATATATGCGAAAAAGAGTCGAAAATAAAAACTCTTGATGACGGGAAAAATACAATTGATTCAATATCACGGATCAACAAGCTACAGACAAACAACTATATTGACTGAATGCTATAATAGATGCCCAAACTCAAAAACCAAAACAACCAGATCCATACAATCCATAATTTATATCCAACATAATCAAGGATGAAACCAAAAAAAGTAATCAACGTAGAGATAGAGAACGAAAGGTTCTTGTCCTACTACCAAAAAAGATGGAATCTCATGAAAGCTGCTCGTAATCCATACGACGTAAAGTGGAACGCCATAGACGCAACTATGCTAAAGAAACCACAATATGATTCCTACGGAAACTACCTTGTGGCTCTAAAGGAGGAACACAACGTAATGGAAATGTCAGCAGGTAGAGAATGAACTAACCTAAACTACACATTGCGTCCAACATGAGAGCCAGACCAGAACGAAATCCTAGTAGCAAAGATGATGCTAGACTACCAAATCTACGCTGGAGGATTCCATGACGAATGGAAACGTGGACTAGGAGAGAGAAGAAGATACGGAACGTGTTGCTTCTTCACAGGAATATGGGAAAAGACAGCAAGAAGTTATAAACCATCTGACGAATCAGACTGACTATACGATGTAAAGTACGACGAAGTAGTAGAGATACAAAACATATTCACACCTCAATGGATTCCTATCAGAAACGTCTGGGTAGATGACAAAGCGATCCACGCCAGAATGTCAGACGCAACAGACTGCATAATCCAGGAAACTCTGACGTACGAGGAAGTAATGAAGAGATGGGGAAATAATCCAAACTTCAAACATCTGAACCTATTAAAAACACAAAGGACAGATAACTTCAACCAACCATATCCATTGGAATCAATAGAAAATGGTACAAACGACGAAAACAAGCCAATAATAATCCATAGATACTACAACAAAGATACAGGAGACATGGCAATCATCGCAAACTACAATACGATAATATACAGAGGAAAGATGATAAGCATAAGCTGACAGCTCCCAATTGCTATGGCTCAATACTTCCCAGATGAAACATGCCTATACGGAATCTGAATTCCTGAGAAGATACAACCAATGGTAGTATATAAAGAAGAGATTGTTCAAAACTTGTTAGATAATAGTAGAATGTCAGGAAGTCCTCTACTCCTAATCTGAAACAGAAGTGACGTAGACGGAACACAAAATATCAGAACTAACAGGATCAATAAAATATCAATGACTGGTGGAGTAAACGACATGCAACTCACACAGGTAGCAAGCAACGTTGGAAACTACCAGGCAGTACTCCAATTCATTGACAACCAGATAACAATGGATACAGGAGAGAACCTAAGAAGCACATACGAACCAAGTGCTGCACAGCTAGGAACTGTGGAGATAATAGAAAACAATAGGAACACAAGACTTGGATCGTTGGAAGACGGAAAGAATAATCTATTAACAGCATGTCTGAACGCAGCAATGGATAACATCGTGCAGTTCTGATACAAGCTGATAAACATAACAAAGAAAACATACTCTGACGGAAAACTGGTAGAGACAAGAGTAGAGACACCAAAGATAGTCGTACCAGACAGGAAGATAAAGCAAAAAGGAGTAAAGATAGAAATAGAGGAAGAAGATATGGGAGATTACGGATACTTTGAATTCAAGAAAGACATGATCAAACAAAGATTCAGAGTAATAGTACAGACCGTATCAAACAACGGAGTATGGAAAATGGTAGACAAAAACAACCTCACACAATACGTACAAAACAAAGTAGCATTGTGGCAATTAAACCCACAACTCGCTACACCAGAGGAAATAAAGAACATAGGAAAGCTGATGGACTTGTATTGGGATTACAACTTCAACACATTCCCAGAGTCAAAGAAAGACAAGAAGAGACAGCAAATAGCAGAGATGAAAGAAAACATCATGCAACTTGCAGGAATGAATGAATGAGGAGACGCAGTATCTCAAATGATGGGATGACAATCCGCAATGCAACAAGCAGGAATGCAACAGCTGACTCCAGCAAAACCTTTAGAATGAGTGCCACAAGTGTAGGCACTCTTTTTATTTATACTTTAGCACTTGAAAAATGCAAAATTCCATATAATCTCAAGGCAGTAAAATAATTTTACACCTTTACTAATATTAAGATGGCAGTAAAAACAGCAAGAATCAACACGGTCAGCTTCTCATACTCTAACGTAGCAAAGAACTGATTAGTATGTAAACCAGGAGACATCCTCACTCTAGTACAATGAGCAGGAGGACAAATGTACGTAGACCTGGCTACACCAGAATCTCTTATCTGGGGAATCTGTGATGACAAAAAAGTCTTCTCAGAGACAAACGAAACAAAAGAATTGGATAGAGTAAACTACACACCAATAGCATGGGACAATACATACAAAATGGAAGTTTCATGAGAGGGAACACCAAAGGTAGGATTCTTCTATACAATGACAGCAGACCAGAAAATCGACCTATCAACTGAAAGTGCTTCAGTAGGACAATTTATGGTACAAGACATTAATGACGCTTACATCGAAGTAAGATTCGTAGTAAACCAAGGACTTGCAATTCCTCAATATTCTGACGTAAGACTAGAATCAATCAGAGAAACAAACCCAGAATCAGATCCATTCGACTGACTCTACACATTCGTATTGTCTAACGGAACAGAAATAACTGGAGACTTCTCTGCATTAGCTTGGTACTTGTGAGACGTAACAATCACAGGAAACTTAACTGTAAGAGAAGCTTTAAATATAGAATGAGATGCACAAATAGCATGAGATTTCGAAGTAGCTTGAGCTTCTACACTAGCAGCATTAACTGCAACAGATATCACAGCAGATAGTCAAAACATATCCTGAAATTCAACTATCGGATGAAATCAAACAATAGCTTGAAACGAAGAAATCACATGAACTCTAACTGCAGGTGCAACAACAGTAGATAGTATTACATCAGAATGAGATGCAAATATCGGATGAAATGCAACTATAGAATGAAATGCTGAAATCCAATGAACACTAACAGCAGGAAATACCTCAGTGAATTGAACTATAGCAGCTACAGGAAATATAAGTGGAGCAGATATCAGCTGAAATAACTGAACATTCAACTGAACGCTAGAAGCAACATGAAACACTAGACTTTGAGGAACTCTCACAGTAGATGAAGCAGCTAACTTCAAAAAATCTGTAGATATCGACCAGGACGCTAACATAGATGGATCAGCTCGTATCGGAGGAAGTGCAACAATAGATCAAGACTTAACTGTAAACGACCAATTCATCCTATGACCAAATGGGACAGCAACACAGTTCATACTTCAAAATGAAAAGAACGTAGCAAATGGAGTAGCAGCATTAAATGCATCAGGAAAACTAGATGATTCTGTACTACCTCCACTAGCTATAGGACAGACATTCGTAGTAGATAGTGAAGCTGCAATGCTTGCATTGACTGCAGAAACATGAGATAGAGCAATCAGGACAGATATCTCAAAAACTTTCGTAAAACTAAATAACAACAATCCATCTACACTAGCAGATTGGCAGGTATTGTTATCTAGTGGAGAAGTAATATCAGTAAACGGACAAACATGAGCTGTAGTATTAGACGCAGACGATATAGATGATACAGCTACTACAAACAAGTTCGTAACAGCAGGACAGATCCAAACATGGACAAATAAACAGGACGCAATCTGATATACTCCAGAGAACCAAGCAAATAAAGATACTGTAACTCTAGTAAACGACGCAACTCACTATCCATCAAGTGCAGTAGTAAAAACTCTATTAGACGCAAAACAAGATAGCTTATGATATACACCAGAAAATATCACAAATAAAGATACAGCTACAATCACGGATAGCACAACAAAATATCCATCATCTCACGTTGTATTGGATGCATTAAATACAAAGCAGGAAACATTGATAAGTGGACAAAATATCAAAACAATAAACAACCAATCAATACTCGGAAACGGAAACATAAACATAGCAGTAAACCTTGGATTCTATACAGAAACAACTTCTGCAGGTGCAACAACTTACACTCTACAACATACTCCAGTTAGTGATAGCTCAATAATGGTGTTCACAGATTCTGGAACTGCATTATTCCCAACAACAGACTACACATGTGCAAACGGAGTAGTAACATTCTCTAACCTATGAGCAACAGAATATGCAATAATCCGAGTAGTAAGTTCAAACTAATTTTACTACTTAACTGAATAAAACATGGTTACAAAACTAAAGCCAAGTAGACTAAAGGCAAATATAGATCCAATCACATGACAATTTGTAACATATGAAGACGAAACAACGTTCTGATACTGAGAATGATGATGAGCGTGACTTGTGATAGATCCAAGCCTTAGTGAAGAATCTACCAACCCCGTACAAAATAAAGCCATAGCACAAAGCATAAATTCGCTATCTGCAAACCTAGCGAATAAAGCAGATATCGATACAGTTCCAAAAATAACTCCCACAGCAAATGAGAGTATAGCAACAGACTCAAATACTTTATATCTCATAACGCAATAATAATGTCAACAAGAATCAAGCCTGTGAGAATAAATTCAGTGAATAGTCCACAGCTGTGAAATTGACCTAGATATAACAACGACGATGAGTTCAAATGGGACAACCTTGTGTGAGATATGCAGTATGCAGATTTCAGACGGGTACTAAAACAATGAGATGTTACGATAGAGAACCTAAGAACATATACAACCCCTACATCAAACTTCACAATATCAGCATGAACATGACTCAAAGAATGACAAATATACATATTGAGAGTGAATCAATGAAACTCAGCATATACGGTGACACTATGAAATAACATCTCTAATCCAAACGGACTAGATGTAACAATGCAAACAAACAAAATGAATATCCTTCAGTTTGTCGCAACGTCATCAATCCAATTGGAATACGAATGAATGACATCTTCATATCTAGACCTAACATCAGCACAAACTATATCATGACTAAAAACATTCTCCACACTACCACAAAGTAGTGCAATACCAACAGATATAAAAGACCTTGTCACAAAATGATATGTGGATACAAGGACAGTAAGTACAGACGACGAATCGTCTGCAACAGACAATACAGTACTTTATATTATAACAGACTAAAAAATGACTGTAATCAAAAAATTCAAATTTGGTGGTGTAGATTTAACATTACCAGACGGACAACTTACTATCAACCGTAAAAATGGAAATACGGTAATAGACACAGTAACTTTTACTGCAAACCAAACTAGCGACTCTACACTAGATCTTCCTACAGACACAACTCCAACCGAAGACAGTACAAACCTCATAACATCATGAGGTGTATACGACGCAATAAACTCACTAGATACATGAGTATCAAGTGTGTCTCTGAATGAATGAACTCCACAGACATGAGCAGTAGCATTGAATAACATCGCCACAACAACATGAACGAACGCATTTACAGGAACTAACACATTCAATACATCTCTCCCTACATCAACAAAAACTCCTACAAATGCGGCAGATTTAACAACAAAAACATATGTTGACTGAGCTATAAAAAACACTACAGTTACATTGAAATCTCCAGATACAACTACAACAATTGGAACATTCACTACAAACCAAGCTTCCGCAAGTACTATCACATTCCCATCAGCATGAGCTTCAACATACTGAATGGTAAAAATAGACAGCACAGTAACAGAGAACTCAACAAACGCAGTAACAAGTAATGCTGTATACGATGCGATCCAAGCTCTCGGTTCTGTATATAGAGTAAAAGGTAGCTGTACACGAGCTCAACTCCAGGCATTAACAGACCAAAAAACATGAGATGTATGGAATGTAACAGATAGAGATTGACAAAACTATGTATGGAACGGAACAGAGCGAGATCCATTATGAGCAACTCTAGATTTGAGCGGATATGCAACAAAAGCTGGAACAAACGCATTCACATGAACAAATACATTCAACACAAATCTCCCTACTTCAACTTTAACTCCAACATCTTGAACACAGCTAACCACAAAAACATACGTAGACGGAAGAATCGTTGCTACTTCAAGTGAAGCGTCAGCTACTGAAGCAAATGTGCTTTATATAATAACACAATAATATAATGGCTAGACTCAAAAAATTTAAATTCAATAACACAGATTACAACTTCCCCGTAGAAGATGTAAAAGTCGACTGAACTAGTGTTATGTCTAACGGAACAGCAAATATAGACCTAAGCTGAAAACAAAATACATTGGATACACAAACAGCATATACTGCAAAAGGTACAGGACAGAAAGTTCCACAAATCACAACCAACAATCTCTGACAAGTAACAAACATAACAGAGGTAAATATAGACTATCCACAAATAATAAGTGATGTAGCTTATGGATCATCATGGAATTGAGACACAACACAAGCTCCAAGTAAAAACGCTGTCTACGACAAAATCAGCTCTATGGATACTACAATAGCGGGAAAACAAAATACACTAACACCAGGTACATGAATCTGAATTAACTGAAACACTATTTCAAATACCTGAGTCACAAGTGTAAACTGACAGTATGGAGATGTGACTATCCAAACAGGTGGTAACTATACAGCAGGAAACTGAATAGATATAACAAATGATGAAATCTGATTGGATGGTACGTATGAGTGAAAAGATTACACAGCTATGCAGTGACCTGCACCTAGTGGATTTCACGTACCTTTAACAACTGAATGGCAAGCTGTTTATGATGTATGGACAGCATTAGGTGGATGAAGTTCAGACTGAACTAACTTTTGAATAGCATTAAAGCTGCCTTTCGCTGGTTACCGTAATTACGGCGATGCTAGTGTTAGCGAACATGGTTCCACCGGGTACTATTGGTCCTCTTCGCGTTACTATAGTTATAGCGCGTACAAACTGCTCCTCGTTTCGACTGCTCTTCGTCCTCAGGATAGCGACACCCGTGCGCGCGGTTTATCTGTACGTTGTTTTAGGAATTCCCCAGCTATACCTAATTCTTCTTGGACTAAGCTATATTGAACAAGTATAGAAGCAGGTGGTATATTTTGGAGTTCTGCAGATTGACTTATATCATTAAGCTCAGATTGAACTACTTGGATAACAATAGCTGATAAGAACTTATGAGCCACAACAGTATGGAATAGTTGAGATACATTATCAGAAGCAAACTGTTGAAAATATTATCAACGATGAAATAATTATTGATTCCCACGAACTTGAACAATAGCAAATCAAAGTACAACTCAAGTAGATGCAAGTAGTTATTGACCTTGAAATTATTACTCAAGTGATACATTCATAAAATATAATTGAAGATGGGACACGACAGATAATTGAAATCTTTGGTGATGAGTAACTTGAATTCAGACAGTATCTTGAAACCTAGTAGTTTGAGACCAGCTCTACAAGATAGTAACATCCACATCAGCACCAGCTAGTTGAACATCTAGTAATGTGATAACTATTGTAACAGACTAATCTTTATTTCTTAATAAATAAAAGAATGAGTATTTATATATGAGATAAAGAGATAAAAAATCTGTATGCTTGATGAAGTATAACTATAAGTGATATGCAGTGACCTTGTCCTGATGGGTTCCACGTACCACTTAATACAGAATGGCAAACTGTAAGAAATATCCGAACAGCTTTAGGTGGATGAAGTTCAGACTGAACTAACTTTTGAATAGCATTAAAGTTGCCTTTCGCTGGTTACCGTAGCAACTCGTCTGCTGGTGCTTACGGTCAGGGTTCCTACGGGTACTATTGGTCCTCTTCGCGTAGCAATACTAATTACGCGTACAACCTGTACTTCAATTCGGATACTCTTAATCCTCAGGATGTCTACCGCCGTACGTACGGTTCCTCTGTCCGTTGTTTCAAGAATTCCCCTGTTGTGCCTATGTCTTCTTGGACTAAGCTATATTGAACGAGTATAGAAAGCTGATGAATATTTTGGAATAGCTCAAAGTGATTAATTTCATTAAGTAGTGACTGACAGACTTGGATAACAATAGCAGATAAAAACTTATGAGCTACTACAGTATGGAATAGTTGAGATACTTTATCAGAAGCAAACTGTTGAAAATATTATCAACGATGAAATAATTATTGATTTCCACGAACTTGAAGTGTAACTACTTCTAGCACAAAAGTAGATGCTAGTGTATATTGACCTTGAAATTATTATTCAAGTGACACATTTATAACTGTATCATCAAGTCCATATAGATGGGACACGACAGATAACTGAAATCTCCGATGATGAGTAAGCCAATGAACAACAGAAGAATGAGCAGCTAAAGCAGTCTATCTATGAGAAACAAAAGTACGACCTAGTGCAACACCTATAACAACAGCTTGAATATATTGGAATAAAACAGAAGACTTAATAAGTCTGAGTAGTGATTGAAACACTTGGCTAACAATAGCAGATAAAAATCTGTGAGCAACAGCTGTATATTCTAGTTGAGATACGATGAGCGAAAGTAATTGCTGAAAGTTTTACCAGCGATGAAACAACTATTGATTTCCGTTTACTTGACCTACCACTACAAGTCCTACACAAGTAAATGCACAAAACTACTGACCTAATAATTATTATAACTCATCTACGTATATAACTGCTACATATTGGGACAGCAGCAAAAATGTAAATCTCTGGGGGGATACAACAGATACATTAGTAGCTAGAAGATGACCTTGTGCTGAATGATGGCATATCCCATCAAGAACTGAAATGCTTGCACTAGGTACTTTATGAAATAGTATGTGATTATGGAATTTTGCAAATGGTAGCTGACAATGATGATATTGAGCAGATAAATATCTCTCATATCTTAAAATACCTTTATGTTGATGACTTACAGAAAGCTGAGGCACTATGAATAGGGATACCACAGCATATATTTGGACATCTACTGCGTTAGCTTTATCTTATTGATTAAATGCGGCGAGACAACAATCTTATGCTAATAGAGCCGACCAACCTGGCTATAACCCCGTAAGTAGAGCTTGTTCAATAAGACCATTCAAAAACGAAGCAGTACAACCAGACATAAGCCGAACTAAGTTATACTAATCAGCCTTTTATCCTTTCCTTTAATCCAATATGCTAAAATTATTTCTCCTTCTTATATTCTTAATCCTATTTGTGATAGGAATCATTAAAATACAAAAAATTAAATAGGTATTATAAAAACATTATCAAAAAGAAAACTTTTATATTCTGCAAATAGAACCATGAAAAATCTACGAGAAAAACTATCTATAACAAAACTCGTCTTCCTAATAATTATAATCTGTCTGTGTGTCTTCACATGATACTATGTATTCGCAAACATAGAAGACAAGACAGGAGTAATAGTTGCTTTCCTATCCGTAGCAATGCAGATAACCAACTACTACTTCAAGGACAAGAATCCTAAGGAATACCCAGACACACTTATAAAAAGGGAAGAGAAAAAAGATTTAGATCCTAACCAAATATAAACATGCCTTGTGGATGAAAAAGAGGAGGTAGGAGAAAATAATTCCTACACAAAAAAGCGGAGCAACAAAGCTCTGCTTTTTATTTACAAACAACAACATTGCGAGACCTGGATTCGAACCAGGAACGACGACCTTATGAGAGTCGTATGCATACCAAAGCATCTCCTCGCATTAGATGGACCTACAAATGCAGGTCCAGATAAATTACATAGAATTTCACAAGAATGCTAATAAGAACAAGATAGATCCAATAGCTCCACAAACCCTTAACCACTTTGGAGACTCACTCTTACAGCAAACAATAATTGCCATAACCTGACCAGCCCAAATTGCTAGTCCAAGAATAATTAATAATACTTCCATTGCAATATATAATAAGGAAATAAAACTAATACGGAATGCTACACTCATATACAATCCAGACTCAAAACAAACACACTTCGACTGTAGCAATAATAAATAACCATTTAATCATTTATTACAAATCTATTTAAAACGTAATCCTTGCACATCATTCATTTGGTAGAAGTCCTCCTGGTCGTAGGTCCATAAAAAGGAGTCCCCGACTTCCATTTCTGATAACAATACTCTACCGCAAACTTCCAATCCGTGAAATATTCAGCTGGAATATTCTTGTGGAAATGGTCGTTAATCTGACACAATCCATGAGCGTGTCCATGATCACCCAAACGATTCATGTCATACGTTCCATTCTCACACTCAAACACAAGAACGAAATCCAAACCACCTAACTCATACGCATAACTGACAACTCTCTGAGCTAGAGAATCCTCAGGATATCATGTGTGGCGAATAGATCCAGTAAAATGTTTCACTTCAGGGAGGGGTTCGAGGACATCCTCGACCTCCTCCACAGCAACCATTTCGTTGACCTCAACAACATGGTCAACAGATCAGGTGGCTGGATTTATTGTTGAGCTTGTCTGCTCTCCGCTAAACCCGCAGGTTTCATATAATCCTTTACTAAATACGAATCCAATTCAGCTTTCAATTCCATAATTCTCTCATCATACTGAACACATGGCTTAGTGAATCATAATATAGATTGTCTCGATTCCTCATAAGTGAGATTATCTAAACACTCCTGCTTTGCGTCTCTTTGCTGGTTCAGTTCGTTTGCTATTGCTCACAAATCGTCATGAGTGAACGCAGAACGAACAACAACCACCCCACCAAAAATAATAAACGTCACAATTAAAATGACAACGATACTAAGCACGATTTTCAAAATGTTTTGTTTCATGTGAAATAATAAAGAATAAAATCTACTTGTCGTAGAGCTTCTTCGCCTTGTAAAGCTTCTGAGCAGACTTGAATAGATCGAAGAAAAACAATATGTCGTCGCTCTTGAACTCGAACACCTCAAAAGGTACGTCCATGTCGTCCTTAGAGAAACGAGCAACTATAACTCCATCAATCCTTTCTCCCGTCTCCTCCTCATAAGCATATACATACGCAGAAGTTTGCATTCCGTACTCCAACTTACGAATCCTATTCGAAGTCTTGAAGTCAACCAAATACTTCTTCCCGTCAATAACTGCAATAGCGTCACAGATACCAACGTAATTGTACTCGTCGGAATACACGAAACGTTCAGACGCAAGCCACTTGATATCATGTTGCGAATTCCACTCAAGGAAACCATTCACAGCATTAGCAACCTGTGGATCGTCAGGAAAAGAAATATCCCCTTTCTTGATATACTCCTCAGCCCAAGCATGAGCCAACGTTCCTATGTTAGCAGCTTCCTCTTTCTTCTCCTTGTGCTTATTAACAGCAATCTTCACCTCTTCATCCGTCCTCTTCTGAACAGGAAGTGATAGGAGATACTCAGAGCAAAGCCTACTAGCCCAAATCAATAAAGCGTCCGATTTATCTACAATCCCGCAAATACGAGACACAGAGTCAATCGTCTGCCAATCAGATTTCTTCTCACCCACCACCAGCTTGTACTGATGGGAAGTGGGATAGAACATGATAGTCTTATCATACATATGGATCTCTTCTGTTTTCACAACGTTCATTATATTTCTTTCATCAAAGTAAATATCACTTGTCTGGCAATTTATCCACCAGGACAAATGTCCAAACATTATCTCCACGATAGGAGAGATCAGCAAGACCAACTAGAACTCACTCATCCCTCAATATACTATCGCAAAGCTTCTTAATCTTACGCCTCGCAGTATTCTCACACGAGGCGTGTAACGCATCCATTCTATACATTAGAATCGATAAATGCAACTAAAGTCTCTAACTTCTTTGGAGATAGAGAATACTCACCAGCTTCAACCTTACTCAATAAAGTCTTCGCCTTTTCAAGATTTCAACTATCCAATATAGTATCAACGAACTTGTCACCATTGATGGAAGCTTTCTTCGCACCAACACCCTGAGCGTCGTCATCCTCTCAAACAATCTTGAGATTCAACAAAGCAACCAAATTATACCTACGTCAATACGTGATTACCTTTCCCATATCCTGAGGAGACAAAGTATTGTCCAAAGGAAATAGAGAGCAGATAGTATCATCTGGATCGTCAATATTAAACAACGACGTATAAACAAATGTAGCTCCTGCGTCATTGTACTTAATAGAAGACGACTCTAGGATACCAAGAGAATCCATAACGTCCTGAATCTCATCCCAAATCTTGTCCAAAGTGGCGTACTTATAACTCCACTTTCAACCAGATCCAGCCTCCGCATTCTTACCTATACGAAGATGTAATTTCTGAAGCTCGAATAGCTTCTGCCTTAATGTCATTTTCTCATCCATGATCATAATATAATAAGAAGATAAAAACTAATCCCTGAGATACATAGCAAGATACTCTTCAAAGTACTCTTGACCTTTAGGAGAGTCAACCATCTCCTGAGCTTCAGGATCAGAGTAACCTTGCTCGTAAAACTTATCCAATGCGAACTCTCTACATGCGTCCTCGAAGAAGAACATAAGAGTGTCCCAATTCAAATCTCCTGGCTCAACGTTTCAATTCCTGAACTCGTCGATAGCCACGAGTAAACTTCTGTTGTTTCTGTCTTTCATAGCAATTAAATAAATAATAAATAAATGATAACACCCCCCTTATACTTGAAAGTAGAAGAAAATCAAATCAAAAAATGAAAAATCCGCTAACCAAAAGTTATCACCTATTCAAAAAAAAGTCTTGCAAATAGGAACATAATAAATATATAAGAGACGAACATACAGGTCGAGGGTATGGAATAACAGAGTTAAGTAAGACGCTAAAGTCAGACTTAAATACACGGAAAGCACCACGCTACTCGACCTAGCGAGGTGCTTTTCTATAATCAAACTTTTATATCATTACCTTAGAGCTATGGAAATATCAAAAGTAATAGAAAAAATCTGAGCAGAAAAGATAAATTTCTTAGAATGAGAGATAGTCAAGAAAAATACTGAGATAGATAATCTTAAAAGACAAATTTTTAATCTAGAGGCTAAACTCAGTGAAAATCAGAAATACAATAAATCAAAAGTGAAAAATGAAAGTGCTAGAGAAAAGGCAGAACTTAGAAAAAAGATAAGAGAATTGGAAGATGATTTAAAGTATGAAAAGAATTATAGTAAAAATCTATATACAACTTGCGAGGAATTGATAACGAGAATGTGATATAAGCACTGTGTGGGACAATTAATACTTACTAAAATAAACTAATCAGACTTTTACATACTAACCAAACAAAAACATGCTGGATCAGGGATATGGTATAATGCCAAACAGAGTCCTATTCGACCAACAACTATCGGATAAGGCAAAACTACTATTCTGCTTCATAAGTTCGCTATGTGCAGAAAAATGATACTGCCGAGCAACAAACGATCGGATAGCAGAACAATATGGAGTGACAGGAAGAACAATCAGAGAACACATCACAGAACTACAGAACCACGGATACATTACAGTAGAACTGAAAGAATGAAACAAAAGAACTATCAAAATTGGTAGGGTGGAAGAAAACTTCCAGGAGGGTGGAAAAAATCTTCCATGAGAGGGTGGAAGAAATCTTCCACATAATATTATAAATAAGAATAATATAAAAGAAAAGGAACTGGAAGAATTAAAAAACAAATTGGAGATAGAGTATCAGCTACCACAAAAAGTAATAGAATTAACATTGGTATTCGACCAGTACAAAGCATGACCAAAGATCCGCAAATTCGACAAGGGACAGCTAACCAGGCGGGTAAATAAATTAAAGAAAGATGGACTGGATTGTGAAGAGGGAATGCTTATGACATTAGAAAAAAGCATAGCATCCTGATACCAATGAACCACTCCAATAAGAGAACGGGAGCTGAAGAAAAAGGAAGAGAAACCAAATACATTAGTCTACCACTAATTTTACACCATAACCCAAAACAAAAATGACACCAGAAGAACAACAAGAGGCACACAAGAGCAACCTAGGACAGCTCATCGCCGAACTCATCAAAGAAGACAGGTACGACGAAATCGCACCACTCCTCCCAGAGTTCACAAAGCTAGTAGAACCACACGAGGAGAAACAAATCATCATGGAGACATCAACCTACCTCCAAGACCTAAAAGCTAGAATAGAGGGAAAGGTCAACGACTCCATAATCCCAACATGATTCAAGGACATAGATGATAGAATCTTCGGAGCGGTCAAATGAAACATCATGACAATCTGTGCAAGAACAGGATGAGGAAAAACAACGCTATGACTAAACATAGCACTAAACATGCTAAAAGAACACGCAGTAGGATTCGTGTCCCTGGAGATGACGGAAGAGGAAATCTGCGACAAGATAGTCAGCAGGATAGGAAGAGTGAGACACTCCGCACTAACAATAAACAAATTCCAACCACGGGAGATAGAATGAATCAAGAGCAAGGCAAACGAAATCAAATTCGCAATAGAACACCTCATGAGGTCCTACGACTGCTACAACCTGGAGACACTATCCGAAGCAATAGAAGAGATGGCAAATAGAGGGTGCGAGGTCATATTCGTGGACTGGATCGGAATGATAGAAGCACCAGGAAACAGCCAACCAGAGAGAGTCAGAAACATAATGGCAAGACTCAAACAGCTGGCAATAACAAAGAACGTGGCAATAATAGCAATGCAACAGCTCAACAGACAGATGGACGGAGAGTGAAGAATGCCACGCATGTACGACATAGCAGACTGATCTGCAATAGAAAAAATATCATCACCAGTACTTATAATGTGGAGAGAAGACGATTACTACACCAACATAACAATATACAAAGCCAGGAGACTGAACGCAGACAAATTCATGGACACACAGGGACGCATAGACTGGACGGAAGCAGTAAACCTAAAGATAAGAGACGACTTAGGATTCAGCTGATTCAAAGACTGGGAGGAAGAAGAAAAACCATTTTAGATCATTATTTATACCTATGGAAAACAAATTAGAACAGCTATTGAATAGCTTGATAGAAAGGGGACGGTGTCCTTTCTGAAAAAAAGATGTATTTATTGAAACAGGAGAATGATATGATTTTGAGGCTTGATGGATTATTCTTAAAAAAGAAAAAGGCTGAACATATACTTGCGAAAGTAAATATATGCCATATAGAATGTTATGTACGAAGTCAAGCTGACTATGGCAATTCGTGTGTGAGAATAGATTACAGCCTACAAATAAAAGTGGTGGTTGGGACTATGGCGACTGATTTACTTGATGGACTTGTATGGCTTACGAATACCGACTAATAGAAAGTGCCTTATGTGATGAAGATAAACTTGAAGACTTTTTACTTAGTAATATTAAGGTATGAGACTAAAGAAATACTTCAAGAAACGAAGCAACGTAAAGAGGAACGACATCAGGATCATCAAGAAGTGATAACCAAAGGTTAGCGGAAAATACAAAAAAAGTGTTGCAAATCGCCAAACTGTGGATATAAGCAAAATACAACATTTATATCATAACCAATAGCAAAATGGCTGAAAAAAAGTACCGAGAGCAGTACACAGATCACTGCATAAGACATCCAAAAGATGCAGTATCCTACACAACATTCAGATGGAGAATGAGAAACTGGTGACCTAAGCTAGCAATAAGACTAGGAAAGCTAGAATCAGCTCCAAAGATGAGTGAGAAAATCCAAAAGAAGAGAAAAATTAGACAATCAATCACTCTACACCAAAAGGAAATCGAAGAAAAAAGAAGAACAAAGCAAATGATATGAACAGCTCTTCTAGGTATAATTTTATTCTGACTTTGACTATTAGTATGAACAATGCTGTAGAGGAGTACATAAAAAGAAGAATGCTAGACCGTGACTACATCCACGAAAAATGTAGAACCACGCAATGTAGCATAATCGTACCACTCTACAGTATCGCCTGAGTCACAGGAGGACAGGAGAGATACATAGATCCAGAAAACCATGACGGAATTAAATCCAGAACATGCCACGGGTCAAAATGAATCTTCTTCCTGAACGGGTGGGATAAGGACAAAGACATACTCATCGTAGAATGAGAGATAGACTTCCTGTCCATAATTCCATACGCAAAAAACTACAACCTCATGTGACTCAAGTGAGTCAGTAACCTACCCCACGCAATCAAGGAGATAGAAATGCTGAAGAAAATCTACGACGTGTACATCCTGGTGGACAAAGACGAACCAGCGGAGGAGTCAATCAAGAGAATCGCATACACAGAACTCCACCTATACGACGTAAGAGAAGCACTCAGTGGGTGCAAGGATGTAAATGACGCAATACTCCAGGGAAAGCTCAACATGAACGCACTCCCAAGGAGAATCGTAAAAATAAAACCACAACCAAAAAAGACCTTCACACGTAACGACACACTCGATACGATAGAGAAGATAAACGCAATCTCTGCAATAGACGTGCTGGAATCCCTATTCCCAGAGTACCAAAGACACGGATCGGAAAGTATATGGGAACACGGGAAAGAAACACACGGATACAAATACAGCAGATCGCTAAACATAGTCTCTGACTTCTCCTGAAAGTGAAGACCAGCATGAACAACATTCATGATAGCAAAGGAGAAATTCGGAGACGCACACCTAACATTCCTTTATTTCAAATGAAAAATATAATGGCACATTACACACCAAGAGGACAAGTAATAGAAGAACTCAGAGCAAAACTCAGAGACGCAGAAAACCAGATCGACGACATGGACAGACAACACAGAAGATTCATACACGAACTGGCAGAGCTAAGAAGAGGCCTGGAACACAGAGATGAACTAATCGTTAAGCTATACGACATGCTACGCAACGAAGACCAAGGAGTAGTAGAAAAGCTAGCAATAATAAACTGCGTGATAAATGCAGAGACAGATCAGGACATGGACCTCACAGATACAATAATCGTCAACCTATTCCGAAGAGGACTATTTAGATAGAAGCACAAAGATGATAGAACACAGATGCAGGAAATGCGGAAAGCGACTAGATCCAAAAGACAAAACAAGACTGCGATGTGACACGTGTATCAGATTCGTGGACGCAGAGCTCCAATGAGCGATAAGCAGACCGCTTCAATTTTATTTCGAAGACTACCGAAAACATGGACGTACAGATACAGGAACTGCCACTAGACCAAATCACAAAGTACATAGAAAAAGCTGTAAAAATAGCCGAGGAAGTTATGGTGGACTATGATAAACAGTTCCAACTCCAGAAAGCAATATTCTATATCAACATAGAATTAGCAAAGATAAACGAAACACAGGCGTACAACGCACACGCCATAGAAAAAGCAAGGTCAGAGTTGCGAGAAATAACAAGGGAGGATTACAAAACAAATAGGTCAGCATCGGAGGGAATCAACAAAAAACTCCAGCAACCAATCTCCATACACAACCTGAACCAGGCTCTCATAGATAAGAAAATCACTCCTATGCTAGACGCACTCATCAGGATAGCGTCCGCAATAAAGGATGAGAGAATCAATGAGATGTCCCAGGCAAAAATAACATGAAATTTTAGTTCCAAAGAATGATACTAATGGAAAAAATTATAACACTACTCAACGAACGAGTAAACTCAATGCTGCCTTGAATGTTCGAATATTATTATGAGTACAACAGCATACACATAAAATGTTTACACCCAGCAATTTGAGGTGATAGCTGAGTCGTACAGGAAAGTAGAATAATAAGTAAAGAAGAATGATTCATACTTCGACTCGTGACTAATAAAAAGGTAGACATACTAAAAATAAGCGACAGACTGTTCGATAAAACATCATGATTCAACAACCCAGAGAAAGTGAGAACATTTGAAAAACTATTAATGCTGTTGGCAATTGAGGACGAGCCGCTAAAAGTTTTAGAATCTGTACTAGAATAATGAAAAACGTAAATAATTTAACCCATAATAAATAAACATGCAATACACATTTGTAAGGTACGAATGACTGACAGAGTACGCAATATTCGCAGAGTGAGTTCCAGCAACTGACAAAGAGCATAGGATACACAAAACAGAAATAGCTGACGCATTCTGCACATACGGAGGGAGCTTCGTAAAATGTCTAGGAGACGCACTATATCACGCAGACCATATCAACTCCAGTAAGTTGCTAAACACACGGTCAGGATACGTGGAAGAGTACGCCAACAAATTTATATTCCCAACAAAACCATACTATGAAAACACCACAGGAAAAAATCCTGGAATATGAAAAACTATTCACAAAGAAGACAATTCCAGATAATATAGAGGAACGGATCAGAATCCTATCATACGTAAAAGCAAAGAAAAAAGACAAGCTGTCACGGAGAGACGTGGCAGACTGCTTTTTCTCAATGTACGTTAGAATAAAGAACAGCTACATCAAAAACTGAATTAGATGCTGTAAATGCGTCACATGCAACGCAGAAGACTACCGAAGACACATGCAGGCATGACATTACAGATCCAGAGGATGCCTGAAATATAGATTTGATGAAAACCAGGTCTTTCCTCAATGTTATACTTGCAATGTGATAAAAAATGGTAATTATAGAAACTACAAGATGTATATGGATAAAAAGGTTTGACCAGAGATGGAAGAAATATACCGAAACGACAACGGATTGGTAAAATATAACATCGTGCGATATCAAACCCACATATGCGATCGGTATGATTTTATAAAACCTATCCTAGAAAATGAGATGAATTAAAAACAACTATGAATCCATGATAGGAGAAATACATGGAGGATATACAATAGTGTGACTGTGAAAAAAAGTCTGATACCATCAACGACTAATGTGCAAATGCAACAAATGCTGAAGAATTATTGAAACAAGAGCATACCACGTTATAAAATGAATCTCTAAAAGTTGTGGATGTACGAACATGGTCCATAAAGATATAATAGGTAAGAGATACGGACACCTAACCATCATCAAAGAAGTGGAAAAGAAAAATGGGAGAAGAATGGTACAAGCAAAATGCGACTGCTGAAAAATAACAGTATGCAATCTCACAAATCTCGCAAATTGACATCCAGTATCATGCTGATGCTATTTCCAAGAAAAAATGAAAACATTTAGAAAATACGATCAGCCAACAAGAAAGATGAGACTCTACACCATACGGCTAGATATCCAGGGAAGAGTAAAATGACATGCAGGCAAGAAAAACTACTACGACAGATGAATAAAATGCTTCCGAAGAAACTTCGAAGAATTCAAACACGATATGGGGGAAGCATATGAAAAACATGTAAAAGAATTCGGAGAGAAACAAACTACCATAGATAGAATAGATGTAAACGGACACTACTGCAAAGAAAATTGTAGGCGAGCGACGATAAAAGAACAACAAAACAATAAAAGAGTCCATGTGATAACTAATAGATAGCGTAAAATACAAAAATAGAATAGAAATTAACAGTACAAATCCTTATATAAAAACTAGATTTAGTCAATAACCAAGTAAAATGCCGAAGAAATACACAGAACGAGTACATAAAGGTGAGGGATATCAGATCCGAATACTTAACATACCCGACGACCTATCCGAAGAGGAGAAGAAAAAGCTCCAGGAGAAAAAGGAGGGGATGATACAACTACTTGGAGGGGAGCGTGCCAAACACAAACAGCCCGAGATCACTTAATTTATTACGGGGGAGGGTAAAGCATAAACGTGGAGACGCAATGCTTCCTCCTTTTTTCAAAAAGAAAAACGAACGCCGAAGCGTCCGTCCTGCCAAACATCATTTCAGCCATAACCCACAGGCTGTGTCCACTAATCACTCGTCCGTCCACCGACGAACTTAGAAAATTCAAATGATTTTTGTGGACAAATACAAAATAAATAATACGACGGAAATTTCAAGAAAAATATTAAATTACCTGATAACCAAAAGTTATCACAAAATTCAAAAAAACAGTAGGAAAATCGCAAATCTTAGATATATAAAAGGCAAGCAAGCAGGGAGAACCTACCACACACAACATAAGGTTCAACCACACACCCCTGCAAGCAACCTTTAGATTATTACCAAACAACAACATGGTGGACACAAAAAAAGAACAGCAAGGTCGAGACAACCTAGCAAACATCCTAACAAAAACAACAAACAAATTAATTAGAGAAGACGAAAAAAAAAGAACAGTAAAGAACCAGAAGACAATAACAAAAACACAAGGCTGGATCAAGGAAGCAGAAACAGAGGTAAACGGAAAACCAGCCATAGCACAAATTAAGGAAGCACGAATAGAGGAAGACGGATACGAAAGAAGCATTACGGAAATAACAGTAGGGAAAACAACAAAACGCTACTACGACATAAACAACCGAGAACTAGAACAGAGAATAGCAGAAACAGCAACAGACGAGGAAGACAGACTAGAAAAATACGGTGACCTCCCATTCTAGGGAGGCACCAAAACCACACAACATTTATTAATTAACCAAACAACAACATGGCAAACAACAAACTAACAAACGACAAAAACCGAGAGAGAAGAATGAAGAGAAGACTCAAACAATGCAATGAGTACTACCTCCCAGAACACAGATACACCTGGAAGAAAATCGACGGAAGAAACTACATCCTAGACGCATACGGAAGACTATACAACGACATAGAGAACACAATAAAAATCTTAGAAAAAACGATCGGACTCTGCTAACTAAAGGTTAGCGGAAAATGCAAACAAGAACTAACAAAAACACAAAAAATAAATAACATACAATCAAGCAAGGGGAAGAAACCCAAGCAACAACATTTATATTCTATACAAACAACAACATGACAGAAAAAGAAAAAGCACTAGTCGAAGCTCTCTGCGACGCATACGGGATAGACTACCCAGAACAGGGAGACAACGGAGACGACACAGACGAAAGAACAGAGGAAGAAATCTACTTCGACAAGGAGAACTCCTACGACTTCACCAGCTGATGCTACATAAACCACGAGTGGCTCAGCTTAGCAAACATCATCAGGATAGTAAGGGAGCAAGGACTCCTGGACGATGACGACTTTTAGTAACATTAACCAAACAACAGCCATGCAAATCACAGACCAATACAAGCAAGGGAGATTACAGAATCTCATGAAAGAAATTGAAAGAACCATGAGGCAAAAAGCCATAATGGACTTCGAAGAACACCGAACATTCTACCCACCTAGAAACGGATGGGAAGAGTGAACACGGGACAACGAAGAGACAGGAGAACACCTAACCCAACAAGAAGCACGAGAACATATCGACACGAAAATAGGAGATTACGCAGACGAAATGCAGGAGAACATTTTGAACACAATTAGAGACTTTTAGTATATAAACCAAACAACAACCATGAACAAACTAGAGCAACTGGAAGCGTACCTAGGAGAGGAAGAAACAACAACGCTAATCCAGACAATGGAGATGCTGGAGGACAAAATGGAGAACCAGCAGGACGAGGTAGCAAAAGATTTCTACTACAAAATAAGCGGAGCAGTACAAGAACTCCAACAGGCGGTATACGAAGCCAAGAACTTTTACGAATAATCCAGAGCACACAATGATGAACCACGACGAGATAGTGAAACGACGGGTAACAAGAGCCATAGCCACCTGCAAGCACATACCGCTGGACAGAGAGAAACGAGCTCACAAGGTCGCAGGGTACATGGAAACAGAAATGCAGAGGGAGAAGAACCCCGATCAAGTAGCAGAGACCATACAAGACCTCCAGGAGCAAGTCCAACACCTGCAAAGGGAAGTAGTACAGCAGAAACACCGAGCAAACGAGGGACTGCTGGGACGAATCAGAAGAAAACTCTGATAACCAATGGTTATACCATAATTCAAAAAAACGGTACAAAAAAACCAAAAAAGGGATAAGATACAGACAAGCAAGCAGGAGCAACCTACCACACACAGCTCCTGCAAGCCAAACATTTAGCCATAACCAAACAACAACCATGACAAAACAACGAGGAGAGTTCACCGCAACACTCACAACCAAAATCTACCCAAGTAGCCCAGAAGAGTACTGGCTAGGGGAAGTAAGAAGAGAAGACGGACCAACCATCTACGCAAACTCCCGACCAAAAAAAAGCAAGACGGAGGAAGAGATGCGGATCGAGATAAAAACGGGACGAGAAAAAAGCCTGAGAAAAGACAGCAACATTCAGAAGAGAGAGCAAAACGCAAGAAGAGCGGAAGCACAACTCAGCTACCTCCACGACAGATACGGAGAAAACGACAGAAACCGACCAAGAACCCTAGACTAATTCACAAGTACGCACAGGCAACACCACACAGCCACCCAACCAGGGTGGCATTCTGCGTTAAGAACCAGATCGTGACAAAACGACACGAACCCACACAAAACAGCGGAGAGAGCAACACCAGAAGACCTACCACCAAAAACAACAACATGAACCAACCAGGAGGAGCAAAACATACCAGGAGCAAAAAAGCGGACAGAGCAACACAACCACGACAACCAACCAGAAGACGAACAGCAACCAGGAGGACCACAAAACAGCGGACAACCCAAAACAAAACAGAACCAACAGAGACAGAAGAACAACAACACCAACACACACCAGCAACACGAGACACACACGAAGCAACAACACCACAAAATCTCGGACAGAGCCACACAACCAAACAACCAAACCAAAACAATACACAACAGAGACAACACGAACAGCACACAGCACGACACACACCCACCACACAACACCCAACAGACCACAAAACCAGGACACACCAACCACACACCACGAGAACTGGGAAAACTCAACACCACAGAGGCAACAGAGGAAGAAAATACAGAAAAACCGACAGCACTACCTCAAAAAGCACCAGCACAGCACAGCAAAACACCAGGTACAACCGCAAGCACGGTGCAAATGTGACACACACAACAGCGGAGGTGGCACAACACACCAGAAGCAAGGGGAGAACTGCGAAGATGACACAATGTCAACCAAAAGGGGAGGGGTAGCAACAAAAGAAACAGAAAACTGTCTGCAAAACACACAGCAAAAACACAGAAAACACAAAGCTAAAGCAATCTTTCTGAAACCAAATCTTCGCTAACAAAGAAATTGAGAAAGGCGGAAACGGTATGCCATAGTGGCTACCAAAAATTTGTAAAAAAATGAAAATCAACGCCTCTCGGTTGACATAATATCAACTTTCGGCTTGCAATGCAGCAGATAAAAGATATAAAAGAGTTGATATGATATCATCATAAGGCTTTAGAACTAACAAATCAAAAAAGATGTCAGAAAAAATTTTTCAGAGTAAAAAAGAGGTACTAGAATATCTCGGGAAGAATCCGAAAGATACGAGGTTATTGGATAGGATGAAGCAGAGAGGGGAGTTAGAGGTAGTAGATGAATGATATAGGCTAGTCCAAACAGGAGTAGAGGCGGAGGTAGAGGAGTTAAAGGAAAAGGTAGCGAAACAAGAGAAAAGGATAGCAGAGTTAGAGGAAGAGAATAAGAGGTTAAAGGAGACACCGAACAGAGAACCTATTCAAGAGAAGATGGAATCGGGGAAACCGAATATGGATAAGTTAAGGGAGATAGCGGCTGGGAAATTTTTATCGGAACCTAAAGAGGAGAAGCAACAATTTATGAGAGGTGGAGATAAGAGGGAATGGAATTGAAATATCATGGAATACACGTGAAAAATTGTATTAAAGAAGAAAGTATTTAAATATAGTCATGAGAACAAGCATTGATATTGGGTAGAAGATTTATGTTGGTATGAGAAATGAAGATTAGTGAAGTTAGAGCATAATGATGGGGAGGTGTATGAAGATGGGGTTATAGATATAGATCCAGAGGAGTTGAGTTTCTATTTCGAGAATTAAAAAAAACAGCCAACAATATCAATGAAATAAAAATTGATACTGAATTGATACTGTTGATAGTATAGACTAATCAGACTTTTATATTATTTACCAAAAGGAAATGGAAAAAGAAAAATCTGAATTAGAACTTCTAAAAAAAGAAAATGAGAGGTTAAGATACGAACTAGATTTGAAAAATGCTAAAGAGGAGAATAGAAGACTTAAACTAATGAAGAAATGATATACTATATTCTTCTCAACAGAAGACTGATACTATACAGATAAGTGATTTATATTTAATGACTAGACAAATGAAATTCTATCATTGAACGACTAAAGAAAACCGAGAAAAAATAAAATCTGAATGAAAATTACGATGAGTTAGAGATGCACCGAGTAGATGTACATATCTAGCAGTAGATAAGAATGAAGCTAAGCAGTATGGAGATATTGTTTTAGAGGTAGAGTATAATCCACGAGAGAATTGGAGATACAATAACTACCAAAATTGATGTTGGCAAGTAAGAGTGTATGAGCCAATACCTATAGAAAATATTAAAGAGATTTAATCAGACTTTTATATTATTTATCTAAAGAAAATGGATAAACTTATTAGATTTATAAACGAATATGGACACACAAGTAGTTGTTGACCATTTGAAACTTATAGAATAGAGCCAGCGACAGAGTGGAACTCTTCATATTTAGTGCTGAGCCGAGATGATAATTGAGAATGAGATTGGAAGAGTTGGTACTTAGAAGTTCCAAGACTTATAAGTAAGGAGTATTGATTTATTAAATGGTTAGTAGAGAATGATAAGATAGACCGAGTGCAAAAAACTAAAGAATTCAGATTACAAATAGAGTTAGATGACTGATACTATTGAGAATTGTGATGAGAGGATAGGTTGCTAATGCTACTATCAATATCAGATACACCTATTGAAGATTTGATAAGCTACTTGAAGTAATCAGACTTTTATATTTTAATTTATAGGTTATGGACAAACTAGATAAAGTAAGAGAAGAAGAATGCAAGAACTGCTTAATGTGAGTTAAGATAGAGAATTGCAGAGAGTGCTTATTTAATGCTATGTGCGACATAGAGGATAAATATGCAGATAGTGATTATGATGAGACTGATGAATATGATTGATATGACCCTATGTTGTTAGATAGAATGTTTAGAGATTAACTAATAACAATGGAGAAAGCTGAAATAGATAAGTTAGTTGAAGAACTAAACGACCTTTCAGAGTTCGAAGAACAGAACAAAGAAAGGATGAGAGAAATAGCACATATACTATGCGACTTTTATATGCCTAATAGAAATAAAGGATGAAACAATGTGAAAGATGTGGAAAAGAAATAGGTTGAAGATGACCAAAAAAGTATTGTCTAGCTTGTAGTAAAATTGTTTATAAAGAACAACAAGACAAGCGAAGAAAAGAGCATAATAAATAATTTATTCCTTAATAAATATAATATGACAGAACAAAAAACTTTAGTCGTTAGAATTGACTGATGACTTGGTAGAGTGGTAGCAATGACTGGTGCTATATCGGAGGTGGCAAAGAAAAGACCAGTAAAAGTTGTTACATCACGACCTCTAGTATTCCGATGAAACCCTTACATCAAATCTGTACATTGATTAGATGATAGGCGTTTATTTGAGGATGTAATCAAAGGGAATGATTATATAGAGCTTGAACCTTATACTGACCCAGAGTTCTTTAATGATGCTAAGAACTGGTTATATATTGCTAAGAAACAATTAGGTATAGAGTGAGATACTATTCCACAACCTTGTTTATTCTTAGCAGAACACGAAAAGATGTCCAATTTCCTACAATGAGAGAAGCCTATTCTATATCAACCATTCTGAAGTACAATGTGATTAAACTGAGCTGATAAGAGTTATCGTTCTATACCAGTTGATGCAGCACAGTATATAGCAGATGAACTAACAAAGAAAGGTTATACTCTATATGAGGTTATTAAACAATGAAGTCAACCAGTGTTAAAGAATTGTCAAATGTGCGATACTCCAGATTTAAGATTAGTTGTATCCCTAACAGCTAGATACCCAGTTGTATGATGTGATAGTTCTTTACATCATTGCTCAAAGGCTTTTGGAAGAAAAGCATTAGTAGTATGGGCTGGGACGGATGCAGAGAGATATGGATATGAAAGCAACATAAATATGAGAGAGTATCCTATGGTAGCTCACACGCCATTAAGATTATGAATGAATGACTTTAACTTTGATATATCTAATCAGTGAACTAATAAATTCACTAAGAAATTCTTAGATAAAGTAATTTCAAATGTAGATTTACTTTATAAATAATATAACAATGGCAGTAACAAAACGAGATAGTAAGGCAGAACTTATGGAAGAAGTGCATAAAGCCTATAAAAAAGCGGAGGCTTATGAAAAGGCTTATTGGAAAATAGATATACTTAACGATAATTTATATATACGAGCATACCGATTGTGAATTGCTTTGTTTATATCTTTAATATTTAATTTTATACAGTTTTTTAGTTCTTGACCTATTTGCTAAAATGTTCTGGACAATAGTATGAGCAATATTATTCATAGAGTTCTGAATACCTTTGATTATATTGCTAATAAGTTATATTAGTGAGAAGAGTAATATTGGTTGTATAATATTTGGTATTGTATTTCGGTTGCTAATAATTATATTACTCTAGTCACAAAAAATCATAACCAAAAAAAGAGAGATGTTTATTCTCTCTTTTTAAGTTGGAAAGAATTTTTTATTTCCTCTTTCCTCCTCTTCATCCACAAGGCATATTATATATAGTTATGATATAAATGTAAAGTAAATTGATTATTTTAAGACACGTTTATATTCACAGATGAATAATTATTCAGCTCAGAATTTCTACGTGTCTTATTTTCATTTCACTAACGGTACTTACTGAGCTCTCTATCTGCATCAGCTATTTTCGCTCTAAGTTTGTCTGCTGTATAGTGTAAAATTCACTGAAAATTCGTATCATTCACTAAATGTCGTATAATTCATAACTGTTTGATACAATTATTACATTCTGTCTTCAAAGTTTCTAATCTTTTTATCTCTTCAGAGTTATCTACTTTTATGTATAGATAAGCATCAGCATAATAACATCATCCACTAACTAATTCAGATGGTTTATGCTCTACTTCATATATATTAGTAGATAGCTTTCATTTCTTTCTTCCTTTATAATTGTCCTTAATAAATCTCTTACCCCCTCTACCTATCCAACTAACAGCGTGTCAGTAAGTAGAAGCTCAGAAAGATGTTCAGTTTAATACTCAGTTATCGTCTCTATCATTCTTATAGGCAGTATTTCATTTATATCAGCTACATAGTGTATAGTTCTTTTGTAAGATTTTATCAACTAATTCAGTATCATATAGACTAACTCTATAATATACAACCTTACCTAAATCTGAATGATGTTCATTCCAATAGTCAGCTACAAGATTAACAGCCAACTTAATATACCATCATTCTCATTTAACTCTACCTCTCTTATAGCTTTCTTCTACTATCTCATCTATCTCATTTTGTTTCCATTCATAGTTAAACAAGTCTGAGACAGCTCATAAAGCAGAGTATAAAGTACAGTGAGGAGTAGTTCATTGGTTATACTCAAATATCTTAGTATCTTGCATAGGTATCTCTGGTAGAGTATCTATTTCTTCGGCAGATAATAAAAAATCAGAGGTAGCCTCCCCTAATCATAAACATCAGTTAATGTCAGCCATTGTTATTTTTTAGAAGATAAAAGCTGTACAATTCCATCAAAATCTAACATCTCCTTTCCATCTCCTCTATCAAGTATAGCAGTAGGTATTGAAGTTATATCTAATAAGTCTTCTCAATACTGCATAGGAACAAAGTTATATCCATTCTCACTACACCATTTCTCTACGTATGGTCTAAGTTGATGGCATTTAGAACAGTCCGGTCAAAAGACATAAGTTAATTCTTTTTTGCTCATTTTGTATTTATTATAAATTAAATGTCTGAAGTCTTCTTTGCTTCGTGAATATCACTTCATATTCTTTCTTGGTTTTGTTGAAATAAACATAGCAACTCAAAACTACATTTCCAACAAGTCTCTTTCCATCCTATCCCTTGTCTGCACTTATCTCATTCTACTCAGTATCTAAATTTATCCATTTGTGTTTTTTTGGCATTAAAATACATCATTCTTTATACCATTGTGTAGGGTCGTGTATATCTCTAATGCTTAACCACTCTTGTAATTCCCTCTGTATCTCTGGCAATAATACCCTAGAAGTTCTACTTGTTAAACTCTCTATCTGCTCTGGGAATATCATATTGCTAAACAAAGTGTGGATAGCATCGTGAGTTGTGACCTTTATCATTTCACAGTTCAAATCGTTGTTATCTCATCATCTGCTTTTAGGAAGCCAGTGATGTATGTTATATTTATTTTCTCTTTTCATACTTGCTTTTATATGCTGAAATAATTTTCCTCATTCTAGCATTAGTAAATAGCTTGCTTATCTTATATATTATCCACTCAATATAGTCCACCATATTTATCATTTAAGTAAAGCAGCCCTCTTTATCCTAATAGATATTAATTCTTGTTCTGCCCATTCTTCAAACAAGAATTTTTTAGCATTATCAGGTCAAGGCTTCCATCCATCTCAAGTCCAATACTCGCTTCTTCAGTTCGTCCTCCAGTCTTTCTCGTTCTCATCAAATCTCAATATAACATAGTTATCTTTATATTTGTGTGTTGTTTCTTTCATTTTTGATTAGGCAGATATAAAGTATCTTTATACTGCAACTAAAAATAGATAAATCAATAGTAAATTTTTTCTTTAGCTTGACTTATTTCTTTTTGATTTCACTTAGTACAGTTTTTATTCGGTCTAAATCAACTTGCATTTTAGTTAGTCTGCTATCTAAGTCTAAATCTTCTATCTTCTCTACTCTCTTTTCTATGTCCTTTACCTTGGAATTTAAGTTACTCCAAGCAACTCAAACTCCAAAGATAAAAGCTATCAATGTTACTATAGTATTTGGGTCAGTTATGTAGTTAAATATTACTTCCATTTTTTTCATTTTCTGTAGGTAAATCTTTCATTAAACTATCTGGCTCTGAATACTGCATACTCTTTTGACCGAAATAGAAAGCAATGATAGATAGCATAACATTGTTAAATAGAGATGTTTCTACTCATTGTAGGGTTAGATACACAGTTTGGAAACCTAGTATTAATACCATAATTATTAATACTAATTTGGTTACACTTAGTTTAGTTCGAAAGTTCTTCATCTTATTTTGATTAAAAGATAAATTTTTGTTTTTTCTACTTCTTTTTTCATCATCTTCCACAAGCCATTTGTTATTATATTAAGAGTTAAAATTAACTAATTCAGTAGACATATATAGGGTCTGCAGATGAATTATTAGAGAATACTAAAGAGCTATTTATATCAACATAGGCTACAGTATTATCGTTGTATAATTTTTTCATCTCAACTTTTAAGCTTCCTCCTCATTGAATAATAGTGCTTATTACATCTGTGGGAATAGTGGCAGAACTAGCGTAATATTGGCTGTAACTTCAGTATCTGTATGTAGCCACAAATAAAATAGCCTTGTATCAAGTAATACTAAGTGTTTTACTTCATTTCCGTGTCAAAGTAGCCAAAAGTGTAAAATCTCATCATCAAGCAGCATCCGCCCATCAAAAACCACTAGCTCATTTTGTTAGAACTTGTCCTTCAGTTCATCAGCTAGGTACTTCGTTTACATCATCCCATCCATATCAATTACTATTCCTTTTCAAAACTTGGTTAGGAGTTCATAGATTTGTAGGGTTAAATCAAGCTCATATACCAGCTAGTTTTGTACTTCATCTATATAAAGCCATTTATATATTAATTATAAATTAAATTAACTAACTATTGTAAATGTTCAGTTAGAAGTAAATCTATGTACGCACATCCCATCACAAGTATAACAACAATCTCATCAAGTAGCACTCATAAATCAATAACTTCAATCTGTAGGATAGCATATATCTACTACTCATTGACATCACTTTCAAGGATATCAACTACTATAACTACCTCATCATCAACTTCAATAACAAGTGGCATCGCATCAATCATAACTAGCATAGTAACTTCATCAAACTCATCAAGTACCTGTATGACTTCTACAACGGCATCCTCCTCAATCTCATCCCCATCAATAGCATCAATATCATTGTCATCAAGCTCATCATCTTGAATAGCTAAATTCAGCATCTCATCAATTTCATCTGGCTCAAGCTCATCAAGGCATATATTGTGAACTTCAACAACTTCACGATATATAATTCTTATTAAAACTTCCAAATTTACCTCAAGTTGCTATAATACATCATCCTCAATAATCTAATTTACTATTTCATCAACTTTCATATCAAGTACAACAATTTCATCAGCATCCTATTGTTATACCTAAACATCACTCAACGGATATTCTTCATAATATTACCTCTCATCAAGCACCACCCATAGAAGTAGAGCCTTTTCTTGGTGCTCATCATCATCACACAACCATATAATTTACATAGCATAAACCATCTTCGTGGGCTATCCTAAACTCTCAACTTTCTGTGAATGTATGAGTTATTATTCAACCTTCACAAGTAATTACTCCTCATTCTGCTTTTTCAAATCAATAACTTCAATCTGCTGGGTATGATATTTTAACTATTCATCAAGCTCAATTTCCTCAAGGATAACCTCATCCTCATCATCATCAACAATTAGTTGCATTAGTAGCATATGCACAAGGACGGCAAGTAGATGAGTTATATCTGCAAGCTCAATTTCATCATCAATCACATCAAACTCAATAAGTACAAACTCATCAACCTCATCATCATCATCAATATCAACATTTTCAAGCTCATCAATTAGATGCTGTAGTATAAACTGAAGAACAACTACCACATCAAGTCGCTCATCATCATCAGCCACCCATCATTTCAGTATTTCAAGAATATCATCAATCACATCAAGTTCAACTAATACCTCAAGTATAGCAAGAAGTACAACGTTGATTTCCAGCTCATCATCATTGTGCATATACTATACTTCATATAGTAGTATTTCATCATTCTTCTCAACAAAATGCTCATCATTTACCTCATTTACCTATAATAACTGGCACAGATACTGGTATTTGCTCGCAACATCATTCTACTACATTTCAACCTCATCATCATCATCAAGATGGACAATATTGGTTATTATAACAATAATATCATCATCAACCTCATCAACCAACAGCTAAATAATCTATATAATAAGGTCATCATCAACCACTACTTATTGCATCAATACAACAAGAATATTTATCTAAAGTTATATCTCATACAGTTACTCATTTATTCTCTATAGCTGTACATATATCAGCTTTAGCATTCTGTAATCTGCTTATTTCACTAGCTATTGTCATCTATTTTATATATTAGCAAGTAAAGTTTCAACATCTCCTAATACATCATATATAGCATTCATACTAGGTGCTTTATCTACTACTCCATCCCAACTAGGTCAAAAAGCTGTATTATCTACAAAACTTCAAGCCTCTCCATCTGGTGTAGAGTATAATGTTTCATCATCATAAGTCCCTAGATTATCATAATCTGATTGTGATAAATGTATGATATTATCATAAGTATTATTAGATGATTGTATTCAAGTAGCTGGTGCGTCACAATAAGCATATCCAGTAGCAGTCTTTGTAAGTATTTGTCAAGTTGTTCAGCTTCAAGGCGTGAACTCTGAAACAGTTACAGCTCAAGTATTGCCATTAACAGATAGAACTCAACTGTTAGATATAGTAGTTCAACTAATAGATATTCAGCTACCATTGGTTAAGTCTGAAGCTGTAATAAATCAAGCATTATTAGATAAATCTCAAGTATCTGTAGGAACTGTAATATTTGCTGTTACATTTGAAGTAGCATTAGCTCAGAAAGTATTAACAGTAGTACCGTTTTTCTGAATTGTTAAAGTGGCTGTTCATATTGTAGGAAGTCAAGATAAGTCACAGTATTTACCACTTGTAGCAACAGCAGCTAAATCTGCACTTTTTGCATAAGGAGTTAAGTCGCTTGCTACCAATGTTCAAGTACAAGTAGTATAACCACATCAGTTAGAAAGTTGATTATTGTTTGTAGGGATACTAGATATTACACTTTCTATTTTATCATATACAGCATTCTTAGAAGGTGCAACAGTAGTTACTCAATTCCAAGAACTACTATAAGCAGCATCAGATATATTAGAAGCTGTAAGAGTACCAGTACAAGTAGTATATCAGCATCCATTAGTTAATTGATTGTTATTTGTAGGTATTGTAGGCTTATTGTACAGATTGTTATAGTTGAAAGCATCTGTGTTACAGTTGTTAGGGTCATATACACTCTTTAGCATATCTCAAGCTCAAGCACAACTTAGAGCGTCTGCTACTGCCTTTGCTGATGGATAATGTGCATCATCAGCTCAACTTAAAGTACATACCATATTAGATACATCTTGTTTAGATGTAGCATATCAGTCATAAGTAGATACTTTACCACTAGTAATTCAAGAGTTTAGAGCATCTAATTGACTTTGAGTTAAAGGAGTTTCGTTAACAGTATATTGGTATTCCCATTGGCTTGTTTGATAACTATATCTAGTCGTTTCTCCACTATGGTTTTCATCAGATTTAACTATTGCATAATCGTTAGTAGTAGGAACTCTAACTACTCATCCACTGTAATATGTTGTAGCTCAAACCAACTCAGCATAAGTATCAAATTGGTCTCAAGCTGCATTCTTTGTAATATAGAAAGCTGCTAAAGCGTTGATAGAACTATTTACAAAAGCCTTATCTGCTAATTGATTAGAAGTAGTAGCAGCACTAGGTATCTTTCAGTTAATTGCAGATACACAGCTATTTAATACGCAACCTTGTTTTGCACTTAATGCTTGATTAGTACAAGAAGAATTAAGAGCATCAATTACTCAAGGTATTGTAGGAAGTCAAGTTAGGTCGCAGTATTGGTTAGTTTTTCATACACAGCTTATATCACAAGTTTTAGCATAAGGCGTTAAATCTGATGCAACTAATGTACCAGTACAAGTCGTATAACCATTAGGGTTAGTAGAGTTGTATGGGGTGTATCATAGAGCGTCAGTTACATCTGTGCTACTAATTCAAGTAATATATCAACATCCATTTGCTAACTGACAGTTATCAGTAGGAATATCAGTACATTTAGCATAAGGACTTAATGCTGCAGAAGTGATATAACCACATCCGTTTGCTATTTGAGAGTTATCAGTAACTCTACCAGATAGGTCACAATATTTTCAGCTTGTAGCGACTGCACATAAGTTAGAGCTTAATGTGTAATTATCTAAGTTAGAAACAGTTTTATCGATATATCAGCTATCATTCTCTATATCAGACGTTTTAGTAGGCACACTTATATCTACTCAGCTATTAGAAGTTTGATTAGCACTAAAAGTGTTAATTTGTACTCAGTTTCTACTAACCGTCAAAGTACCATTTCAAATGGTTGGTTTATTCTTTATGTAATCTATTTTAGAGCTATCAGTTTGCCCCCAGTCAGATTGTTTTAAGTCTGAACTTACAAGATAACCAGCATCATTAACTAATTCACTTACATTATCTCAAGGTTGTATAGATGTGGCTCATAATGCAGCTCAACTTCTAATAGTATCTAAGTCTGATATTACATCTTGCTTAGTAGTTAAGTCTTGCTTTGTAGCAATAACTGTTGTATCTACACTGATTTCATTAGTATCTTGGTCTAAGTCTATTCATTCTCATTCAACTAACTTCTTTTGATAATCGCTTAGGTCTATGCTTCATCATAATGGGTCTCGGTCACTACCAGTCCAAGCTACATTAGTTCAAGCTGGGTAATCTTTACCATCTTTAGTGAAAGCATTAACTACATTATAAGTATCTCATACTTTCAATCACGAAGTAGGCAAGTCTGCATAGTAATCAACGCTTCCCTTGTATTTGTATAATCAAACTCATCCTCATCAGTTGCTGTTAGTTATGATTTGTACCATCTAATTTAGAATTAATAATTTAAAGGCATTTCTGGTTCTGCTATTCACTGCATATCTACTGGTGCATTAACTCATTGTTCTCTAGCTTCTCATAAACCCTCACTCAACCCTTCTTCCATTCACATTTCCATTCATTCATTTAATCACTGATTAAGTCAATATTGATTTCATTCATTCTCTGGGATACCTAATGCAGCCATTATTTCTTCATCAGACATTCAACCTTTTCTACTTACATTTACATCATATTTATCTGTAAGTTCTTGTGGCAGTCTTTCAGAAACTACACTATCTACAACCTCATTAAGTTTATTCTCTAATCTCTCTACTTGCTGTAATAGCTGTTCAATAGTTACTCTATTAGACATTCATTGGTTTATGTTATCATTGCTTTCTTGTATCTTTTGTGCTACATTCTCATCTAAGCTAGAAAGTTGATTATCAATATCTTCTTTGATTTTAACAACATATTCTGCCATTAAATCAAGCTTTCCATTGATACCAGAGAAATTCTTAGAGCTGTTTCAATCATTAGTGGCACTTGTGTCAACTACTGACTGTTTAACCTCCTCTAAAATATTTCCAAGGCTATCTAACCTCTTATAAACATCATATCAACCTTTACCTTTGATTTCTTTCTTGATTTCTGCTAAACCTTTTCTTACCTCTTTATCATCATAGATTTTTCTGCTCTTTACAGCATCTTTAATAGACTTATCTATTCTATCAAATCTACCATTAACAGAAGTAAAGTAAGGTGCAGCAGTTCTACCCCAAGAATATTTATTAGAGTAAGCATCAAGCTCATTACCTCAGAACTTATATCTATCATAATCGCTCTCAAGAGTATCTCATCCATCAAATACGTATAGATATACTTTTTCTGGAGAGTATCTATCAAAGCTGTAAATATACCATCAGTATCATAGTTCTTTACATACACCGTTCTCTACCATTACATTACCGTTAAGGTCTATAATCGTAGCTAATGGAGTTAGTCAAGTCTTTGGCACTCATCCATCTGTAAAGTTTACTGCAATTTGTTCCATAATTTATGGTTTATATTAACTAAAATCTTTGTCCAAAATCTACAAGTCACTCTGCTGTTTTTCAGCGGACACTTCTTCATATAGCATCCCAAACACTTATCTTTTCTGGCACTTCTGGTGCGTTCTTTTCTATTATATTTTTAGCCGCTTTCTTCGTAGCAATCATCTTACCTCCATTGATAAGCAATTCTAATACTCAAGGTAGAGATGGATATATGTTCTTTGCTAGTTCAGCAGCTTTTTCTGGGTCATATATTGCCAAATGAATAAGCCAACTATCAATTTCTCTATTTAGGTCATCGCCATAGTATTTTTTAGCTTGAGATAATAGCTCTCTTAAATTTCATTTTAATACCTTTTCTCAAGCCTCAGAAGCGGCAATTTCTCATCAAGCTTCAGATGTCCTTCTAGTGAGTTTTCATAACACATCATCAAGTCACTGCAATATATCTGACTTACTCCAACTCTCTTTAGCAAGTTTACCATAATCTCATCATAATCATTCAGATATTTGTTCCATAGTATCTTTAATAGCACCAACTATCTCTTTAGTTCATTCAGTTCAAGCTGACTTGCTTTCTACTAACTTTGTAAGTTCCCAAAGGTTAGAAGCATTGAACTCTCTACCTTCCTTAACAAACATCTTATTCCATTCTTCTTTTAGAACATCTATTAACGCTACATTGTCTTTTCAATATCAGCTCTTTAATAGTTCTTCTCTATCAACTCTAAATTCATATTTTCTTCTTCTTTCTTCTTCGGCAGCCTTTTTAGCCTTTTCTCATTTTTCTATATCTTTTATCTCTAATTCTCTATCCCTTTGTTCTGGAGATAGCTTTGATAATCTTTCTCATTCCGCTTTAGCCGCATCCTTTTCTGCTTTATATGTAGCGGCGGCATCTCTTTCTCTAATCAACTGTTCTTTTCTAGTTTCTCAAATCTGAATTTCTGGACTTACCTTAGCTGTCTGTTCTCACATAATATCTGGGTTCTTTGATTTAGCAAAATTCTCATTTAATCTACTTGCTAAATCTGATGGGTCTTCTTCTCATTTGTAAGCCCTTTCAATATCTCTTTGCTTTCATTTTAACAAAGTCACATCATCCTTAACCTTTTTCCTAAAATTAAGAAATCTTTTTATTATTTCTTTCTCTGGAGTTCTCTCTGGGTTGGTTCATTTGCTTTCTTTAATTATCTTAATCTTTTCAGCAGATGATGTAGGAGTTTCTCAAGCTAAAGCGACTTCTCCTCTTTCAGTAATTCATCAGAAAGATTTAGCCAGCTTTCATATTCATCGCTTTGCAAGCTTTCATAAGCTTTCTAGTCATCATTTTAGTACCATATTAGTAAGTGCTGATTTAGCATATTCTGGTACATCTGATAACTCTCATTCATAAGCATCTTCAAGAGCTTGGAACTCTGCTCATCATTTAAGTCATTGATATAACCATTTTGCATATTTAGCATATTTAGGAAGTTTTGTAGCAGCTAATTCTGGAGTGGCGGCTCAAGCTGTTGATAATTCAGTTAAAACTATACTCATTATATCTCAGAACACTTGTCAAGGTTCTGCTCAAGCTTCATTTGGGTTAAACAAGTATTTCTCTGTAAAGTCATCGGCAAGTTGCTTAAATGTTTTATCAGTAGCAACTGCTACATCTCATAAGTAATTGTTATATTCTTCCACGCTACCTATAAATCAGTCCTTTACAGCATCATCATATCATTTATATAGGTTAGCGTAATCTTCTGAAAATTTACTTGGTAGCTTTCAAGTTGCCTTGTATTCATTATATCATTGTGTAGATACTCATTCAACAGTAGCAGTCTTTCTTGCTATTTCCTCTTGTTGCTTGTCTAATCATAGCTTATCTCAAGCTATTTGAGTAAGTCATCATATCTCTCTAATAGGAGTTGCTACGGTGCTTCATAAGAAGTTAAGAATTGGGTTAGTTCACTCTAGCTTTTCTTCTTTAGGAGTTCAATATGGAGTAGCGTTCTTCTCTGTTATGAAGTCCATAACATCATTAAGCTTTCATCACTTCATAATATAATCATCTATTGCCTTATTCTTTTCTTCATAAGTATCTGGGTACTGGTTCTTTAGAACATTCTTCATATATCATATAATGGCTTCTGGCTCTTTTTTAATAGTATCTTGTAGCAACTGTGCTGAAGCATCATCTTTTATGAGTTCTTTATTCTGCATCATATAATCAGCGAATATATCTACAAGTCATCATCTTCTCATCTCTAAGTAATCGGCAGCCTCATTTCAGCTTGTAAGATTTCAGTTAGCCATCGCTTTTCTAAGCGTTACTCTGTGTTTAATTAAATCAGAAACACTCTTAGCAGTATTTCTCTCTTGCAGAGTATCAACTGAAGTAATATCATCACGAAGGCTTTTATATCAAATAGGTTGTTCTGCTCAAATACTTTTATCTGCAATATTTTGCTGTTGCATAGTATTCTGTATAGCTGTGTTTAGCCTTCTTTTATTTTCTTGAGATTGGCTCAATATTCACATTTGTTGTAATATTACAAACTAAAATCTTTTCCCTTTTCTTATGTTCTGCATATATGAAACAAAGTCTTGTGGTTCTTTAACGTTTCAATCAGTGCTTAAATATCAATTATCCTTTAAGTATTGGTACAAGTCACTCTGTTCTTCGAATGCAGAGTATTTTCTTCACGTTGCACTTTCGTGAGCTGTCAATAGGTTTTTATATACATTAGGTCAAATTAAATTACCGTATAATCAGTTAGCTCTAGTAATCATACTTTGTAAGACTTCTTCTAACTTAGCTGTATTATACTCTTGTCAAGCCTTTATAGTAGGGAATAGTTTTTCATAGTCTTCTGCTTCTTTTTCTGAGAAAGCCGTTCAAGATATATTCTTCCTATATGCTTGTATAGCCTCTGCTATTTTCGTAGTAAGTCAAACTAATCTACGGTCTGTTGTATTCCCTAAAGCATTGGCAACATCTTCAAGATTTCATTGTAATATTCAAGTTTCTCATCAAGCTGCATAATACGCCTCAAGAGCATCCTTAATTGCAACTAAATCTATCATTGCAGTTTCGGCGGCATTTAGCTTTTCTCTAGTAGCACTATCTGATGCCACATTTCTTGCGTTAGACATTATATATTCATAAGCTGTCGTGTATTTTCATACATCCAAATACTTTTGTACAGTATCCATAAAATCTGACCTAGCCTCATTAGAAGGCATTTTTGGTTTTATTATATTGGCAGCATCTATAAAAGCATCCCCATATTCACTTTGTTTATATTCATTTGTCTTTATTCATTCTGGCACATAGTAACCAGTAACGCTAGACTTTTTATAATCTTTATATCTAAGTCAAGTTCCTTCATTACTCTCTAACACAGTTATTGTATCTCCATTATCTGAAACTACTATTCAAACGTGACCGTGTTTTTTAGTTTCTGGAGTTGCTCGTGACTGAGTTCAGTCAAAGTAAGCTACTGCTCATTCGGCTGGCACTTTGCTAGTAGCATAAGGCTTTATATCATTAGCCTCTGATAGTTTGATGTTATCTCATACACTTCCAAGATAGTCATTTACTACTGTTCAGCATCATCAACCTCTTATCTTTCATCATCAAGTTCATCACTCAGATGCGATATCATATTTTGTTTCAAGGTCGCTTATAAAATTATTTAATGGCTGTATATTAGTAATATATGATGTTCCATCTCAAGTAGTTCATCAAGTAGAAATTCCACCAGCTCATACACTTACTTGCTTAAAAGTTTTTGTAGCACTGTCCCAATATCAGTAAACAGCCTTTCAGTCACTATTGTATCAAATAATCTGTAAATTAGGTTCAGAGAGCATAGATTGCATCTGTTGATATTCTGGCTTCTGTCTAAGGAAAGACATAAAGTTTTCTTCAAGAGCTTGTGATAAGCTAATACCTTTGTTTTTAGCTAAAGCCATAACATCGTTAATAACTTGTGCCATAGGTCTTTGAATAATGTCTCCATACTGTTGGTATATAGAAGTAAGAACTCTATCAAGAGCCATCTGTTTCTGAGTATCTGTACCATAATCAGCTTGGTCTAATGTAACATTAGTAGCAGCATATTGAGCTTGTGCTAATTCAGACATTCATTGTGGTGTATATTGATAATACATACCATATTGCTTTTGTAGTTGATTTATAGCATTCTCTCAAACTCTGTTCCTTTCTTGTCTTTCAGTCTGCATATAGTTCATATATCATTGTAATCTTGTGAGTTCAACATTGTTGTTCTCTTTTTCTCTAAGCAAATCAGCATTAGTATCTTGTGCCATAGCCATAAGCGTAGCTTTAGTAGCTCAAGGATATTTCTTTACTAAATCTTCATAAGTATGTTTAACCGTATTATCTATATCTAAGTTTCTTGCTATTATATCAGCAGCATCTTTTGCATATTGTTTTTCTTCATCAGTAGCATAGTTCTCAGTTCTATCATCTATAAGGTTTCCATCATTATCTAGGAATAATCATTGAGACTTTAACCATTCAATAGCTTTAGAAGTTATTGTATCTTCGCTCTCTCAAGATAATATACTTGTAGTATCTAATGAAGTTTTGTCTTTTATCTTATCCTCAGCATCTTGCTTAGCTTGTAAAGCAGCTTGATACTTTGCTGGGTCTGTAGTCTTTAACATAGTAAGATAGTCTTCTGGAATGTCCCCATAAGCTATTCAATATCAAATACTATCTGGAGTTAAAGCATCATATTTACCGTATTTTTTATTATTCTCAAACCATTGATTAAGGAAATCTATTTGAGCTTGGCTTCTTCCTTTTCAGTTAATAAAGAAATCATCAAATGCTCTCTTATCGTTAAATAGATAAGGCATTGTTTGTTTATATCATTCTAGGTTAGCAGCGATTTCAGCCATTCTTTCTGGACTATCACTTTGGTAGTCCCATCATTCTGATGGGGTTTCTCATCATTCTGGTTTAGTCTCTGGCTTAACCTCTTGTTGCTTCTCAGTAGCTCAATATTTAGCTAAACTAGCTCTAAGATTTGGGTTTTCTTTTAGCTTCTGCTGTTGTTCTTCATAAGATAAACTATCCCAATATTGTCTAATCTTATCTCATCACTGTGTCTGAGTAGTTTGTCATTTAACCTCGTAATATCAGCTAGTAGGGTTATATGTGTATTGTCATTGTCATTGGTTTACATAAGGACTAGAACTAGGGTCGTTTTTAGTAGTAATTCATCATTGTCCTTGATACTCTGGCTTAGATGTATAAGTAGTAGTTGGGGTAGTCTTAGAAGCTGTAGAAGTTGTGCTGGTAGTAGATGGAGTAGATGTTTTTGTTCATCCTATCTCAGCAGCATATTCTTTAGCAAATCTTTGGACATTAGCATTATCTTTATTCTGGTTTACCCAGTCTTGTTGCTGTTGTTTAGTAAGCTGTTGATAAGCTGATTTCATTTTATCGTAATCGTATGCCATTTATATATTTATACGGTTAAATTCCCTTGAGGGTATAATTAGTTGTAAATAGGTATTTTTCAACAATTCTTTTGTTTTTTGTATTGACTTTATGCTGTTTTTGTTATCGTGAGTGGGACGCTTTCAGATGTCCCAAATGCTGTCGCATCAGACTTATACATATTCATCCATAAGTACACTATATCTCATTTACTTAGCGTAGCCGTAAACGTCCTCTCTATTCTTGAGTTATTGTATGGTCTTGTATAGTTATATAATAATATATCATCTGGGTATCATCATTTTGCAATTCTCCAATCATATTCATAAGCATACCTTGATGAAGTTCAGACACTGATAAACGTAAATGTATATGTTCAAGGATATGGACACTTCATTCATTGCCATCAACTTCATCAGTCATAGTACACAAATTTTCTAGTACCAGTAGAAGAATTAGTGTAAAAATTATATAATCACAACGCAGTAGGTCATTCTGGGAAATAGAAAGGTCAGATATATCAAGTAAACGTCTGATTTACTGAAACTGGTATAGGTTCTGGGACTTCATATATAGAAGTATCCATCAATAACTTAGGTGCGTTTACTCAAGGTATAACTGTAGCCATACCAGTTGTAGTATCATTATTTGCATTAAATACAGAGCTAGTGTCTATCGTGATTTCATCGTGAATATTATAATCTATAACGTTTGAAGCGTCTTTTTCTTTCTCTCAAATAACAGAGTATCATACAGTTTCTGCGTTCTTTCGAGCTTCTAATACTCACATTAGTCTAACATAGCATTATAATATAAATCTGCACTATATAAGTTCGTATCTTTGCTATACATAGCTCATCACGTCATCCAAGTGCAATTAGTTAAGACAAATTTAAACTGTATCCATTGAAATCTACAATTAAGTTTAAGTGTAGTGGCAAATGGACTTCTCATATCTGAAGTGGTTTTTAATCATTCATCATTAGGCTGTACTGGATGCCATTGCCAGTTCTCTGGGTTATCATCAATAGCATCAGCTTCAGTTCTATAATAGATATGTATATCTCAAGTATAATTAGTTCAACTAACTGTATTTTTAGGGATATGATATCAAACCCTTAGATACATACTTTGTTTAATCTCTGACATACTTGTTCAGAAGTAGCACATCGTTTGGACTTCTCCAGTAGTTGCTAATCACTCATTTACTCAAACTCTAACTGGTATATTATCAGCCCCAGATACGTTCTTATAATTACGTGTTATCATAATGTCGTTTCAATATACTCCGATAGCTCATAGATTATATCATTCTTCTACTTTATGCCATAATCACAATACATCATTGTAGTTTTTGTTCTTTGCTCAATATATATAAATTCAATTATTCGCTACAAAGTATAGTTTATCATCATAAACAGCCATTCAATTCTTAGTATCACTATCTATGTCTCAATCGGCTTTCTTTAATATATAGTATTGGTATCAGTTTAACAATCATAAACCTTTGTTACTCAATAAGTAATGATATCAGTTATATATACAGCTCTGAAGCATAGTATATCATTGTAATGGTATAACTTCTGTTGGTGCATCACTAACTTTATCCCATAGTAATACTTCGCTTCAATAAGGTGCATTTACAGCTACGGCTCTAATAAATCATCAAAGTTCATTAATAAATCTAATATAATATCATTTCTGTAACTCAAATCAATCATCTATATCCTTCCAGATTTCTCTAGTTACCTTCCACATTTTATTTACATCTCATACACATAAGCAAGTATCTGATGCGTATAATGGATGCCAGCTGTTGCTTGTTAAGGCTTCTGAGCATCTTCAGTAATCATCATCTGAGTTATTAGTAGCTTCTGCCATCTCTGTCCAGTTTAATCAGTTGTCTCTCTTATAATATAAGTGAGTTTGAGTGGAAATATAAACATATCAGTTAAATATCTCCATATCGCATATCTGCTCTGGCATTGTGCATAATAGAGTTACTCACTGAGAATTATATATGTATATATCATTCTCACAACATATTATCCATCAAGAGTAATCTCAATCTCCAGAAATAGAATACGTAGAACACACTACTTTATGATTTCAAGTAGTACCTCCACCAACATTTACTCATTTAATAGCGTCGGCATAAGCTGGCACTGGTTTAGGGAATATGCTTTTAGCATCTTCTCTTATCTCCATATCATTTGAGTAATAGAAAGAGTTTTTAATACCAGTAAAGAGGTCATCACTTAGACCTCCGTTTGCTCATCTAAATATTGGTCATATTTTAGTATTGTCAGCCATTAGTAGTTAAGGTAATTTAAATCTGGAAAGTATGCTGTATCAGCCAATTGTCATCTATCTACTATGTTCTGTATAGCTTTAATCTTTTCATTATCATAGAAAGCCCTAGAGTTAGTTCTTGCGGCTTCAAAGTTTACTCACATATTACCATACATTCGGTATTTTAGTCATTCTACTAAGATATAATGCCATCTTGCAGGAATAAATATATCTGTTTCTTCATTATCAGTTGTAGTTAATTCTGTATTATAGTTAAATCATCGAATTTGCATTTGTGTGCTTTCCTTTGGAGTAGGAATTAAATTAACGCTCTCTCTTGTGATAAAACAAGCAAGTGGCTCTTTAACACTTTCTCGCTTGTTTAAATCTACTTTGTCCACGAAATGAACTGGCAAATCTCTCCATTTTTTATTGTTTATGTCATACAACCATACTGCTTGTATCTTATGTAATGGAAATTTACCAGATAAATCTCATTCTATATTAGTGAATGTATATGAACTTTGCCCTGCTACTACATTTATAGTTTCTATATCAAATCAGTATCAACTATCAGAGTTCCTTATATCAGCACCAAAGTCTTCTATAACGAAATTAAGAAAGCGATATGCTTCTTCTGTGGTTACAATGTCCTCAGTACATCCAGTCTGCCTTCTGGCTAATGATATTATTTCACTTGGTTTCATTTATTAGTTAATGGAATATAAAGCCATCCTTTTATATTCGCCAGCTGTCCGAAGACAGCCAGCTATATAAGAGAATGAGGGACTAAGCAACATCAACTTTAATACATCTTTTAGCACCTTCAGTGAATGTTTTAATTCCGTACAAAGTCCAACAAAGATAGTTGTAACCAGTCTTTTTAGGTTCTTTGTTCTTCTGAACTGCAACATCTTTTTGGATAACCATATCAGAACATCCATATTGTCCAGCCCAGCAGTGAGCTACTTCTCCTCCTAGAGTTACTCCAGATTGAGAGTAAGCAACTGAACCAGCAGTAACGATTTCTACGTCTGAACCGTTAGCAACTCCTTTAGCATTTACTGAAAGTAATTTAGCTCTATCAGCAGCAGCAAATTCAACGTAATCTCCATCAGTTCCCATTACTCCGTTAATCATTCCGATTAAAGCAGCAGCAGTTGGTTTACATTCTCCAGCAGCAGCAGGTGCAGCTTTGAAAGTAATTGTAGCACCATTGATAGTTAATGTATCATTAGCAGCTAATGAAGAAACTGTAACTAAGTTAGAGTGAGCTACATTGTTAGATACGAAGATATTGAAGTTACCCCAAGTTCCTAAGTATCCCATTCCTTTAAGAGTTCCTCTTAAAGCAGCATCAGCTTGGTTGAAACCATTAACTAGGTTAGTTTGTTGGATGTTAGCTTTAACATCTGGAGTGATAACGAAGAACCAAGGTTTAGTATCTTCGATGTCGTTTGCATTCATTTTAGCTTCTGTAAGAGTGAATAGTTTGAATACATTAGCAACAGATACAGTTACTGGGTTTCCAGCAGTTCCACCCATATCTCCATCATCCATTGTGTATTCAGCGTTCAATACTTCTTGTAAGAAAGCACCATCGATATCTTTCTTCAAAGCATAAGTCATACGGTCGATGTATTTGTTAGCAGCATCGTATTTGTTCTGTTTAACATCGATTTCATCGATATATACAGTAGCTTCTTTTGACTTATTAACTACTAAATATTCGTCAGTAGCTGATACATCTTGTACAGTTACATCAACTCCTTTAGTGTAGTTGTTTACTACAACATCAGAGTAATATGGTCTATGTACCATATCTCCATCTCTAAGAGTAGCTTGTTCTTCCATTGAAGCTATCTCTCTTGCAATCAACTTTTTCTTCAAAAGTCTTTGAGTTCTCGCACTCCAGTATTCTGGACTAAAAGCATCTAAATTGTTTGCCATTGTTTATTAAATAAAGGGTTAAAACAGTTGGACTACTTTATATATCATTGTGCAGCTCTTTCTGTTTTTGCCATTCAGTCACTCCAAGCTAAGAAGTCATCATCACTCATTTCATTAAAGTCTGAAATGGCTTTTGGCTCTTTAACTTTAGTTTCTGTCTTTGGCACTCAAGTAAGAGTTGCTCAAGATTGCGACTTGTGTCTATATTGCTCGTCCAATAGCAATGTAGGGTCGTTTTGTGCAGCATATAATTGAAATGCCTCACTATACGATAAGTCCTTTTCGGTTCTTATCTTTTCAATACCTTCTTCGTGTCATTTGGCACTAGGGTATTTCTCATAGAAGTCAGCTTTTTCTTTTTGAGCTTCCTTCTCTAGTTCTTGTGCAGCTATACTTTCTTCTAGCTCTTTAAGTCTAGCTTCAAGTTCTGCTGTACTTTTAGCTTGAGCTTTAAGTTTCTCAACTTCTGCTCTTGCTTCGTTCCTTTGTTTTAGGAGTTTCATAACGGAAGACTGTTTTTCAGTTGTAGTATCAGCTTTAGGTTCTTCCTTAGGCTGTTCTACTACTTCTTCCTTAACTTCCTCAGTAGGTTGTTCTACTGTTTCTTGAGCTTGTGTTACTTCTTCGGCTTCTTGCTCGTCAGCTTTAGCCTCTAACTGCTCAATAGTCCCATCCAATTCGGCTTGGATGAGTTCATCTTGTGTCGGCATAATCGTAACAATTAAAGTATAAAATGTGCCTTATACTAGGGCGAAGGAGTTACAATTATATGTAGGTGCATAATTTAGGCGAACTATACACCCCATATAATACCCTCGACTTGTATCTCTATTAAAGACCTTCGACCTCTAATGAACTTAGAGCGTCTAATTGTTCTTGGACTTCTGCTTCTTTTGTAGCTTGTTTTTGGAGTTCTCTTTGTTTGAGTTCGTCAGCAAGCTTTTGTGGCAAATTATCAAAGCATTCTATCCATCGGTTTTCAGTTCTGTATAAGTCTTCAGTTGTGTAAGCATCTTCATAAACTATATTATCTAACTTATACTCGTGTGTTTTTCAAAGAAGTCTATTTATTCTCCAGTTCATTGACTTGTTTAAGTCTTCAACTAAAGCTTCTCTAGTTTCTTTGTCTTTTACCTTTAGACCTCAGATTAACTCACTAATGAATTTAATCTCGTGTCTAATCATATCAGCTTCAGAGTAGTAATTCGTTTCATAATATTCTTCTCTGTTTTCTCATTCTAAGAGAATTTTGTTTTTTTCTTCCTGTGCCTCTCTTAGTTTAGCAACAGCTTTTTCTCGCTCTTTGCTTTCTTTCAAGCTTTCAAGCTTAATAATTAATTCCCTCATTCTATATATAATTAGTAGATAAAAACTAATTTGTTTCAGTCTCTGTTGGAGTTTCAGTTGGAGTTTCTGTTTCAGTCTCAGTTGGAGTTTCTGTCTCAGTATCAATAGGCATAAAGTAATCTACTTCATCTCTTTGAGCTTGCTGTACAGCTGGAATACCCCACTGTCTTCTCTTTACTTCTTTCTTTAACATTGTTGCTTAATTAAGGGTTAAATAATTGATGCAGCAGTAGCACTTCACTGTCAAGGTATTAAGTCTTGCCTTGATGTGATAGTTTTATCAGCACTTTGCATAGCTTGGCTCATAGCAATATTGCTAGAGCTATTAGCCATCTCTGTAAAGGCTGGGTTTACTTGCTGTTGTAAAGGTAGTCTTACCATAGCACTTCTTAATGCTTGTAATACTACATCTTTAGCCTTTGTATTCTCAGCTTTCTGGAAATATACCCAGAAAGTTCTAAGATATTCTTGTGGATAACTGAACATTGACTTTGGAACTTGGTTAAGATTTATCATTTCAACAAAGTTCACAGCTACTGTTTCATCATTTTCTAATGGAACAAGAACATTTATCTCATTAGGTGTCTTTCCATTACATCTGAAACACATTCTTTGTGCTATTCTCTTTGATACATCTGGTGTTGTAGGGTTGTTTAGCACCATTCATAAGTATTTATCCCAGAAGATTTGTTCTTTTTCGTTCTTTGATTGCAAATCTGCCTTAGTTCATAGTATAATATGAGGCATTTGCTTAGTAAAGAAGTCATCTTTTTTGATAGGGAAAGATTTTACTTCGAAATTGCTAACGATAACAACTGATTTCTCATCAACTTCTGAGAAATTCTCTTGATAACCTTTCCATCGTTCAAACCAGAACCTCTTATCTCCCCAAGCATTGATTTTATTGTTAAGAAGTCCAATAATATTTGAGTTAGCTTGAGCAATTTGGCTTTCTGTGGCAGTAGTTCTACCTCCAGATACGATACCTTGTTGAAGACTATCAATATTAGTATCGTGCATAGCCTCATTTTCAAGAGCAGTAATCATATTTATGCTATCTGCTTTGATTTGACTTCTAGGCAACTCCATACCAACATTAGATAAGTTCTCCATAGTGTCAACAAAGATATTTCTACCATTTGTTGTAGGTTTAAGGATGTCGTCTTTGTTCTTAATAAGTCTTGAGTTCCAGATGAAATCTCCACCTAGAGCTTCTTTTTTGGCTTTTATGATGTTTAAGTTGAATAATATTGTCTTTGCGATTTGTTTATCATCCAATTTGTCACAGATACTCTCTCCAAATGGGTCATTTCTTCTAGGTTTCCAGTAGTTAAGTATAATAGGGAACTCTATCATATTAGGGTTTTTCTTTTCTTCCTCTAATACTGGCTTTAATTCCTTTATTCTAAGTACAGTTCTTCTAGCATTTGTAAGAGTAACTACATATTTTTTACCATCAAAGTTAGTAAAGTGATGATAAACATCTAAAGAGAAGTTAGTTTTTAGGTCATCACAGCAAGTTGGCATTACATAATTGTAGGCAGAGGCATAAGCTACCCAGTTTTGCTGTGTTTCTGGGCTAAAGTAAGCTCAAACTACCTTGTCTAACTGCTCTTTATCATAGCTTCAGTCAGCGATTAAGTCAACAATAGATGTAGTAAACTCAAATCAGTGAAATCTATATCAACTACCATCAAAACTACCCATTTGTGTAGGGATAGGGTCTGGTATCCAGCTTAGAGGGTTGATAACCATAAATTTTGGCATCTTTTTAACATCATCCCAACCATATCTATATCTAATACCTACTCAGAAGAAGTATCTATCTTGCTCTTTTTGGTAGTATAATTGCTGATAGTCTTGGTCGTTATTGTCAAACTCAGCCATATAATTAAGGTTATCTGCTTTATCTGCTGATACCCAACCATCTGCTGATGCGAAATTAACTGTAAGTCAGTCTGTATAAGAAGAAGCGATAAGCACATCTTCTGCATTCGCTATCATATTGATATTGATTTTATTTGGGTCTTTTGCTTGTTTATTCCATCTGATAACTCTATCTCTATATTGATTTCTTTTGTTTACAACATAATCAAATCATTCTTGATATTCTCTGTCAATTTGAGCTAAGAGTTTATCTATGTTTTCTTGGTCTAACACGTCTGTTATTTTCATACCATATATGGAAATATAAACTTTATTACCCACTTGATTATCTATAATATAGTGTATTTCAAGCTACCTTTTGTTTTATATCTTGACATATTATTATTTCAACAATAAAAAAAGTTAATTTTCTCTTGATTTTTTATTTTTTTTAGATATAAAGAGAACGACACGAGTGGTATAATCACTTGCGAGCGGTATGTTAAGAGGTCATCATCGCTTCCGTACTCATCCTATGGACACCTCAGTGCGACGCAGATGTTACGGTGTAGCCCAGAGTACTATGGGTAAACTTCTTACAGAGATATGAATAGGATACTCTCTTAGAAAGAGTTGCAGTTTTATTCATAACCGAAAGAAAAACAAAAATTTTCTTTCTCTCTGTAAGAGGTTTTGACACCATATCTAAGCCATTGTTTCCTAGTGTTCTGCAGTATGTTACAATTTTAGAATATTATATAAGAATATGATTTATAAGATAATATATAATATAGTGTGTAAAAATTTTCGCAATTTTTTTGAATTTTTAAATTTGCTCTTGATTTTTTATAAAAAATGTTTATACATTTCTTTGTGAAGACCTCTAAACTTACACACGCAAGCAAATTCTAAATTTCTTGCACCACAATAAACACAGTTCTAAACTGTGTTTTTTTATTTACTTATATATATAATGATTAAGTACAAACTAAAGTGAGTGTACACTACATATTCAGAAAAGTTCAAGAGAGATGTAATAGTAGTCCCTATGGTATGAAGGCGAATAGATGGTAAATATGATAAGTTTATATCTCCAGAGGAGGCGTTAGAGGTTATTAGCGACGCAGTAATTGACCCTAATGAGAAAAACTCTATCCTAAGTAAGAAGGATAGAGCAACTCTCTGAAACAAATCGTTATTCTAATACAACAAGTCATCATAATCAATTTCATAAGTACCAGTTATTACCTCACTATTTGCTTCTGTTTCTTGAACTAAGAATATCATTCTAAACATAATAGCATCTGCAAAGTCTGGAGAGCGGTTTATTCTTCTTTTGAGGTCTTTTTTATCCTCTATTTTTACTTTACCATCAGTATCTATACCAGATATAAAGATATTTTCTAATTCTTCAGATAATTTATCTCTAATAACTCAGTCCGCATAAACTCTTATAAGCCTCTTTTCCATCATTTCCTTAAGTTTAAAGTAGCATTGAGCTTTTAGATTTGCATAGTTTCTAAGGATAAATCATTTTTTCTCTGGCTCAAATCTATAAGGTCTGGAATTATTAACAAAGTTTGTACAGCCTCTAAGCAAATCGGCTAATCAACCTCAAACTCAGTCACTATCTACTACTATATTATGTCTAGCAACTCAATAAGAGTATTCTAAGTCCTTTATTCTATTGGCTATATCATCAATAGTATTCTTATCATAATGAAGAATTTTGATACATTCTAAGCCTCTCCAAATGCAAATAACAGTCTTATCATCTCAAAGCCTAGCAACATCCACTGAGATATAAGTTGTATCTTTCTTTTCTACATTAGTTTCGAACAAGTCTTCTATCTCATCGTGTCTAAATAGTTTTCCAGCATCTCAAGACCAGTCAAAGTTTCAGTATAAAAGTCTTTGTTTAGTAATCTCATCTGTTGAGTTCCTAAGCTGTGTGATATACTCTGGGTCTATATAATCATTATCTGTCGCTAAAGATGGTATAAATATCGTATCTTCTGGCAATGTTCAAGACTTTCGTGGTGTATAGAAAGTTCTTTTAACTCGTCACTGGTCTGGGTTAAATGTGCATAATAACTTAGGTATTAAGCCATATTCTCTATTTTTCTGCCTAGCAATACGAGTTTTTAAGATAGTAACAGCTTGTTCATCTATCTCATTCGCTTCATCTATAAATCAACCAGTAAGCTCTAATGAACCAAATCTAGTGAATAAAGGGTCTGCTGGCTGCGTGGCACAGTCTAATAAGAGAATTTCTGAACCGTTGCTAAACTTTATAATATTATACTTCTTATCAAGATGTCACATAAACTCTTTAGGTATTCAGTAGTCTTGTCAGAGTTTATAGTAGGTATTAACTGTGGTTTTCATAAGATTAGATAATTCCCTACGTCAGATAAACCACCTTGTTCAAGGGTATCTCCAAGCCATATACCATAACCACATAACTCCTATATAAGACTTCCCTCATCCAGCTCATCCTCAGTATCAGATATTCCTATATCTATTATCTGTAAGAGCTGCCCAAGCCTCCGCTTGTTTCTCAGTCATCTCAAAGTTAGGTTGGAATAGTTTAGCCATCGTTTTCTGGTTTATCAGTTAAATCTTCCACTACTTCCCCCTCTACAACAGTAGATTGCTTATGTTTAATAGTAATAGTAACCTCTCATATTCCACTAAATCACTGGTTCTCTTCTTTCTGCTTTCATACTCATAATCTATTAAGTCTATCTTTTATTCAGTCCATCCTAACGGCAGCTGGTATATCCTCATTCTGTATCATTTCCATCTGTAACTCTAAACATAACTCAGCATCATCTGCTAATTTCTGTATAAGATACTCCTTAACTTTCTCTACTTTCTTCATCTGCATTCAGTTAGGTCTATCACTATCTATCCATTCTTCCCTATTCCCTAAAGTACCTTTAGCGGCTCTATAAGCAGCAGTAGCATTATGTGACTGTAAATACTCATCTACAAAAGCTTTCTGCTTCTCTGTTAAACCTTTCTTTACAGCTAATCTATCTGGTCACTTATATTTTCAGCTTCAAGGCTTTCAGTCCCTAACTATCTCTCTAGTCCCTACTAAGTTCTTAGTCTTTTCGTTAGGTCAACGTTTAGGTGCGTTCTCTCTTTTTACTTCCATCTACTCTTTTTAGAATGTAAAGTTTTTTCTGAAATCTCCTCTGGTTTACCTTGTTCTATTCTTTTCTTCAAATCTTCTACTCCCCAAGCCATAAAGGGTTTCTTCCCAAATACTAAGAAATACTCATTCCTTAACTTATCTATTTCCCCATTCTCTACATCTCCCCCAAATCTATTAAATAACTCCTTCTCTAACTTGCTCAGAAACTCTAATACATCCCAAGTAGGTAAACTCTCAAACCTATGCGAATACACTCTGTATTCATTTATAAGCTTAAGTAACGCTTCAGCCCTCTCTGAAGCTTCTCTTCTCTCCACTCCAGCGTGGTTGTTTTTATTCTGAATGTCGATTATTCAACCTCCATTCTTGTTGTTTGCATCTAAAAATTCAGCCATTATTTATGTTTAAGAAATTAAATCAAATCTGACGCTTTCATTATCCCAAATGTTTTCACAATTGAACCTAAATCTTTCTCTCAACCATTACCACATTCTACCACGTTCTCGGTTTTAACCTCTATTTTTCCTTGGTATCATTCTGTTATCTTATTATAAAAATCATCATAAGTATCCTCAGAACCTACTAGCCCCTTTTTCTTCATAATATTATAGCATTTCCTAAGCGAATAATCTAATAGCCCCTCTAGCCTCTCATACTCCTTATTTAAGTATTCTAAATCGTTACTCAAACTAGATAAACGATTTGCTAAATCAAAAGAAGATTTGGAAACCGCTTCTTCCTTCTCCTCTAATACATATATCCTTCATTCTAATCTAACCTCTCATCTCGCTACCATTCTATCTACAAGCTTCCTATCGTCCTCATTTTTTCAGAGGTATCTCAGAAGTTCTTTTTTCGTCTGAAATTTCATAATTAATTTCTTAAGGTATAAACTGATGTCGTGGTATCATTACCACGTTGTATAATGATTTTTTTATATTTTTCAAGAGATTTTACCACGAAATGCCACGGTGGTGCGTGGTACAATACCCCGTTTTGTTTTTTTACTCAGAGCCCCCGTAAGAATACTATAGCAATTATCTCCCTCCTTAGTGGGAAGGTATCCCTCCTCCGTCCGTCAAAAATTTTTTTTACAGCCAGTGCTGAACTGAAGAAACTCAACTGTCAAAAATTTTATTGACAGGTTGGGGGCTTTTACTTTTTGGCTTTTACTTTTTCTTTTTAAAAAGATAAAAGAAAAAGAACTTTTATATTATTTATTGCTTGTTTTTGTATATATCTTTTATGTATAGTTTTTTAATTAATTAATAATTGTTTATATAATGTTTTATTATTCACTATACTATCTATATTATATTATTTATA
>Ga0247608_10000359_pt1 | contig 77782 bp, 28 predicted proteins | sample 176DNAGHGlowgp2_FD_193490 | JGI IMG/M metagenome (GOLD analysis project Ga0247608, IMG submission 193490) | Sheep rumen microbial communities from Palmerston North, Manawatu-Wanganui, New Zealand - 1766 DNA GHGlow gp2 | ecosystem: Host-associated > Mammals > Digestive system > Stomach > Rumen ... | reverse complement strand
AACGGTGCGAGGAAGGCTCCGGCAAGTGCACCCCATGAGATACCCATGAGTTGGGCGATAAACGTCGGCGGGTTAAGGGCGATGAGCAGCGAGATGACGATGAAGAACATGATCAGCACACGCATCACCACCACCTTACGACGCTCAATCTTCTCAGCCACAATATCGTCGATGGTACCTTCCTCCACCTCACCGGGCAACGATTTCTTGTCGCGATAAATCAGGTCGAGCGTCATCGTCGAACTGGATGTCAGCACCAGCGAGGCCAATGTCGACATTGAGGCACTCAGCACTAGCAGCACCACGAGGGCAATCAGCACATCGGGCAGTGTGACGAGCATCGCAGGCACGATCGAGTCGAAGGCAATCTTGCCCGTTGCCTCGTTGATGACAGGATCGTAAAGACGTCCGAAGCCTCCGAGGAAGTAACAGCCACCAGCCACGATAAAGGCGAAGATGGTGGAAATGACAGTACCACGCTTGATGGCACTCTCGTCGGTGATGGAGTAGAACTTACCCACCATCTGGGGCAGACCCATCGTACCAAGGGAAGTAAGGATCACCACACCCAGCAGTCCCCAGGGATCAGGACCGAACCACGAAGCAAAGCCACCATTCACATTAGGATCGGCATCGGAGGGAATCTGAGCGAGTTTGTCGACAGCCGTAACCAAGCCACCCTGTGCATTCAGCACGGCGAGGATCACGGCGACGATGCCAAAGAGCATGATAATGCCTTGGATAAAGTCGTTCATGGCCGTAGCCTTGTAGCCGCCGATGATCACATAGACGGCAGTGAGTATGGACATAATCACCACACAATACTCGTAGGGGATATCAAAACCCATCTCGAAAAGGCGCGAGATACCGCTATAGACACCTGCGGTATAGGGAATCAGGAACACGAAGGCGATGACGGAAGCCACCACACGAAGGCCCTGATCACTGAATCGGGTTCCGAAGAAGTCGGGCATGGTGCGCGACTCGATGTGCTGCGTCATCAGCTTTGTGCGACGCCCCAGGATAATCCACGCCAGCAACGAGCCGATGATGGCGTTGCCAATACCGATCCACGCTGAGGAAAGACCGTATTTCCATCCGAACTGTCCGGCGTAGCCTACGAAGACCACGGCAGAGAAATAACTGGTACCGAAGGCAAAAGCCGTCAGCCAAGGACCTACACTACGGCCTCCCAACACGAAGCCGTCAACACTACTGGCCTGTTTGCGTGAGTATACTCCCACGCCTACCATCACAACCAGAAAAATGATGGTCAAAAGAACTTTAATTATCATACCTTAATTATTTAGAATGCGACCTGTACTTGTGCCTGCAGCCAGTTGTAGTCCTTGCTGCTGATGTTCTCGCCACAGAGACAGCGGGTGTACTGCAGCTGCAGACGGCACTTCTTGTAATACCAGTATTGCAGACCTATCGTCAGGTTGGTCTGGTCCCAGCCGTCCACTTTCGTGTTACGGTCGAAGGTCTCGCCAGAGGCCACGATGTCGAGGGCATCGACGACAGGGATGCAGGCGGTGACGTAGCCACCCATGCTGCCCACCTCCCCATCCTTACCACCGAGCCACTCGGCACGGACGCTGGCAGGACGCGCATCCTTATACTTGGCAGGCGAATATGCCTTCGTCTTATATTCAGCACCCACACTATAGCGGTTGCGCTTATAATTGTCGCCCACCTGGATGTCGGGGTTCCAGGCTGCGGTGCCCACGGCACAGCCCGTGCCGAGGTAGCCAGAAGTCACGATACGGAAGCCGTCGAAGGGACGGACTTCGAGTTTGGCGATCAAGTCTTTCTGATTGTTATTGTCGGACTTGTTGATCCCCCGTCCGCTCATCAACGCCAGTTCGTAGTGAACCAGTCCCTTAGCCAGGTCGCCGTAGACCTCCAGGCCCATATCACGACCATAGTTCACGCCGTTGAGGGGATCAGGGCCTTCGCCAGCCAGATAGAGTACGGCTTGCGAATAGACGTCGATCAGTTCCAACTGTGTCGGAGAGAGAGGGTTCTCCATCGAATAGGAATGTTTGAACTGTCCGAGTCGGACGGTCATCTCATTGCCTTTGGAGAGCCGATAGTCGGTATAGAACTCCTGCACGACACTTGAGAAATCGTGCATGAACATAAATGACCAACGATCGGTGATGCGGGCCTTGGCCCAGAGGAGTGTGCGTTTAAGGTTGTAGGCATTGGTTTTCTTTCCGTTGATGTCCTGATAGGACCAACCGCCCTGGGCATAGCCGTTGAGCGTGATTCGACTCGTGAAGTCTTTCATCCAATCGGGTTCAGACTTCTGATCCTGTTGGCTTTGCCCCATGGCAGCCACACTGCTGAACACTGCCAGCATCACTGCCAGTGTCCTCACATTAATCTTTTTCAGTTTCATTTCTATATTGGTTTATGGGTTATGACTAAACTTATCTCTTGATGACCAACCGTCGGTCGTGGATATAGGCACCCTTCTGGGCGGGTTTCGGGATGCGGACACCCTGAAGGGTAAACCATTGGCCGCTGTCAGTGTCAGTCTCCTGACGAACCGTTCGAATGGCCGTCCATCCCTGATTGTTCATGGGAATGGTGGTGTTGAGATCATCCATGACACCCTCTTTGTCGGGATTGCCGTAGTGGTTCTTATCCTCAAGCATGCTGTACACCATGTTCCTCAACTCCACGAAAGTCACCTCATAGGCAACAAGGTTCTCAAGCAACTGGGGATCTGTCATCATTTCGGGCGACCTCTCCTCATACATATCCATGTATTCTTTCATCTTAGGACTTTCAGACTCATTGCCCATCACGTGAAACATAATGATATCCGAGAACAGATCACAATACTCGTCGTTACGGGTATAGTCCCAGATGAGATGCGACAGTCCCGACTTCATGCGTTCCTCTGAGAGGGCTTGGAAATTGTCCCTTCCCGGCAGCTCCGTCAGATAAGAAGTCTGGATGCGCATCGTTGCCTTATCATCGCTGATGGTCAGCATGCGGTACGGATTGGGATAGGAGACACATGAGGCGGTGCTGATGTCGTGGACCGTGTTTGTCAGCGTCCCATTGGCATCTTTGGCGATATCAGTGACATGCACATGACCCGAGAGCACCACCGACACTCCGGCCATAGCCAGACGGTCGACCACATAACTGTGATCCAGATAGTAATATGGTCCCTCCGCCATGGGCAATGCCAATCTCACGGCATAAGTGGCATTGAACTTCTCGACATTGACGACATGCGGGAATGGCGAGTGGTGCATCATCACGATCACCTGCTTTCCCTGTCTCGTGGCCTCCATCGCCCGATTATAGAGCCATTCAAGGGTCACTCCTTTGATGCAACCATTGAGCGGTGTGCCGTCATTGCCGGTGTCGATACCTATGAGCACCAATCCGGGCAGAGGCTCAGAAATCCACGAGAGTGAATTTTCATCACGCTCGGCATCCGGACCATAGCCGAAGTCACGGTAAAACTCGGCAAACTGCTTGGCATCGGCGACCTTGACATCATACGAGTTGTTCCCATCAAATTCCATGGACTCCTCCGTTCCCAGGTCGTGGTTGCCGGGAATGACGAACGGTTTGATGCCGGCCTGCTTCAACAGTTGCAGCTTCTCTGCGACATACTGATGGCTCACCAGCTCGCCGTCTTTCGTCAGGTCACCCGTTATCAGGAAGAGCTCAGGCTTCTCCCTCAGGGCGATGGCAATCAGCTCGTCAAAGATCTCTGCGCTATATTCGGTAAGCTTGCGGTCATAGTAGACGGCATCCTCCCAGGCGGCGCCCTTCTTGATGAGCACCCCTGGCCCCATGACATGCGGATCGGAGATCAGCATGATGCGGGTCTTGGCCCCGACGGTGGTCAGTGTCAAGAGGAGCATAAGCATCATCAGCCAGTACCTCTTTACGTGTACATTATTATATATATTCATTCGTTCCATTTGATTTTCAGCGTGCAAAGGTACGAATAAGTGAGTATAATACCAAAATTTAATTGTGAATTATTGATAGTGTATGAAGTTTTTTTCGTAATTTTGCACAGAATTTAGACAAACAGGTCAAAAAACTACAAAACGAAAGAACGTATATGATTGTCTGCATCGCAGAGAAACCCAGTGTGGCAAGAGATATCGCACGGATTATCGGGGCGACGAGCTCACACGACGGATATATGGAAGGAAACGGTTATCAGGTGACCTGGACATTCGGTCATCTGTGCACCCTCAAGGAGCCGGGCGACTACACGCCGGCCTGGAAACCCTGGGCACTGACGCAACTGCCGATGGTGCCACAGCGCTTCGGCATCAAACTCATCGACGACAACGGCATCAAGAAACAGTTTGCCACCATCGAACGACTGATGCAGGCTGCCGACGGCATCGTGAACTGCGGTGACGCCGGACAGGAAGGAGAACTCATCCAGCGCTGGGTGATGCAGAAGGCGCAGGCTAAGTGTCCGGTGAAACGCCTCTGGATCTCGTCGATGACCGACGAGGCCATCCGTGAGGGCTTTGCCAACCTGAAAGACCAGAACGATTATCAGCCGCTGTACCTTGCAGGACTCTCCCGCGCCATCGGCGACTGGCTCCTGGGCATGAACGCCACACGACTCTACACGTTGAAATACGGCCAGAACCGTCAGGTGCTCTCGATAGGTCGCGTGCAGACCCCTACCCTCGCCCTCATCGTGAACCGTCAGAAGGAGATCGAGAACTTCAAGCCCGAACCTTACTGGGTGCTGGCAACGGTCTATCGCGATACGACCTTCACAGCCACTAAGGGAAAGTTCACCTCGAAGGAGGAGGGCGAGAAGGCCTTCGCCACCATCGAAGGCAAGCCGTTCACCGTGACGAAGGTGGAGAAGAAAGAAGGCAAGGAACAGCCGCCCCAGCTCTACGACCTCACCTCACTGCAGGTGGACTGCAACCGCAAGTTCGGCTATTCCGCAGAGATGACACTCAACCTCATCCAGGCCCTCTACGAGAAGAAGTTCACCACCTATCCTCGTGTAGACACACAGTATCTCTCCGATGACATCTACCCCAAGTGCCCGCAGACATTAAACGGCCTGTACCAAACGACATTCGGAGGCATTGCCCCCTACGCGGAACTCATCAAACCCATTGGCGGCAAAGCCCTGAAGAAAAGCAAGCGCGTGTTCGACACCTCAAAGGTCACCGACCACCACGCCATCATCCCGACTGGTGTCATCCCCCAGCATCTGAGCGATGCCGAGCAAAAAGTGTTCGACCTCGTGGCAAGGAGGTTTATCGGCGTTTTCCTGCCCGACTGTAAGTTCTCGACGACGACGGTATTAGGAGAGGTTACAAGTGAGACTAGTCAGACTCATGAGACCAGCACCAGCATAGAGTTTAAGGTCACGGGTAAAGAGATCCTCGATCCAGGCTGGCGCATCGTCTTAGGTAAGGAGAAGCCAAAGGCTGAAGACGATGATTCCCAGAAGCAAGACGATGAAGAGCGCACGCTGCCCACCTTCGTCAAAGGAGAATCGGGCGACCACAAGCCCACTCTCACCGAGAAGTGGACCACACCGCCACCTTATTATAATGAGGCCTCCCTACTGCGGGCGATGGAAACAGCCGGCAAGTTCGTGGAGGATGAAACGCTACGTGCTGCCATGAAGGAGAACGGCATCGGTCGTCCGTCTTCCCGTGCCAGCATCATCGAGACCCTCTTCAAGCGCCATTACATCAAGCGCGATCGCAAACGGCTCATCGCCACTCCTACGGGTATCGAACTGATCGACCTTATCCGTGAGGAACTGCTGAAGAGTTGTGAGCTGACGGGTATCTGGGAGAAGAAACTGCGCGATATCGAGCACCAGAAGTACGACGCCATGCAGTTTATCGAAGAACTGAAGAGTCAAGTGGCGGAGATTGTCCAGGAAGTCATGGCTGATACCAGTAATCGTCGTGTCACCGTACTCACCGACGCAGAGCTCAAGAAAGTCAAGTCTCCCCGCAAAAAAGAAATCCCCTCCACCAAGGAGGGGAAGGGAGTGAGCCTTGAAGGTGCTGTCTGTCCACTCTGCGGCCAAGGTCACATCATCAAGGGCAAGACGGCCTACGGCTGTTCCCGCTGGAAAGAGGGCTGTACCTACCGCGCCCCCTTCAGCGAGAATAAAGAATAGCCGTTACTTCAGCATGACCTCGAGGTTCTCAAGGCGCTGATACAGTTCGGTGCTGGCCTTTTCCAAGGTCTCGGTATTGTCTTCTACAATACCCTCATTTTCCTTTATGATCTTTTTCTTGTCACGCTTGCTCAGCGACTCATTGCCCTCTGCGTCGGCAATAGCCTTCTTCGCAACCTCTATTTCATTAATCTTCATCGTAATCGGATTGGTCTTGTTTTTCGCACCAAAACCAGCATAGATCTCCTGGATCTGGATGTTCTCAATCTTAATTAAAGCCTTTCCACCCTCCTTAGTATAGGTGATGGTGAATACCAGATTCTCGACAAACTGACCTGCAAAGGGATTATACGAGCTTTTGGTGTTCAAGGTCACATTGTAACTGAACGACTTGTTGGGCACGTCGCTGTTAGCGATCATCTGGATGAAACTCTGAGAATTCATCCAACTCTTCACAGCCAGATAGGCATCACCATCCGATTTGCTGGTCGGATACTCTTTCTTAATCACACAATTGCCATTAGCATCCACAGGGAAGTCATAGGCAAACGCCATGCTACTCATAGCAGTCATGACCATCATCAAAAACAGTTTTCTCATAATCGTAAGCTTTTAGTTACTAAAAAAAGTATATTATTGTCTGCAAAGATAAGAAATAAAACGGAAAGGAACAAACTTTTTTTCTTTTTTTAATACATAAAAGGTATAATATTATCATAAGATGTACGTTATCTAGTAATATATGCGTAAAGGTTTAGTTGGTATATTTCTATGGTTGATTGCCTTGTTACTTGCTGGTTGTGGGGCAGATCAGGCCATGAAGAAAGGCGACAAGTTCTATGCCGTCGGCGAGTATTTCGACGCTGCCGTCCAATACCGCAAGGCCTACTCACAGACATCGAATAAAGACAGGAAGGTGAAAGGTCAGCGGGCGATGAAGATGGCCGACTGTTACCGTCGCATCCATTTCACCAGCAAAGCCATCACCGCCTACCAGAATGCCATACGCTACAAGCAGGACGACTCGCTGACACACTTCTACCTCGGACAGTTGCAGATGCGGAACGGCAACTACAAAGAGGCAGAGAGACATTTCAAGATGGCAGCAGACTCATTGCCGACAGATGACCCTCACAGACTACTGGCTCTCACGGGGCTGAAGTCTGCTAAAGAAGCTTCCCAGTGGAAGAAAGACGGCTCTGCCTACACCGTGAAGCGGGTAGATTTCTTCAACTCCCGCCGTTCCGAATACTCACCGATGCTCGCCGGCGACGACAACGACCAGCTTTTCTTTACCTCCACCCGTAACCAGGCACAGGGCGATGAATATAGCGGTATCACTGGTTCGAAGAATGCCGATATCTTCTGGGCACAGAAAGATGACAAAGGGAAATGGGGAAAGCCACAGACCATCGACTCCGAACTGAACACAGATTTCGACGAGGGTGCCTGCTGCTTCACCCCTGACGGGAAGACCATGTATCTCACCCAATGCAAGACCGACCCCAACTATCCGCGTTTTGCCACCATCGCCGCTTCAAACCGCAGCGATGCCGCCTGGAGCAAACCAACGGAGGTGATTATCTCGAAAGACACACTTTCCAGTTTCGCACACCCTGCCGTATCACCCGACGGTCAATGGCTCTATTTCGTCAGTGACATGCCAGGAGGAATGGGCGGTCTCGACATCTGGCGATGCCAACTGCTCAGCAACAACGAAACGGGTGTTCCGGAGAATCTGGGTGAGCCCATCAATACGGCAGGTGACGAGATGTTCCCCACTTTCCGTCCCAACGGTGATCTTTACTTCTCAAGTGACGGACATCCCGGATTCGGAGGACTTGACATCTTCGTGGCCAAGTTGCCCGCGACGGCAGAATCATCGTCTGTTCATATCGAGCATCCCGGTTTCCCCCTGAACTCCCAGGGCGATGACTTCGGTATGACCTTCGAGGGTCGGCTGAACAGTGGTTATTTCTCTTCCAACCGCGGTGACACCAGAGGCTTCGACCACCTCTACAGCTTCTACAACCCGGAGATTGTCCAGACCGTGAAAGGATGGGTGTATGAACAAGACGGCTATGAACTGCCTGCCGCACAGGTCTATATGGTGGGGAACGACGGAACAAACATCAAACTGAGTGTCCGAGGCGACGGTTCCTTCACGCAGGAAATCAAGCCCAACGTCGACTACGTACTACTCGCCACCTGCAAAGGATTCCTGAACCATCAGGAACAGTTGCGGGTAGAACCAGTGACGAAGTCGGAGGAGTATGTGCTGCAATTCCCACTGGCTAACATCTCAGCCCCCGTGCTGATCGAGAACATCTTCTACGACTTCGACAAGGCTACACTCCGTCCAGAATCGGCCACTGCCCTTGATGAACTGGTACAGTTGTTGAACGAGAATCCGAATATCACCATTGAACTCTCGGCACACACCGACTATAAAGGTTCTGAAGCCTATAACGAAGGACTCTCCCAACGACGTGCTGAGAGCGTCGTCAACTACTTGATTGAACATGGAATCGCCTCTGACCGTTTAACACCAAAGGGTTATGGCGAGGGGAAGCCCAAGACCATCAAGCGCAAGGTGGCAGAACGAAATCCGTTCCTCAAGGAGGGTGATGTGCTGACAGAAGAATACATCACCAAACTACCTGAGGAACAGCAGGAACAGTGCAACCAATTGAACCGGCGCACGGAATTTATAGTATTGCGGACAACTTATGGGCTGTTCGATAAGGCAGGTAAACTAATACAAAAGCCACAACCAGCAGCAGCACGGCAGGATTCAGATTCAAATCAGCCGTCGGAGCTGTGGTGAGGAGTACCTCAACACTCGTCAGGGCTGTCGACATCAGTACCATGATGCTCGCCTTCAGACTCTCCCATCCGCCCAAGATGAAGAACATGGCCAAAGCTACTATCACGCAGAACCATGTCCAAAGTAGCGACCAATGTCTGGCAACCGCTGACGGCTGCCGTTCACTCTCCGCAATCTTGGCCATCACCTTTTCGGTGAAGCCGTTATCCTCAATCTGCTGCTGAGCAGCCTGCTTGAAGAAATCCTCTATCAATAGATTGTCCCTATCTGTCATATCCGTTTTCTTTTAAATAGTTAGCCATTTTATCTTTTCCTCTCTTCAAATGCGACTTCACCGTGTTTTCCCCGATGCCTGTGATCTTACTGATCCGATCGATGGGATTGCCGTCGATAAGCTGCAGCGTAATGCACGTCCGTTCGTCAGGCTTCAAAAGGGCAAGGGCCGCATAGATATCCATCTTCAGGTTTGAATCGCCCGACGACGATGACTGTCTGACGGCAGCAGAGGAATCGATATCGTCCGTCTGTTTGCGGGCTCGTACATCGTCATAGAACACATTATAGGCGATACGCATCAGCCAGGTGGAGAAGCTCGACATTCCACGGAACTTCGTGATATTCACATAAGCCTTGATGAATGTCTCTTGTGCCAGGTCGTCACTCAGTTGCTCGTCTCCCATCGTCTGGTTCAGGAAGAACCGACGCACAGGTGACTGATACTTCCTGACAAGTTGGTCAAATGCCTTCTTGTTGTGGAATACCGCCACCTGCGTCACGAGGGCTATGTCACTGAGTTCTGCCACCTTTTCTTAATTAACCTTTCTATCTTTCCAGGAGGTTTTTCTCCGGCATCACGATCCACAGCACGATGTAGAAGATCAGTCCACAGAAGGCTGTAAAGAGGGTGAGGAAAGCATAGGCGATACGCACCAGGACAGGATCGAATTCAAAATACTCTGCGAGTCCGCCGCACACGCCGGCAAAGACTCTGTCGTTGGAACGCATTAATCTCTTATTCATTGTTGATGTTATTTGAGGGGTTGTTGTAATGATCTGTCATATTGTTATTCAGAGGATCGTTGTTCACACCTGACTTCTTGGCGATGACCACCTTGCCAAGACCGATGAAGAACACGAGGGCGCCAATGCCGAAGCCGATCTTTCCTGCCACGATGCCGAGGAAGATGGCGAGACCGATGCCGAGGAAGATCTGACGAAGGCCTGCGGAGTAGTCGCTGGAATCAGATACTGCACTCGGAGTCTGACCTTTCAACACCTCGTCGGGAATCGGTTGTCCGTTCTGGATGGCCATCTGTGCCAGTTTGTAACGCTCCTTCCGGTTCCTGTTGACGAAATAGAAGATGGTGATGATAATCAGCAGCGGAGCCAAGAGGAAGAGCACGACGATAGCAACGATGCTCACGGCAATCCAGGGCTCAAAGGTGTGTCCTACGGCATCCATCACCTCACTGAGTTCCTGTGCATCGCTGCTGGAGTAGGTGGTACGGCGGCTGATGTACCTGTCATCCTCTGCGTCTTCGTTAATAGCTGTCGTGTCGGAAAAGGCCTCGATTGCATCCTTCTTTGCCTTAGTAGAGTCCACCTGCTCCGTGCGGGGTGCATGGCGGTGCTTCTGTGCTGCCGCGTCAGCATTCATGCTGAGGGCGAACACCAGGGCGATTGCGATTAAATACTTTTTCATATCAATTCTCCTTTTTTCTTTATCAGTTCAACTTATTTCTTTTGTCTATTTGACGAAACAGTTGATTAATAAGTTGCAAAGATATCAAATAATCTTTGAAAATCTGTGTAATCTGTGGCTTTTTTCTTATTATTTTTGTAATTTTGCAAGCAAAATATGATATTACCCGAGGATTTCATAAGGGAAACGAGGGAAGTAATGGGCGAAAAACGCTTTAACTGCTTCATGGAGGCATTCAACGAAGATGCCCCCGTCAGCATCCGTCTTAATCCGAGGAAGGTGGAAGGGGATAATCATAATTCTCAATTCTCAATTCTCAATTCTCAATTTGACAAAGTCCCCTGGTGTCCCGAGGGCTACTACCTCTCCGGCCGTCCCCAGTTCACCTTCGACCCCCTTTTCCATGCAGGCTGCTACTACGTGCAGGAGGCCTCGTCGATGTTCATCACCCACGTCATCAAGTCGTGGAGGGAGGAGTGTGGAGCCGTCCTCGACCTCTGTGCTGCCCCTGGCGGCAAATCCACGGCCATGCGCACGGTTCTCCCCGAGGGCAGTATCCTCGTGAGCAACGAGCCCATCGCCAACCGTGCACAGATTCTTTTGGAGAATGTCACGAAATGGGGTTGGCCCAATTGCATCGTCACCAACAATTACCCTCGCGATTTCCGCAAGGCAAAGACCAAGTTTGACATCATCCTCTGCGACGTACCCTGCTCAGGTGAAGGCATGTTCCGGAAGGATCCTGCCACCATTGGCGAGTGGAGTTTGCAGAACGTGGAGAAGTGTTGGCGTCTGCAACGGGAAATTGTCGCCGACGCTTGGGAGTGTCTGAATCCCGGTGGGCTATTAATATATAGTACGTGTACCTTTAATATCAAAGAGAACGAGGAGAACGTCCGGTGGATCTTGGAGAACTACGATGCAGAGCCCATCGCCATCCCCACAGAGCCCGAATGGAACATCACAGGCTCGCTGTTGGAGGGCTTCGATATCCCAGTCTACCGTTTCATCCCTGGCATCACCCGTGGTGAGGGACTCTTTATGTGTGTATTAAGGAAACGTGGAGTGAAGCGTGAGGAGTGTGGAATAAGAAATGATATGCCACAGAAGACCCTCCAGAAAATCCAAGGATTGAAACTAATCTCACTCCCCACTCCCCACTCCTCACTCCTCGAAGACGCTGTCGACCTCACCTATCAAGAGGCCCTGCGCTATCTCCGCGGCGAAGCCCTCGTGCTACCTGCCGACACTCATCGTGGCATCGTCACCGTCACCTATCGTGGCGTTCCTCTCGGACCTGTCAAGAACATCGGCTCCCGCGCCAACAACCTCTATCCCAAGCCCTGGCGCATCAAGACCACCCACCTCCCCACCGAACCCGTGGAAATATTGAAAAAATGAAAAGGTAATCATAAAGATCAAAGCATAAAGTTCAAAGACAAATGAAACAATATCTCGACATCCTCAACCGAATCCTCACCGAAGGCACCGAGAAAGGTGACCGCACAGGCACAGGAACGATCAGCATCTTCGGCACGCAGTCGCGCTACAACCTCGACGACGGTTTCCCCCTGCTGACAACGAAGAAGCTGCACCTGAAGTCAATCATCTACGAACTGCTATGGTTCCTCAAGGGCGACACGAATGTGAAATACCTACAGGAACACGGTGTGCGCATCTGGAACGAATGGGCCGACGAGAACGGTGAGCTCGGACCTGTCTACGGTCACCAATGGCGTTCATGGCCCGACTACAAAGGAGGTACAATAGACCAGATCCAGTACGTGTTGGACCAGTTGAAGAACAATCCCAACTCGCGTCGCATGATCGTCTCCGCCTGGAACGTGGCAGAGGTCAACGAGATGGCCTTGCCACCTTGTCATACCATCTTCCAGTTCTATGTAGCCGGTGACCGTTTGTCTCTACAACTCTACCAGCGTTCTGCAGACACCTTCCTCGGTGTGCCCTTTAACATCGCGTCGTATGCCCTGCTGCTGCAGATGATGGCACAGGTGACAGGCTATAAAGCGGGGGACTTTATCCACACCACGGGTGATACTCATCTCTACCTCAACCACATCGAACAGGCGAAGCTCCAGCTCACCCGTGAGCCACGTCCCCTACCCCAGATGAAACTCAACCCCGACGTCAAGTCGCTCTTCGATTTCCAATACGAGGACTTCGAACTCGTTGGCTACGATCCCCATCCCCACATCAAGGCAGAAGTGAGTGTTTAGTTATGTTGTTTACGATATATTGTTTACAGTTTACAGTTTACAGGTGAATACACTGTAGGCGGAAACTATAGAGGGAAACTGTAGGCGGAAACTATAGAGGGAAACTATAAGCGGAAACGAATGGCTTTGCTCTGTAATCATCTGTAAACTGTAAACCGTAAACTGTAAACTATAAACTATAAACAGAAAAATATATGATCTCAATTATAGCAGCAGTAGCGAAGAACCGGGCCATTGGATATAAGAACAAACTCATTTACTGGCTCCCCAACGACCTGAAGCGATTCAAAGCACTCACCACAGGCCATACCATCATCATGGGTCGCAACACCTATCTCTCCCTGCCGAAGGGGGCCCTGCCCAACCGTCGGAACATTGTTCTCACAAGAAAGGGAGTTAAAGAGGAATTAAAGGAAGTGAGAGAGGAAATCAAGGACAATACCACACTTGAATTCTTTTCTTCTCTGGAGGAGGCCCTCCAACACTGCGCCCCGGATGAAGACATCTACATCATCGGAGGTGCATCTGTCTACCGTCAGGCTCTCCCCATCGCCGACCGTCTCTGTCTCACCGAGATTGATGACATCCCCGCCGAGGCCGACACCTTCTTCCCGCCCTACAATGACTGGCAAGAAGAATATCGCGAAGAGCACCCCATAGACGAAAAGCATACCTTTCGATATGCTTTCGTCGATTACCTGAGAGGATAAACAGCCAGAAAAGTTTCTGTCTATTGTAACGGAGTTAACGGATAGACAATGTTGACAATCAGGATATTGGCGGCAAGGATGATGATGTTCATCAACAAACCTATGCGCATAAAGTCGCTGAAGCGGTAACCGCCAGGACCATAGACCAGCATGTGGGTAGGTGAACCGATAGGCGTGGCGAAGCTGGAGCTGACACTGACCATCAAGGCAACAAGGAACGGGAACGGCTCATAACCTAATTTCTCAGCAGCCTCGTACATGATGGGGAAGAACATGGCGCCCGCCGCCGTGTTGGAGATGAACTCGGTGATAAACGTACCTACGAAACAGATGGCCGTCATGACTACCAGCGGATTGGAGCCGCAGACATCGAGGATACCGAACGCAAGACGCTCGGCAATGCCCGTCTTTTGGATGGCAAGTCCCAGCACCACGGAGCCTGCAAAAACCATGAGGATCTCACCGTTGATGGACTTCATGGCCTGCTCGGGGGTACAGCAACGTAACGCAAGCATAGCCATCGCAGCCAAGAAGGCACATTGCAGCAGCGGCATGACATTGAGGGCCGAGAGCAGCACCATAAGGATCATGACGGTCGTAGAGATCAGCGTCTTCTTGCCGATGTTGGGCACCTCGGTGCTGTCGAAGAACTGCAACTGTGACGTGAGGCGTTCTGTATGGATATTCAGACGAGGCGGACACTCAAAGAGCAGCGTATCGCCAGCCTGAAGCACCACATGGCGGGGTGAGTCCTGGAGTCGCTTGCCACGACGGGCCACAGCGACGAGCGTCATGTTGTTGACACGCTCGAAGTTGGAGTCGCCGATAGTGGTATTGATGAGACTGCTGCCAAAGGTGACGAAAGCAGTACGGAGCTGGCGATCCTTTGACACTTCGTCCATTGTGAAGATATAATGGTCGGCATTGACAAAGCCGTGACTCTTCTTCAGGTCGAGTATCTCATCAATCTGACCAGCGAAGACCAGACGGTCGCCACCAAGGATGGGCTCGTCATCGGGCACCGGTGAGCGGATTTCATCGTAATGGACAATCTCGATCAGGCTGCCACCATGCACGTCTGTCAGTCCGGCCTCCTTGATAGTCTCACCGATATGGGGATTGTCTGAAGGAACCAACAGTTCGACGGTATAGTCGCTGGTAGCCTCGAAGGCCGACTCCGGCGCCTGACGATTGGGCAACAGCTTGCGCATGGCGATGATGGAGAGCACACCGACAAAGAGACAGAAGAGACCGGGGATGGTGGTGGTAAGAATATTCATCGTCGTACCCGTATGCTCGGCATAGAGACCAGAAATGATGAGGTTAGGCGGCGTACCAATCAACGTACACACGCCACCCATACCCGAGGCATAGCTCAGGGGGATCAGCAGTTTGGAGGGAGAGATGTTCAGCTTCTTTGACCACATCTTGACGATACCCACGAAAAGAGCCACGACAGTAGTATTGCTGAGGAATGAGCTCAAGGCTGCCACAGGAAGCATGAGTCGGACAACGGCTTTCGAATAAGAATCGGGCTGACCCAACAAGTGTTTCACGATCCACTGAAGCACACCCGTATGCATCAGTCCAGCCACCACGATGAAGAGCACACCGATGACGATGACACTCGTGCTACTGAAGCCCGAGAAAGCCTCTTTGGCATCAAGCACACCCGTGACGAAAAGAATGGCAATGGCACCCAGGAATACCAGGTCGGTACGCAACTTGGTAAACAACAATACCGTAAACATCGTCAACACGGTGAGGATCGTAATCCATGCGTAAAGGTTAAAACCTAAAAAAACAATTGACTCCATTTCTGTAAACTGTAAACTCTAAAAAACCGGCAGTGCCATCAGCTGTCCCATCAGGGTCAGCGCCATCCGTCGATGACCTTCGTCATTGGGGTGCAGACGATCGTTCTCCGCATTCTTGAAGTATTGCGCCATTTCATCCATCAGCGGATAAAGTCCGCAGAGAGCATTCAGGTCGATGACAGGCACCGCCCAGAGGTTCCCCGCCTCCTTCACCGACTCCACATAGGCATCAAGATACTCGCCGCAAAGGTTCGTATAGTCCTCCCGCGGCTGCCAGTTCTTCTCATTGGCATAGAACTCCGCTCGGTGGATGGGTGTCAGCAGCACAATCTGCTTCCGGGGGTACATCCGCTTCACGCAATCCAAAGCCTTGTTGATACGTCCCCGATACGTCGAGTCGCTCATCACGGGATAGCGATGACGGCGATCTACCAGATGCTTCAGTTCATGGATGCCCGCCATCACCTGTTCAGGTCTTTCCGTGAACCACTCGCCGATGGGAATGCCCGTGTTATAGTCGTTCGTACCCATGAAGATAAGGATGGCATCGACGCTGTCGCCGTGCTCCTCCTGCAGTTTCTGAGCCTGCCGCGGCACATCGTTCCACATCCGTCCGCTTACGCCATAGACATACGGTGTGATGCCGAGCCAGTCCTGGAGGAATCCCCAATACTTCTTCTTCGAGCCGCTGTTCCTCGGATCGGTGATCGAATCGCCGAAATACGCCACGCGCTTCCCCTTCCACGGGTGCCACTCTACGATGTCTGGCTGCGCGATGACGGTCTGTGCCATTCCCGGCACAGCCATCATCGTGAACAACATCATCAAAAAGATTCTTCTTATCATCTCCTCAGTATTTCATGACCTGTTACGGATTTGTCGGTGTGGTAGTCGGAGCTGTCGTTACCTTCTTTTCTCCGATAGTGACGTTCGTACCGCCCGTCACATCGGCAGCGTTACCGCCACCATAGACGTTGCCGCGGATATCGGCACCGACGACAGACCTCTTGACTTCCGTCACCTTACCGGTAGCATCCATCGTCTTGAGCGATTCCATCTTCTGCTCAGCCTCCGTAGCCACGTTCACGTATGTCGTTCCGATAACCTTGGCCGCATTACCGCCACCGAAGACTGTTCCGATAACGCCCATCTTACCATCAGTCTTACGCTCATAGAGAGTGACCTTCGTACCATCTTCAAGGGTTCTGGTTTCGCCGGCATATCCCCTACCACCAGCAACCTCGTTGATATTCACCAATGGGTTACCGGTAACAGTAGCCGTCTTACCCAAACCACCGCCATAGATCGTACCGATACAGGTAAAGGCACGGACATTGACACGCGGCGACAGATAATTCGGATCCTTATCAAGAAGGGGATAAGTATAAGGAGCCTCGTTACCACCGCCATAGAGTTCACCGATGATAATAGGTGTGCCACACTCAGGATTCTCCTCGATGTTCACTTCGATATAGCCGTCGATCTTACCACCCGACTTATTACCGCCGAACACGCGTTCGAACTTACCGCTCGTCAGCGTCAGACCCACGTCGCCACCCACATCGGCGTTCTCAGCACCAGCATAGATAGCGCCAATCCAGTCGTCAGGCATACAGCCCAAGACAATCTCAGCACCACCGAACATGTCAGCCTTCTTACCGCCGCCATAGATTTCTTGAACCTGCAGGGTCTCACAACAACCTTCACCCGTGTACTTCTCGTTCGTCACAGAAGCGCCACCAAGGATATTACCCTGATTGTTACTACCGCCATAGACATTATGGACATAACCGCCAGAGAGATTCGTCTTGGCAGTACCCAAAGTCTTATAGGCAGGCGTATCTCCTATAGCCGCTTCATCGTAACCGACGTTAGCCGGACTAACAGTACCATTACCACCGCCATAGACATTGTCGATGATGTAACAACCATTAATCTTCACCTCATTGGCTGGTGTAGCAGCAGCATTACCGCCACCAAAGACATACTTGATACTGGTCTTTTCACAGCCATCGATGATTACCTCGGCAAACTCAGTCGTAGAAGTCGGCCTATAGTCTGCATTATTACCACCACCATAGACAGCACCTACATCATAGGTCGTTCTGTCAGCCAAAGCCACCTTAGGATCCTTAGCACTGTCAACCGTCTGGAGTACATGTACCTTGACATGTCCCTTTGGCGTACCATTCACGTTGTTTGCACCAAAGATACGACCACCGGTAAGAATGCCACTAGTATCGAATGCGGGTATAAACTTCGTACCATCCAAGGTTACCGTTGCATTACCTTTCACCTCGGCAGCAACATCGGCTGTTCCTCGGGCTCCGCCAAAGGCATCGTGTTTGATGGTTCCACCTGTCAAATCAACAACAGTATTACCACCCACATCGGCCAGGTCACCACCACCGTAGAGGTCGTTGCCGACGGTACCGCCCTGCATCTTCACCTCGGTGTCGTGCTTCACCATGCCGGCCTCACCGCCACCGAAGACATTACCCTTGATATCGGCAGTGCCACTGATAGCAACATCCGTAAAGACGGCAGTAGAGAAGGTATTGCCTAAGGAGGCATCACCACGGCTACCACCATTCACATTACCGCCATAGTCAGCAGCAATACCATCAGCATCACCGATCTGGCCGCCAGAGATGGTGACCTTGTTCAGTGACAACTTGCCGGCCTCGCCGCTGTGCTCCGAGTCATTAGGATGGTATGGGTCATAATCCTGTCCTATCTTCGGTGCACCGACACTCGAGAGCGAACCGCCGCCGTAGACATTGCGGTGAATCCTACCGCCCTTTACATCAACCGTCGTGAAGCGGGTCACAGAACCTGCAGAGGTGCTGTAGTCTTCTTCCTTGGTCTGCTTTCCTCCATAGGTAACCGTACTCGTGTACTTTCCGTCATAGTCGAAGTCGTACTTATACTTACCGATACCCGAACCTGCACCATAGACATTTCCACGAGCCAGCCATTGGATATTATTCGGATCATCGGTCTTGACCTTGGTAGTGTATTCTGTGGTATAAGGAATACCGATTTCTCCACCGAGAATCTCAACATGGGTGTCACGACGTACGTGACCATCCATACCACCGCCATATACAGAACCGAGAATCGTAGGACCTGTACCGTTGGCGGCACCTATCGTGACGTCTGTCTCATTGACATAGCCCACGAAGAACTCCGGACTGTACAAGTAACGAGGTGTCTCCCTGATATTCGGTGCCGACTCACCGCGACAGCCACCAAATACATTACCGTATGGCAGACTTGCAGTAGAATTCTTAGGATACATACTCTCCGAAGGATTCGACGGGTCAATATAACCCACCGTACCACCGAGTATCTTCACCGTACTCTTGCCGCTGTTCAGGAAGGCATCGCCAAACGGATTATTCTTATCCCACAGATTATTCTCTGTGACCTTCTCGCCATAGCCTGCCGTCGAGTAGTCATCAGGACCACCGGCATAGTTACCCTTACCGACAGAACCCATGTTACCACCACCATAGACATTGCGCACCACGTAACCGCCAGTCATCTCTACATTTGTATTACCAAACACCTTACCAGCCGTGATACTGTAGATATCTCTGGTATAGTAATCGGCATCTGTTGCGGTTTCTTTTGTCTTACCAATCTTCAGCAGTTTCGTTTTGAAGGTTCCCTTACCGCTACCGCCACCGTAGATGGAGTGACCTACGAATCCATTCTTCAGCGTCACTTTCGTGTCGCCCATGACGTGGCCGTTCTCGGCACCGCCATAGACAGCACCAGCGATACATTCGATGTCATTGCTATCCATATAGTTTTGGGGAGTTGCCGTGTTGCTTGCAGGATAGTCAATCGTCACCTCTGTAGAACCGACGTTAGCACAGAAGACATAGTTATTGAAGTCGCCGGCAATACCCTTGCCACCGCCAACTACATCACCATTGTCCAAGTCCTCAAAAGGATTATTCCCTTCCAGATTATCTTTGCCATTGAGACCGAGACGTCCGCCAGTGACATTCACATGGGTTGCACCGAAATAGCCTGGTACACTCTCGAAATGATACGGCCAGCTCAAGACAAAGTCATTGTCTGGATTATTATGCTTATGATTACTGATATATACATACTTATCAGAACCTTCAGTAAATATAGGATCTGTGGCACTATTGTCTTTCTTAACCCGACAATCGATGATACCAACAGAGGCCATCTCGCCACCACCATAGACACTCTTCTTGACATGACCGCCACTGACATTCACGTAGGTGTTCTGACCCACGCAGCCAGCGAAGATCATCGGTGTGAAGACATAGCTTACATCATTGTAGTCATTGGCACTACTTGGATTCGTCACGCCTTCCTTCGGTTTCTTCACCGTAATCATGGTTTTGGTGGTATAGTCATCACTTCCGTAGCCGGCGCCATAGACATCGCGACCAACGGTTCCGCCGGTAATGTTCACCGTGGCATCGTCACGAACAGTACCCAACTCACCACCGCCAAAGACGGTACGCTTGATATTTGCCTTGTCGGAGATAGTAACAGTAGTACTCTTCACCTGGGCCATCTTCGGCCAGATCGGGTTCGTCGTTCCATTGAGCAGTGTCAGACGACCCATGGAAGCACCGAATACGTTACCCGACTCGGCATTACCCACCTCATTACCGATGGTACCTCCACTGATATCAATGGTGATATGTCCGTAGGTCTTACCGTCTCCATCTTCCTTGAGGTTACCGTAATTTGGACTTTCTACGGCTGTGAATTCAGTACCCACGGATGCCAGACGTCCGCCGCCATAAACAGAGCCGAGAATCTTACCGCCACTGATAGTCATGCCGATATTACCACCGACAGTACCAGCCGTCTGCGCTTCACCGCTGAAGCCACGGCCACCACCGAAGATGTTACCATCCACGTAAGAGGTACCGGTCGTACCAATGAGGGTATTCTCACCACTGATGGTCATCTCCACATCACCCAGCACGTGACCGTCCTCACCACCGCCGAACACAGAACCGAAGATGCGGCCACCAGAAATATTCACAATAGCCTTCTCCACGTTCGTCCAGGTGTTGAAGTTGATGCGCTCGTCACCCTTTCCGGCACCGAACAGGTAACAGGTCACGGGGTGAGCCTTGATCTGCTCCACGGTACGCGGCACACCGATGGTACCGCCACTCATATTGACAGTAGTCGTACCATTTACATCAGTACACTCATTACCGCCATAGACACTCGTCAGGATATGACCACCCTTGATATCGACCACGGTATTTCCATACACCATACCTGCCGAACGTAGCCATAAGCCGTCAGAATAGCCCAAGGCCTTCCTTGCTTCGTTGTAGTTCGGATCCTTACTATATGGGAAGATACCACTACCGCCACCGAATACGTTACCATAATAGGTATGCCCGTCAGAAGCCGCTTTGGGCTTTTCGGTTCCATCCTGGTAATCATACACATCGTATGGAGCGTATGGCGCCTCGTATGGCCAGTGGGCGCATTCTGCCAAAGACTCAGAAGCCCACTCGTCTGTGGTGTAGCGGCGGTTCACACCGTCACCATTACCAATCTGGCAATCACCGTCGATCGTCACATGGGTATTCTTCTGAACGTGACCGTTCTCACTACCACCGTAGACAGACCCCTTCACAAAGGCCTTTCCGCTGATGGTCACATCAGTCGTGGTGGTCAGAGCCAACGTCTCAATATACTTCAGGTATTCGGTATCCTTACCGACATAAGACTCCCATGATCCGTCAGGAATCATACGCTTGGGTCCGTCTGTGCCTACATTCTCATATGGCAAGGCACCCTTACCGGCACCGAACACATAACCTCTGCCAGTAGGCCAGCCAGTATCAGTCACCATCTTCATGTCGTCGGGACCGATCTCTGCATTGCCCTGGACGGTGACGGTACAGATACCACCCTGATCCGTCGAATACGGCATGCCCACTTCAACATCAGGATGTGCTGCATGGTAAGCCTCATCGGCAACCTTATATCTTCCCACCGAAGCAATCTCACCACCGCCATAGACATTGAGTCCGACCTTGGCATCGCCCTGAATAGTGACATAAGTATCGCCGCGCACCAGAGCAGAGTAGCCATGCGTATTGTCACCCTTACCGGCACCGAATATATAACCCTCGACAACAGGAGTACTGGTTCCTTCTTCAAGTCCGATTGTCACCTTCGTGTCGTTCTCCACACGGCCAACCTCACCGCCGCCATAGACGGTACCCTTCACCGTGCCGTTACCGATGTTGATATTCGTTCCGCCGGTCACCATGGCTTTCTCGCACTTGAATGTGGCGTTAGAGCCCTTGCCGCCTCCGAACACATTACCGGCAACAATAACCTTTGATATACCTTCAGCCACCGCCACATACTTGGTTGCATCTGTGGCATCCTGAGCAGCACCAATGTTGACAAAAGTATTTCCTGTGGCATCAACGCGATCATTATCCACATCATATTTACCCACATCGGCCAACTTACCGCCACCAAAGACATTACCCGTGATATTGGCACCCTCGACGGTTGCCTCACCGGCTGTATATGTATTGGTTGCTTCATCAAGATTCATTGACTTCACGGTGACCTTCTCAGCCGTACCGATGTTGACCGTTGTATTACCAACGACTGAAGCCGCATCACCGCCACCGTAGACATCGCCGATGACACCAAGTTTGTCTGCTCCGCCTAACTGACTTTCGGCGTGTCTACCTGGAATCATATTGATGTTCACCGTCGGATCGGCATACATATCACCACCTTCACCATAGCCGCCGCCGAACACCTCTCCGACTTCCGTGCATGAAATCAAGTTCAGCACGGGCTGGTCGTAAGGCGTGAAGGCATCAATGGCCGTAGTTGTCCATGTCCATTTGTCCTGATCATCCTTTCCGTATGTATTGACCGGCAAGTGAGAATCAGTAGCCGATGTTCTTGGTACAAAGATGAGTCTCTTATTATCATCAGTCGTCAGGACTGCCGTCTCACCAGAAGCACCCTTACCAGTGCCCGCTTCTGTTTCAACAGTCTTGACATAATAGCCGAATCTTGAATAGGCCGCCTGGTTGCCGCCCAGATAGAGCTTATCGATCCTGATCGGTTCACAATTACTCGTCTCCTCGATATTCAGGATGATATGACCTCTGATGGCACCGCCCAGGTTATTGCCACCGAACACCTGACCAAAGTGTCCGCTGGTGATAGTCAGCTCTACATTACCATTCACGTTGGCATTGTCAGCGCCACCGTAGACAAGAGGAATCTTCGTGGCGTCCTTACAACCCAGGATAACTATCAAGTCACCATTCACATCGGCGTTCTTACCGGCAGCGACCAACTTATCAACCTGAACCTGACAGTCACCGCCTGTACCAGTATCGATGGTCACTGAACCGGTGATGGTACCCTTCTCGTTGCTGGCACCGTATGCCTCGTGTACATAACCACCTCGGATCAAGGTGTTGGTATTACCGACGATGTCTGCGCCAGGGTTCGTATTCCAGGTCGTACCGCCGTCAAGCGTGAATTGATCCTTACCATTACCACCGCCGAACACGTGCTCAATCTCGTAAGCACCGTTCACAAGGACATTCGTTTCAGGAACTTCAGCGGCATTGCCGCCACCATAGACCTCCTCGATACTGACATCACAAGTGTTGATGATGACATTGGTCTTCTTGCCTGTGCCTTCAGCGACATAGTCGGCCAGGTTACCGCCGCCATAAACTGCAGCCACCTCATAGCTCCTGTTGGGATCTGCGTTATCACCCATTGGCGGTCTTCCTGTATTGTTATATTCTGGCGTTCTTCCAACATTGCCCTTAACAGTCTTGTTGACAGTTACCGTCACGTTGCCCTTCGGCGAGCCATTCAAGTTGTTACAACCGAACACACGACCGCTCTTCACCACTTCCTTTCCGGCATCAGTGGTATAGTGACTGATGTAGAAAGCCGTACCATCCAAGGTCACATTCACATCACCATAGACCTTTGCCTCGACGGGATCAGAACCGAGACGTCCCAAGCCGCCGCCGTAGGCATCGCCATAGATCGTACCACCAAGGAGGTTAACCGTAGTTGTGGGATGGACGATGGTTGTTACATATTCTCCATTCTCCTTTTTCCATTCCCCATTTTCTTTTACGCCAACTTCGTGGGTAGTATTCGTATTGGCCAGTGCACCACCGCCGTACACATCCTTCTCTAACGTTCCGTTATTGATGTTGACGATGACACTACCCTTGGTAATACCTAATTCACCGCCACCAAAGACAGAACCATTGACTGTAGCATGGCCGTCGATGGTCACTTCGGGATGGGTAACTAAGGCCAGGGTTTCAAGATAGGTTGCATAAGCATCCTCTTCTATCGTTTCATAAACACTCTTTCCACTACTATCGAGCGTCATGCGTTGGGGCTTGTTTGTATCATCATAAGGAGTATCAACACCCTTGCCCGCACCAAAGACGTTGCCTTTGTCATCTGATGCGTTCTCAGGTCCGATAACGACATTGCCCAAGACTTTTACAATACACCTTCCACCGCCTAACAAGATATTCGGCATCTTCTGTGCATTAAGGCCATATCTGCCCACTGATGCGATTTCACCGCCACCATAGACGTTAACTCCGACCTTTGCGCCAGAAGCACCCTCAACGGTGACTGCAGTATTGCCTCGTACCAGGGCTGAATAGCCATGTGTAGCCAAGCCCTTGCCGGCTCCAAACACGCTGCCTTTGATATCGGGTTTACCAGTTCCATTACCTTCTGTCTCCCCGGTTTTACGTCCTATCGTGACTTGCGTGTCATTTTCTACTCGGCCGACCTCACCGCCACCATAGACATTACCCTTCACCGTACCATTACTGATGGTGACACTCGTTTCCTTCACCATGGCTTTCTGACACGTGAATGAGTTAGCCACGCCCTTACCGGCACCGAACACATGGTGATGAACCGTACCGCCAGTGACAGCCACGACGCAAGCACCACTGCCTTCAGAATAAGTATTGGTGTCGTCAGCCGAAGTAGAATAAGTACCCACATCGCCGGTCTCACCGCCACCATAGACATTACCCCAGACATTTGTGTTAGAGCCACTGATGGTGACACTCGTGGTCTTAACCAGGGCGACATCGGTTTGTGTGGTAGTCTCATCACCGCGGGCTGCACCGAAGACATTTCCGTCACCAACCGTGCCACTAACACCGACTTGACCACCACTGATACCAATAGTCGTCGTACCACCGCTGGAAATAACAAGGTGATTATCAGTATTCATTGTTGTCTTACCTACTGATCCCATAGCACCGGCACCATAGATGTTGTGAACAACCGTTCCACCATCCATCGTGACTTTCGTATTGCCATAGACAATACCTGCCAATGGGTTATAGGTGTCACCGTTACCATCAAATAATTCTGTTCCAGTAGAATAATACTTGTCTGTACCACAACCACCGCCATATACATTACCACGATATGGATACTCAGCATCTTCAGCAACACCAATCGTTCCGCTATGGACTTTCACATCGGTGTCGTGGAAGGTATGACCATTCTCACCACTACCATAGACAGATCCCTTAATAGCCGGGCCTGTCTCTGACCCTTGAGAACCAATGGTGACGAATGTGTCATATACCCATGCCGTATGATCATCGCGCTCACCGGGCTTGTTCACATCACCACGCGACGAACCGAATACCATACCGTTCTCATGACCATCTACACCGATGGTTCCACCAGTGATGATAACTTCAGCCTTACCGGTGCCTTCGGTCTTGAGACTACTAACGCCAAAGACCTTGGTTGATTGAGTGGCCTCATCTAGGCGGGTATCGTAAACGAAATCACCTACAGTACCGTATGCACCTCCACCATAGACATTATGGTATATCTTGGTATCAGCACCACTGATAGTAACCTTGGTATTTTTCAGGATTCTACCGGAACGCACGATGTTGCGGTGACCACTACCACCACCATAGACGTTACCCATCGTAGCGCCACCAAAGTATGTCGTGTTGACTTTGTCCTTTCCGACAGAGCCGCCGCTGACAGCCACATCCGTACTGCCATTCACGCTGGCCACTTCGCCACCACCATAGATGCTGGCCAGTACCTTGCCACCCTGCATGTCGACCTTGGTATTACCATGGACAAGACCTGCCACAAACTTCGGATTGTCATAGTCAGTATTGGGATCGTCTGTTGCAAAGAGTTTCTCAACTGTGCTACCAGAACCACCGCCATAGACACTACCAAAGGTGTACTTGACATCTTCACCATCCTTCACCTCTGTACCGATGATGGTGTTATTAGCATTCTGGATGATAATCTCTGTCGTACCACCCTGAACCGTCTCGCCACTGGTAAATGGATTCACAGCACCTACCTCACCTCCACCATAGACGCAACTCTTGATGGTTCCGCCCGTGATGGTCAACTTGGTCTGCTTGACGTTACCCAATCGCCACCAGTCTACAGAAGAGATAGGCGTTGTACCATCCAGTTGATAAAGTCGACCCATACCACCTGCGAATACGTTACCGCCCTTGGTATGTTTCAGTCTTCCGTCAGTATCAAATTCAGTATACCGCATCTTTGCCCTATCTGCATCAGAAGGATTATACTTGTATTCGATGTCATTTCCAATAGTACCACCGTTGATGGTGATATCTACATGACCACGACCATTCGTAAAGAACGATGTGCCGTCGGTTCCATCATCTTTCTTGGTATCTTCACGCATCTCACCATAGCCAGTCTCAGTCGACAGGTACAGTCCATAGCCCACTGAAGCCAAACGACCTCCGCCATAGATACTACCCAGCATATGGCCACCGTTAATGGTCATCTTGACACTACCGGCCACGTTACCAGCTGTATAGGCATCGCCACCGAAACCACGACCGCCACCAAAGATGTTACCGTCTACATACGAAGTACCCCAAGTACCAATTGTAGGACCAGTGTGATCATCTTTTCCAATCGTCATCGTCACATCACGCAACACGTGACCATCCTCACCACCGCCGAAGACGGAACCATAGATCCTTCCTCCGGAAATCTGAACATCTGCATCCTCAACATTCGTGTCTTTATTGAAGAAGATACGCTGGTCGCCCTTACCGCCACCAAACAAGTAGCAAGTCACAGGATGATCAATAATCTGCTGCAATGTACGTGGTACACCAATGGTACCATCCGTCATCTTGACAGTGGCTTTACCCAACACATTGGTAGCCTCGCAGCCACCATAGACACTGGTCAGAATATGACCACCGCTGATTTCTACAGTAGTATTTCCCTTGACCGTTCCTGCAGTATTGAGGTATTTACTTCTTCCCTCTGTAGTATCGAAGTAGGGCACACTACCTGAGCCACCACCGAATACGTTGCCGTAATAGGTATGGCCATCCGTAGCAATGACGGCACCACCCTCAGCTGATTTTGAATAAGTTGCATCATAATAATACTTACCGTCTGTATCATTCTTATATTTTGCATTCGGATCGTAAGGCGAATATGGTGCTTTGTATTCCCAGCTGGCGCACTCCAAATCAGTACCATCTGGCACGGTATAATTGTCTCCCCAAACAGCATCCGGATGACGTTCCGTCGTGTTCTTGCCAGCACCAATCTGTCCACCCTTGATATAAACCTTGGTATCATACTGCACAAGACCATTCTCACTACCACCATAGACAGAACCCTTCACGAAAGCGTTTCCATCAATGGTCAGTTCGGTATTGCTAGCCAAGGCCTGAGTCTGGATAAACTTAATATAGTCTTCCCTATTATGGAACCATTCCCACTTATCGATACCATTTTCATTGATCATACGTTTGGGCATGTGGCCATCTTCCTCCTTGTCATACGGATAATTTTCCGGCAGGAAGCCCTTACCAGCAGCAAAGACGTGTCCTGCGTCATCGGGACCGCCAGCTTTGGTCATCTGCATACCATCAGGTCCAATCTCAGCATTGCCCTGAACTTTTACGGTACAATAACCACTGGTGGGATTAGCCAATGCGTATGGCATGTCTATGCTTACTCCATTAGCCGTTGCTTCAGCAACAGTCTTGGCAACTTTATATCTTGCCACAGAAGCAATCTCTCCTGCACCATAGACGCTGTGTCCAACCTTGGCATCGCCCTGAACGATCACAGTAGGATTACCACGCACCAGAGCGGCATAGCCATGTTCCTTGTCGCCCTTGCCACCTCCAAATACGTCACCTCTGACAATAGGAGCACTGGTCTTGTTGTCATCTCCATTTCCGATACCTATTGTCACCGCTGTATTCTTTTCTACACGACCAATCTCACCACCGCCATAGACGTTGCCAGTGCCCTCTACGAGTTTATTGTTCGCATCGAGAGTACCCACCGTACCATTACCGATGATGACACTCGTATTGCCATCCTTATAATTCGTGTTATCGGAGAAATCAGCGTTTACACCTGCGCCATCAGTTCCTATCATGGCCTTGTCACACAAGAAATTGTCAGCAAGACCCTTACCACCACCATATACATTACCGGCGATGTTGACCTTTGCTGCACCTTCAGCAACTGCGGCATAAGAATCACCCGACTTCACCGCACAGACATTCACAAACGTATTGCCTGTCACATCAGCCAAGTTACCACCACCATATACATTGCTAAGGATGTTGGCACCAAGAACGGTCTTTTCTGCACTCATCGTATATTCGCCAGTTTCTTTATCATAACTTATGTGATTTTGAACCGACGTTGCCGTACCGATATTCACCATGGTATTACCAATCACATCAGCAGCATTACCACCACCGAATACGCCGCAATCATCGCTTGGGCCATTCTCATCTACACCGATACGGCCAAGTTCTGTGGCGACAATATAACCTCCATTGCCATCTGACTTGATGCCATATATCTGGTTGATGTTCACAGTCGGATTACCATATACAATAGCACCAGAACCCAGACCACCACCGAATACCTTACCGATTCGTGTTGCAGAGATGATATTGACCTCTGGATTTTCATATTGCTTGGTAGTTGCGTCGATGGCTGTATGAGGCAATCCATTGAATGAAACAGCTGTATGAGCATCTTCTGCTGACGTTCTCGGTAGGTAGAATGGTCTTTCAAATTTATCATCCCAGTATACGTTATCACTACCATCTTTATAAAGAGATACCGTTTTTGATGCATCCGAGAATAAGTTATTTTCATTATCCTTGAATACGCCACTATCATCAGCTTGAGCATGATAATAACCATAAACCGAATAGGCAGCATTGTTACCACAACCGTACAGCTCATCGATGATAATCGGTGAACAACCGGTCTCTTCGATATTCAGTTTGATATGTCCGAAGATGGCTCCACCCTTGTTATTACCAGCGAAGATTTGACCGAAGGTACCACTCGTGATCGTCAACTCAACATTACCTTTCACATTGGCATTCTCAGCACCACCATAATATTCCGGTATCTTCTTATCTGGCTGACAACCTAAGACGGCAATCATGTCTCCTTCGACATCAGCATTCTTACCGGCATTATAGATTCTGTCAAACTTCAATGTACAAGTTCCTTGTTGTTCGGTCTTGAGAGAAATATTACCCTTGATGGTACCCTTCTCGTTACTTGCACCATATAGTTCATGGATGTAACCACCTTGTGCATCCGTATTCGCATTACCTGTACCATAGATAACATCTTCATTCGATGCATTCTTGTATACACCGATGTCAGCACCAGGATTCGTACCATAACTTGTGTTATCCTTACCGTTACCACCACCGAACACACGCTCAATCTCGTATGCACTTAAGATGGTTACGTTCGATTCAGGTACGGACGCAGCGTTACCACCGCCATACACGGTCTTGATGCTGGTTTCTTCACAACCTTCGATGAATACCTGAGTCTTAGATCCTGTAGGAGCCTCTGCTGTATATGCTGTCTTTGGGATATACGCAGCTTCGTTACCACCACCATACACGGCTATGACATCGTATGTGGTAGCTGCGCCATCTGCTTCCAAGTCAAATTTAGCATGTTTATCGTTCTTGCCACCAATATTTTCCTTGGCCTTGTTCTGAGTAGCATATACACGTACTGTTACATTCTTTTGTGGCGAGCCGTTCAGGTTGTTTGCACCGAAGACGCGGTCCACCTTAGCACCAGTATCAGCCGTAGTCTTGCCTTCATTCAGTTTCACGGTTACATCTCCGTAGACTTTTGCTTCAATAGGAGTGATGTTGTTGGTCGTATTGGCGACACGACCCAGTCCACCACCATAGGCATGGCGCATGATTCCTCCCTGGAGGTTGACCGTAGTTGTTGGATAAACAGGTGTCGTGACATATTCTCCATTTTCCTTTTGCCAGCCTCCATTAACATTATCTCTTACTCCAACATCGTGGGTAGTATTCGTGTTGGCCAGTGAACCACCGCCGTATACATCCTTCGCGATTGTTCCACCATTGATATTGACAACAACACTACCTTTTGTAAGACCTAACTCACCGCCACCAAAGACGGAACTGTTGATCGTTGCATTTCCGGCAATAGTCACTTCTGGATGAGTGGCCAAAGCCAAAGTCTCAAGATAGGTGTTATATTCGTCATTATTCTGGAAATACTCCCAGACAAGTTTTGGCGTTACATTTTCATTATAATACTCCCATGCATTACTTCCTTCTGGGAAGTCCGTGGAATTCGTATAGACCGTCATACGTCTCGAACGTTTGGACTTATCTGTATTATCCTTGTCCAACGGATCCGAAACACCCTTACCAGCTCCAAAGACGTTGCCTTTGTCATCTGATGCGTTCTCTGGGCCGATGACAACATTGCCCAGGACTTTTACAATACACCGTCCACCGTCTAACAAGATATTCGGCATCTTCTGTGCATTAAGGCCATATCTGCCCACAGAGGCAATCTCACCGCCACCATAGACGTTAACTCCGACCTTTGCGCCAGAAGCACCTTCAACGGTGACTGCAGTATTGCCTCGTACCAGGGCAGAATAGCCATGGGTAGCCAAGCCCTTGCCGGCACCAAACACGCTGCCCTTGATATCAGGTTTGCCAGTTCCATTTCCTTCAGTCTCCGTAGTTTTACGTCCTATCGTGACCTGCGTATCATTTTCCACGCGCCCAATCTCACCGCCGCCATAGACGTTACCATTCACTGTACCATCGCTGATGCTGACTATAGTATTATACGCCATGGCTTTCTCACACTGGAATGTGATACCCGAACCCTTTCCGGCTCCGAACACGTTCTTTTGAACCGTACCGCCAGTGACAGAAACGGCGCAAATACCAGTGTCATTGTCGGTGTCAGTGTCACCATAACCAGTCCATGTGTAGTTATTGATGTCTCTCTTGTCAATGGTACCCACATCACCTAACTCACCACCACCATAAACATTTCCGTTGACATTGGTATTGTCACCACTGATAGCAACCTTGGCATTTCCTTTCACCTTTCCGGCTTCAGCAAATGCAGCAAGACCCTTACCACCACCAAATACATCACCATACGTGGTTGTACCAATCGTACCTCTCTGAATCTGCACGTCAGTATCATGCTGCACAAAACCACTCTCACTACCACCATAGACATTACCCTTAACAGTACCGCCATTAACGGTCACATAGGAATTAGTGACTAAGGCCAGCGTTTCAAGGAATTCCAAATATAGTTGTTCTGCAGTTTTTACAACCGCTTGAGTCGTCGCATCTGTTTCATCAGTAAAAGCTACCAACCCATCTGCAGTCATTTTTTGGGGGCCATCACTAAAATGAGGCGCAACTCCCTGACCAGCACCAAAGACATGTCCTTTGTTATCTGCTGCGCCATTATATCCGATTTCAGCACTGCCTTGGATGGTGACCCTACAAATTCCACCGCTCTGTTGTTTATACGGCATTCCTGAAGGCAAATTCTCGGGAACCGGTTTTGCGGCTTCAATAACTTGCCCGTTACCATCTTTATTATTAATGTCTTTTACCCAATATCTGCCTACCGTGGCTTTCTCGCCGCCACCATAGACATTCTTTCCGACCTTGGCATTACCCTGAACGATGACAGTACTGTTACCACGCACCAAAGCCGAGTAGCCATGAGTCTCCAGACCCTTACCTGCACCAAATACATCACCATAGATGTAGGGGGTTCCACTACCCGATCCTATTGTCACCTGCGTATTCCATTCTACACGGGCAATCTCACCGCCACCATAGACGTTACCTGTGCCATCAGCTACGAGATTTTCACTAGTAAGCGTTCCCACCGTACCGTTACTGATGGTGACATGCGTTCCTTTGACTGCATTGTCGCCTTCACCAGGATCTTGACCCGCGCCTTCATCTTCAATGCCCACCATGGCTTTCGCACAATTGAATCTACTTGATTCACCCATACCGCCACCATAGACGTTCTTCTTAATAGCACCGCCTTGGATATCTACCGTTGTGGTGGCCTGCACATTACCCATCTGACCGCCACCATAGACGTTACCCTTGACTTCTGTGTTGTCGCCACTGATGGTGACACTCGTTGAACGAACCTGAGCGACACCATCTTGCGTGGAAGTCGCATTACCGCGGGCTGCACCGAAGACATTTCCGTTTTCGTTGCCATTATAGCCCACTATACCACCACCAATCGCGATGATTGTCGAACCGCTATCATCGGCAATAACACCCGTAGTAGCATTCGGCTTTCCTACCGATCCTAAGGCACCGGCACCGTAGATATTATGAAGCACCTGACCACCTGTCATCGTGACATTAGCAGTGCCATAGACAATACCTGCAGAGGGCTCGAACTTTCCTGCCATTCCCGTCACTTCTGTATTTGTCGGGTAAGTATCTTCACCGCAACCGCCGCCATAGACATTTCCACGGGTAGCATTGTAACTGTCATTATCCCTGTGGATACCGATTGTACCGCTATAAATCTTCACGTCAGTGTCATGATATACGTGACCGTTCTCACCACTGCCATAGACAGAGCCATTGATGGTTGGACCATCCTCGGATCCCGAGGTACCTATTTCCACCTTCGTGTCATAGACCCATGCCTGCCACTTGTCACGGTTAGTACCCACGTCACCACGTGACGAACCGAACACCATACCGTTCTCGATACCATCCACACCGATGGTACCACCTGTGACATATACCTCAGCCTTACCTGTATTTTCCGTCGCAAGGCCATCAACACTGGATACCTTTGGAATATTATAATACGGACTACTTGGATCAGTTGATGTTGTGTAACCATATGTGAAATTACCTACCGTAGAGTATGCACCACCACCATAGACATTATGGTAGATAGTACCGCCACTGATTCGCACCTTGGTGTTACCCTTGATCTGACCAGCACGGACAATCTCTTTGTAGCCCTTGCCACCGCCATAGACGTTACCCATCGTGGCACCGCCAAACTGGGTTCCGTTTACATATTTGTTATCACTCAATTTGTCCTTACCAATCTTACCGCCACGGATAAAGATATTGGTAGCGAATTTGTCAGCACCGGCTTCGCCCTTCACACTGGCTACCTCACCACCGCCATAGACACTGGCCCAAATACGTGTTTTATCTTGATTTACACTAACGTCATTAATATCAATGTCCGTTTTACCATAAACGATACCGGCAACCAACTTAGGATTAGTCTTAACGGTAGTGCTACCTTGCGTATATTCAAGTTCCTCAATGGTACTACCATAACCACCACCGAATACACTACCAAAAGTGTACTTCGTAGTGGTACCGTCCTTGACCTCTGTACCGATGGTACCGCCAGTAATGTTGATGTCAGTAGTTCCAACAATGGTACCTTCATTTTCATAACCCACGGAACCAATCTCAGCACCGCCATAAGCATTACTCATGATGGTACCGCCACTGATGTTCAACTCGGTCTCCTTCACCTTGGCAAATTCTGGCCAGTTTGCTATAACGGCAGTCGTGCTACCCGTCTGGTAGAGACTACCCTTACCTCCGGCAAAGACATTACCTCCGTTGGTGTGCTCGATGGTACTATTGGCATTATAAACATATTCGCTCTCGTCACCAATTGTACCGCCACTGATAGTAACCGTTGCCTTACCTGTGGTCTTACCGGTGGTGTTATCGTTAGAACCGGTAACCTTACCGCTGGCATATGTAAAGTCACCCACGCTCGACAGCTCACCGCCGCCATAGATGTTACCCTTCACCGTACCACCAGCCATATTGACGTTGGTATTACCTCTCACCAAAGCCGTCTCTACATTGTCGTGCTTACCCTTACCGGCACCAAAGACGTTACCAGTAATATATGCACCAAGAACATTCTTAGATTCATGATCATTTCCAGTCGTCAAGGCGACGGTCGTTTCTGTAGCGATGTTCACCGTCGTATTACCAATGATCTCAGCTTCGTTACCACCACCATAGACATTGACAATCTCACCAAGTGCATTCGCATTATTGTCTGCACCTTCTACTCCATCGCGGTCAATTTGTTTAGCATACAGACCTGGTATCATATTGATATTTACCGTCGGGTCAGCATACATCTTGGCAGGAGTTCCCAAACCACCACCGAATACGCTACCGATATAGGTGCAAGAAATGACGTTCAGTACAGGATTATCGTAAATAGGAGCTGGATCACCTTCTGTTCCTTCGTAAACTGTCCAAGTGTTGTCATTCCTGTTATATGTCTTTACAGCCTTGTGTGAATCAGTTGCTGATGTTCTTGGCTTCAGAATATGCTTGCCAGTTACTGTATGAACCTCATCACTCTCATAATATCCGAATCTTGAATAGGCTGCCTCGTTACCACCCAAATAGAGTTCATCAATTCTGATAGGTTGACAACCTGTTTCCTCAACGTTCACAGTGATTTTTCCCCTGACAGCACCTCCCAGGTTATTACCACCAAACACCTTTTCGAAGTGACCGTTGGTGATGTTCAGTGTGATATTACCATTCACGTTTGCCTCGTCAGCGCCCGCAAACAGCAGAGGCACCTTTTTCGATGGCTGACAGCTCAAGGTCATATTCACATCACCGTCGATGTCTGCATACTTACCGGCACCGACTACCTTCTCCATTTCCAATTCACAACAAAAATCAGGGTCAGTAGGATCTTTAGGATCGGTCGTCTGGTTAAGAGACCCCTTGATGATACCCTTCTGGTTACTACCACCATAAACCTCGTGAATCAATCCCCCCTCGAGCAGTGTATTCACATTACCGGTACCATAAGTGGTTGTGCCATGGTCAGGTGTACCGATATCAGCACCAGGATTATCAGAGTTGTCGCTCTTCCTATCTTTACCATTACCACCACCGAAGACGTAGCCTATCTCATAGGCACCCTTCACCGTTACATTCGTCTCAGGTACAGCAGCAGCATTACCACCACCATAAATGGTCTCAATGCTAGTCTCGGCACAACCCTCAATAATTACCTCAGTCTTCGATCCTGTTGATGCGTTAGTAGGATGATAAGCCGTAGTAGGAACATAGTTGGCTTCATTACCACCACCATAAACCGCCAGAACGTCATAGATACCTGTACGCTTGGCGTCTGTTACAGTCGCACTATTGGCAATTTGGTTTTTCTCCCTGTTCTGCGTCTTATATACATGTACCGTTACATTCTTCTTTGGCGAACCGAATGCATTGTTCGCAGCGAAGAGGCGTCTCACGGAAGCACCCCTCTTGTCGTTTGCTACCGGCGTTGTCGTATTACCGTTCAGTTCCAAGGTCACATCACCACCTACGTATGCAGGATGCTCACTCGTTCCAAGTCCACCGCCGTAGGCATCACCATTGATGGTACCGGCATAGAGAAGAACTTTGGTCTTATTATCATTGAAGACTGGCTCTGTGCCAGATGTGGGAGTCTCTGCGTTCACATGTCCCTCGGCACTACCGCCATAGACATCACCCCAAATTGTAGCACCAGTTGTTGTCTGGTCAATGTTACCGATCTGTACCGTCACATTGCCTTTTACATATGTGTCAGAACCAAATCCACCACCATGCACATTGGCCTTTGTGGTATAGGAAATAACGCCGGCATCACTAATAGAACCAGCACCGATCGTACCACCAGTCACCGTCACCGTAGTGTTGCCACCGATTGTTCCGCTGGCGTTACATCCACCATAAACTGCTGAGATAATCTTACCCGAAGATACACTGACAACCGCATTACCTGTGTCGTTTGTACCTGCCTGATTACCACCACCAAAGACATTGTCAATCTGTGAAGTACTATTGTGCGTACTGATGGCTACATCCGAGCCAGCCACAGCAGCCTCGTTACCACCACCATAAACATTTTCCACGTATGAACTACCGGAAACGTTCACATCAGGCGTACCGTCATAGGCTGCCTGATTACCACCACCGAATACACTGCCAATAGCGTAAGGCACATTAGCTGTTCCTGCAGCCGTACCATTGACACTCACTGTCACAGTACCCTGTGGAGCACCGTTGATGTTGTTCGCACCGAACACATTTCTAGCAGTACCACCATAAACATCTACTGTAACAGCACCATATAAGTTGGCTTCATATAAATCATCTGTTGCATCATCCTTACCATAACCACCACCATAAACATCACCCGTTACAGTACCGCCATATAGATTAACATGGGTTGTAGTCGTGTTTGATGTTACAGATGTTCCGTTTGTAGTATTCACCTTACCCTTGGCACTACCACCATAGACATCACCCGTAATCTCAGCGTAGCCAACGTAATTATGTGATCCACCAGTACCTGTATCGTCACCAACATTCACCTCAACACTACCCGTTACCTTAGTAGTTTCACCAAGTCCACCACCAAATACGTTACCACCAATCAAAGTTCCCTTCTTGTCATATGACGTTGTTGCTCTAAGGTCCTTCGTACCGATGGTAATCGTAACGTTTCCTTCCACATCAGCACTCTTACCACCACCATAAACATTACCTGGTAAAGATATTGGATTGTTTTCGTCAAATTGTGAGTAGGTTCCACTATAAATGTTAACGCCCTTCACTTCCGGATGTTTTTCGTCTATGTCTGTCGTCGTATTATCATCTTCCACCGATTCGAGCGTAATCGTTTCTGCCGTACCAATGTTAATAGAAGCATTACCAATCACCTTGGCCACCTCACCACCACCAAACACGTTACCGATAGGTCCGAGAGTTGTTGCTGTTTGAGTGAAAGGTTTCGTGTGATCATTATCAACGTAAGCCTTTCCAAATGTCTGATTGATGTTCACTGTTGGGTTACCAGTAACAACACCCTTCGTTGCGTCAGAAGGATTTCCTTTACCTCCACCATACACATTACCGATAGCAGTAAACGACTTCAAGTTCACTACAGGGCTGGACACCCTTACTGTAGTTGAATTCTCTTCGAATGGTGCTGTATATGATGCCTGATTACCACCACCATATACATTTTCAATAATAAGCGGTTCGCAACCCGTTTCCTCGATGTTCACCTCAATGGCACCACCGATGGTACCTCCAGCGTTGTTTCCACCGAATATGTTTTCAAACTTACCGCTGGTCACGGTAAGTGTAACTCCACCTCCGATGGCAGCAGACTCAGCACCGCCATAGAGGTTGGATACCTGATGTTCAGCAGACAGACAGCCCATCGTCATCTTCACACTACCAGCTACTTCTGCACTCTTACCACCACCATAGATATTGGCAATATTCAATCCACAACCCACACCATTTGAGATAAAGTTATCGTTGATGGTAATATCCGTACCGGTGTTCGCCGCATCGCTTGAACTACCCACAGTACCCCGTGCATTACTTCCTCCATAGAAATAATTAATCTTACCACCATAGAGTTTTGAAGTGGCGGTACCCGATACACTAGCGCCAGGGTTACCGTCGCCAGCACCGTTACCACCACCAAACACATAATTAATCTCATAGGCTCCCTTAACCTCTACGTAAGTATTCCTTGCATCTGCAGCATTACCACCACCATAGACATTTGCAATACTTGGATCACAGGTCTCAATCACCACCTTTGTAGTAGTGCCTGTGAAAGCAGCATTGTTTCCACCACCATAAACGTTACTTAGCTCATAAGTACCAAAAGCAGTTAGGGCTTCATCGCTGACAGTTGTCCCGCTAAGATGTGTTGTTCTAAAGACATGCACCTCTGCTGTTCCTGAAGGTGAGCCATTCGTATCGTTACAGCCGAAAATGCTGCCACTGACGTATGCGCCGTCAAGCGTCACCTTTACATCCTTTGCAGCAGCGACATTATCTGGGTTTGTCGTGTCATAACCTCCACCGAAGACATCACCTGTGACAATACCACCATAAAGGTTCACGTCAACATTCTGCACAGAGCCGTTCTCTGAGCCTCCATAGATTTTGCCATAAACATGAGATGTACCGCTGTAAACCGGTGTGGTGTCAGTACTCTTCGAGCCCAAATTCACAGCAATCGTTCCCTTACCAGTTTCGCTATTATAGGTGGTAAATGTTGTTTTAGCACCTTTACCGCCACCAAATACGTTAGCGTTTGCCGACGCAGTTCCCACAGTACCGCCTATCAGGTTCACTTCAGCATTTGCAGTCTCACCATAAATGTTACATCCACCATAGATATTACCTGCCAAAGCAAAACCATCATTGAGGTTTACGGTAGCAGTGCCTGTTACCGTAGCTTGAGCATTATCAGTAGCGTTCTCGGTATAGCGTCCCATACCGCCGCCGAACACATCACCAGTCAGGGTGGCAACCTTATTCAAATTAACGTATGTTGTACCGACAGCACCCAAAGCCGAGCCGCCATATACATTACTATATATATTAGATGTGCCAGTAGAAGCATCAGAACCCATATTCACCGTGGCAGTCGTCGTTGTCGTTTTATTACCCTTACCACCGCCGAACACTTTGTTAGCTTCATTTCCTGTAGTACCAATAGTACCGCCCAACAGGTTCACTTCAGCCTCAAAAGTTGTACCATTAACATTACATCCGCCGTAGACAGCTGCAGCCTCATCAGTGCCGGCAATCGTCAAGGCATACATATTCACCTTAGCCGTGCCATTCACCTTGGCCTCGATATTGTCCGCATGATTCTCAGAGACATAGTTACCCTTACCACCACCAAAGACGTTATAACCAAATGACGTGTCAGCAAGTTTAAAGAGGTTCACCTCCGTATTGTCGACCTCACCAAAGGCAGAGCCACCATAGATGTCGCCATAGAGGGTTGTGCTGCCAGTATAGGTATTTGCATCAGCAACGTCTGTTGCTGTTCCAACATAAACATACGAAGTACAAAGAGTAGTGCTATTATGAACCTTAGTATCCTTACCAAGACCACCACCACATACTTCTGCCAGCGCATTGGCTGCACCAATAGTACCACCGGTCAGTGTTACAGTTGTATTACCAGTAATCGTACCACTGGAGTTACAACCACCATAGACACCACCGGAGATAGCACCGTTGGTGATAGCCACATCGCCACCACCAACGCCTGCTTCGTTACCTCCACCAAAGACCTTGGTGATAGTACCTCCGCTGATATTCACATCAGGAGTGCCAGTATAGGCTGCCTGATTACCACCACCAAACACATTGGTAATGGTGCCGTTGGTGATATTCACCTGAACAGTACTCTGCGGGGCACCGTTCAAGTTGTTACAACCAAACACCTCTTTGACGCTTCCGCCGTTTACGTTAACCGTAACTGCTCCATTGACATAGGCTGGAATAGCTGGAACAGCTGGAGTTTTAACAGTTTCTGTTGTTACAAAGCCATCATCTCCACTTTGCAAATTATGTGCTTGATTATATGCATCGGCTTCTGCTTGAGTATAATTTACAGCACTAGCGCTTAAACGTCCTAAACCTCCACCGTAAATATTACGAATAGTACCATCCTTCACGGTGACTTGAGTAGTGTTGTTGGCATTGGCGGTTCCTACGTTGGCCAATGCACCACCACCATACACGTCTTGAGTGACAGTACCATTAATGATATTTACTGAAGTATTTCCCGAAACAACAGCCTCGTTACCGCCACCAAAAAGGGATCCCCCCACTGATGTATTAGCTTTTCGCAAGTAAACAGTGGTGTTGCCTGTCACTCCAGCTAAGTCACCGCCACCATACACATTGCCGGACACATTAGCTATAAAGGCATCTGTAGAGGACAAATTTGCTGTAGTGAGAAAATCTGTCGGAATAAGACTTGACATAGTAGTAGCATCATAACCAATGTTCACAATTGGGTTGGCTGTAACAAGGGCATTATGAGTTGCATCTCCCTTACCGCCGCCATACACACTGCCTGTGATGCTACTGCCACTCTTCATATGGATTACGTTTACCTCTGGTGAGGATATAACTTCGTCGCTCACCTCAACAGGCGTATAAGCAGTCAGATTTCCTGCACCGTAAATATTCGTAACACTGAGCGGACATGTGCCGGATTGATAGTCGAGCACATTGACAGTGATCTTTCCGGTGATATTACCATTGACATCACTACCGCCAAAAGCATTTGTGATAGTGCCGCCGTAAAGGTTAAGGGTAACGTTACCCTCAACATCGGTAGTGTTTGGATTGTCAATGATGTTGGCAGCTATGCTTGAAGTTCCTTTTGATCCACCGAACACATTATCATAAGCGCCACCATAGACATTAAGAGTGACATTTCCTTTGATGTCTGCCTGATTAGATCCACCATAGAATGAACCAATATGAAAGAGAGAGGTCTCACTACTACATATGAGTGTAGTCTCTACATCACCAGTAATTTCTGCTGCGTTGGCACCACCAAACGAATTGTTAATCACCAGATCCCCACAACTAGAAGTGTTGTCAAGGGTGAGAGAAGCAGAATTGACATCGCCCCTGCTGTTGCTACCACCGAAGACTTGGTCGTAGCGTCCACCGTGGACCTGTGTGATGGCTCTACCCGAAATGTTAGCAGCCGGTTTGCTCGAATCCTCACCGTTACCGCCACCGAATACGCGTTCAAAACGACCGCCATCTATGGTTACCCCGACATTGGTACCATCTGCCGCGTTACCGCCACCATAAACAGTCTTTACGGTGTTAAGACATGTAAAGATGTTAACCTGAGCCTTATTATTGTCCCCCGTTGGAGCATAGGAAGCTTCGTTACCGCCGCCAAATACCTGATCAATGGCATAGGTGGCATCGCTGGAAGTATAAGCAGCAGTTTCCTTCTCAGTTTGCGCTGTTTTGTACACATTGACCGTAACATTCCCCTTTGGTGTACCGTTCACGTTGTTGCAACCAAAGACGTTGCCATGGATGGTAGCAGAGCCTGTCGGTTCTGTTGCCGGAGCAACGGCAGCCGCACCAATGTTAACAGTCACAGTGCCGAAAACATTAGCTGCAACGTCCTTTGATTCATCTTCATTTTCAGTATGAACATAGCCCAATCCACCGCCATAGATATCGCCTTTTATTTCACCGATATTAATGTTCACATCTGTTTTTGAGTTAGCAACGGCAGCGAACGGATTTGTTGCATTCCCTGTCGCAGTGGCATTCACATTACCCAAAGCAGAACCACCATAGACACTACCATTGATAGTAGCTCCCCCTTCGGTCTGACCAGCAGTTCCGATGTTTACTTCCACATCGCCTTCAACCAATGTAGACTGACCCTTACCGCCACCAAAGACGATATCGTTGGGATCCGCATTCTCTGCAGCTGCCGTTCCGATAGTACCTGCGGTAATGGTAACAATAGCCTTTCCAATAATCGAACCTTCAGAATTACACCCGCCATAAACGCTACCTACAACCGTTGCTTTGGCACCACTGATGTTAACTGTCGCAGTAGTGTTCTGGCTTGTAGTTCCCACACTGGCTGCATTTCCGCCGCCATAGACATTGCCGTTTACGGTTACACCTGTCGTCTGCGCCGAAGCATGGCCTCCCGCCAGGATCATCATCAACACTGTGAGCATCATCTTCGCCCTCATGGTCAACTTTCTTGTTATGTCGTTACGCATATTATGTGTCATATCTTGTATCATACAAAACTTCTCGAATTGTTTAACCTTTATTATCTTTGATAAATTTCTCCAACACCGATTTATCTGGCAATTGCAAAAGGTAGGTTGAAACAAACAGATTGTTATCCATGCCAGCGAGGGCATATTCAACCATCTTTTTACCCGCCTTTGTACATAGCAAAATGCCCACTAGACCGAGGAACTCAAATGTATATGGTTGGCGAATATCTAATGCACTCATGTTATTGTTTGATGGAAGAGAGGCAATAACAGCATTGGGATTCTGACTCATACCGACACGGATATGAAGATTGGTTGCGATAAAGCGACGCAGTTCTCTTACACTCCATCCACATTTGACACATTCTGTTTCATAAAACAGCCGGGTCGTTTCATCGCCAATATGTATTAATTCGCATAGATGTGAGAAAGAAAGTTTTCCGACAATTGTTTCCGCATCACTTTGCAATTTAGCCGACGCTGTCGGTTGAATTTCCTCTGCCACAGATTTAACCGACGGCGTCGGTTGAATCTTTATCATAAACAAATTGCCTACCTGAGGATATAAGGAATAAAAGAGTCTACTATTCTGGAAAAGTGTTACATTCAGTCCTCTGATCTGCAATGATTGCTCAAGGCTTTTCAACAAATTTTCACCGTAGGCTGCACGGTCTTTACCTTTTTGCTGGTATTCCACGATAAAGAAGCCAATCAGCCAATTACGCATGGTAGCGTATCGGTTGACAGCCTTAACAGCAGTCCTGAATGACTGTTGGTGAACGCTCTTGACAGCATCGACCAAATCGCAATACATATAATCTCGGCCATCTTGCCATTGAGATAATGCCGAGGAGAATATGCTTGTCATTGAACTATCCTTTGCCATATAGTCTTTGTTCTGTCTTACATCTTATTTCATCTTACATCTTCTATCACTCAATATTCACCTCTGTGCTGCCTTCCACAAGGCCTTCGTTACCACCACCATAGACATTGCCGAGTACTTCTGTTTTGCCCTGCAGGTTAACGGTGATTTTGTTGCCTGAGCCTCTGACATAACTCGCATCACCACCACCATAGACATTGCCTTTGGTATTGTCACCATCTGTTCCTATCTTGCTGTCGCCTTTGATGGTGAGGTTAACACTACCCTCAACAGAACCGAGGTTGGCACTGGTGATATCCACTGTGGTAACGACATTATCTCCATTGATATCAAAATTACCTTCATCATTCATAAAGCCATAAGCGCCCTCCGAAGAAGGATAACTGTTGTTATGCTTCCAATCATAATTTGTAGTTGATGAAAAAACACCAAGCTTAAACATTCCTGAACCGCCGTCAAACGTTGGTACATCTGTAAAACCATCAGATCTCACGGGAACAGGATCTGGCGTACCAGAATAACCTGCGCCAAATACATTCCCCTTCACCTTACATCCATCAAGAACAGATGTGACTGTACCCTTCACCTTACCACGGCTACCTCCGCCATAGAAATTTTCATCAATAGTACAACCTGTCAGTGTAGAAGTGACATTGTTACATTGCGCCAGTGAAAAAGAAGCGAATTTGACAAAGAATCGACCACCTATCGCACCATTTGTCCATACAAAATATTCGTAATCGAAATCTGTTGCCACACCAGGACCTTTAAAGCCATAGCTCGCATTTCCCTGTTTCAGTTCCGTCTTTGTACCATCATAATACTTGCCTTTCTCACCAGTATAGTTACTTTGAAGATTGCTCCAATTAGCTCCAGTATTATCAAAATATTTCTTTCTACTATATGAGTTACCTCCATATCCTGCACCAAAGAATTTGGTAAAGGTACATCCTTTAGCAGTAGTGGTCACCGTCTTGCCCGAAGCCATATTGCCAAATTTCGGACCTCCGCAGAACGTACCAACATGACTATTAAAGATATCCGTAGTGATGTTTCCCTGAACAGGTTTGGCATCGTTAACGCCACCGCCATAGAACTCCGTGATGTCAGCATCATAAATTTGCCACCGCACATTACCATTGTTTGCGCTGTTATTGCTACCTATCTGCTCTTGTGCAGCACCAGCCAATTCACCAAAACGACCACCGCTGATATAACATTCTGCATTATCATCAGAAATTGCAGCATTCTGGTTATAAGTACCCGTAAGATAGAACTCTTTGAAATCACCACCAGTCACAGACACAGGGACATGAGGTGTTGCTTTATCACCATCGCTATGGGTCCCCAAACCAAATGAATTAATCAAAACATTGCTGCCCACATGGATGTAAATGGTCTTACCTGTTACATTATCACTTTGTGTTGATACAAATTGGTCGATATAACCTCCAAGGAAAATCAGGGGAGAATCAGACTTTGTAGTACTTTTCAGGTTTTCGTATTCATATTGGGTAAAAAATATCAAAGCGGTATTAGTAACCTCAAACCAACCTTTAGTTTTGAAAATAGCCGCATTGAGAAGGGCTTTATCGTTATCATAAGGTTTCTGCGCCTGTGACATGCCAGGGATGTTTAGGAAGTCAAATCGAATGGGAGACACAGCATTACGGTCGTTGTCACAATAGATTAAACTATAATCCGGTTCGTTATCCTCATCCAAATCTACTGACATCATGGTAAAAGCCTTATCTCCTGCTGAGGGAACGCCTATCTGATGCAGATTACCCACCAACACTACGGCATTATCGTAAACCTTATCACCAGTATTAAGATGACTATCACCAAGAGCTGCAGAAATAGAGGTATAAACTGTCTGCTTACTGCCATTAATAGTGATTGTTCCATCAGGAAATTGTTTACCTAACTGGGTAACACTTTCAGGATCATAATGATTTCGACCACTTGTGTTTAGTTTACAAACTACATCCAGATACTCGTCAGCCACATAGGCGGCATTACCCCAATAGGGTTCAATGGTAATAGAAGATACTCCGTAGGGAACATCAAAGTAGGCACCCTGTGAGAAAACACGACCACTGACGCCAAATTTGTCTTTATTCGAACTCTTGCGGTCTGCATAATTATGGTATGGATAATCGGTAACACCTGATGTCGGATAGTGTGAAGATGTATATGGGTCACCGGTTATGGCATCGATGGCTGTTATCTTCCAACCAGTCACCACCTTATTTCCTGTATAATTACCCGTTCCCACATCATTATAATAAGGTAGCTGCACCTTGTCATAATTGAAATTATATCGATCTTCGTCCTTGTCTGTACGGTTCAGTATCAGAGGAGATGTCGTCGTTATAGAAGCCCCCGAAGGAGCATTCGACCCAACACTGTTTATATTAACAGTTAGGGTACCCAATTTTCCGCCTTTATTCCTATCTTCTTCAGAGGGTTTCCCGTTAGTCAATGAAAGTTGACCTGCGTGTTCAGCATCAATGTTGATAATGGATGGATATTTACCTTGTGCCTTTAGAACGGGATAGGGCTTCGGATTAGAGTTTCGCCTATCGGCTGTCTCTAATACCCACTTAGCCATCTGACCTGCATTGTCTGCAGAACCTGTGGCATAATATGCAGCCAGTTTCCTGTTGCTATTAAGCAAAAGACGGAAAAACTCTATGCGCTCAAGGTATTTTCCTTCTGCGGCCAGCGCACAATTGTATAACTTTCTAGCTGCTGGAAAACTATTAAATGTAACAGCTTTATCGTATGCATAATAATTGAAATTGTTAAGACCATACTCGCCCGTCTTATTGACAATCCTTTTTCCGCCATAGACTGGATAAGCCATATTACCACCTGTAATATCACCATAGAACATACAGTTCATCACCATAGTCTTTAGATATGTTGCAGGTTTTGAGGGATCTGCAGAGGTAGCCACATTATTATAGCCCACAATACCTCCCACACGATTTCCTCCTGTAATATCGGCATAACTGTAGCAATTAATGACACGTGAAGAACCGTCAAGACAACCGACTATACCTCCACAACAGTCAGCACTATTGTTTGTTGATGAGGTGCCTGTGCTTTTGACACTGCCACTAAGAATACCACAGTTGTAAATGCGGCTGGCTCCTTTTGCCGTTCCTGCAATAGCTCCGACACTGCCATCTTGACTAATGCTGACAGAACTGATTATCACGTTTCTAATGACGGCATCTTCAATAGTCGTGAAGAGGGGACTGTTCAGAGATATCTGTGCAAAATTCCCGTCTAATACACCTTTGAATGTCGTAACTCCAGGTGTTCCAGAAAGTGTTGTGACACCATCTATTACCTTATAATGGCCAGTTTCGGATGTGATATCATCAAGAGAGTCTATATCATCCAAATGTACCAGAGTAAAAGTGGCCGTGACTAATGCGCCATCATATCTTTCGGGCAAATTGAAAGAGTAAGAATTGCCAGAGCCAGTAACCGTTAACGTCTCTGCTATGCCAGGAGCTCTACTTCGCGAGCCTGCAGGATCTGCGAGTGGCTGCACTGTGATATTTCCGAGTGTAAGTTCATAGCCTGTTGCAGGATGAACCGTGAGCGTGACTATAAAATAATTTCCATTAGCATTGGTTTGAAGCGTGCTCACACTGGGTTCTATGGTACTAGAACCTCCATTTTTAATTGTAATATTAATGGCACTGGCATCAATTGTTTTATCTGCCCATGTTTGTTCTGCTCCATACGTCAGGAGTATCAACAATGCGAAAACGATTTTTATATATCTTCTTGTATTCATATTTCTTCTCCTTCTATTTTATTACAACTTTCTTTCCATTCTGCAGATAGATTCCCTTACGGGTTGGTTTCTTATTGAATTTTTGACCGTCAAGGGCATACCACACTTCGTTGAATTGATTGTTAGATAACTGAACATCGTTAATACCCGTTGTTTCCCCTCTTGATGCACTCAGGGTACCACGCGATAACGATGAGCTATTATAGGCCGGATTATCCAGATAGACCTTGCCTTTTGTCAATGTTCCCGCCATGGTAAGCACAAACTCACCCTTGGAGAACACATACACCTCGCCAAGGTTAACCGCTTTGCCGGCATCTTCAGTAACCACCTTCAGGATATTTGCCCCGTCACCAGTTGCAGGGATTTCCATGGTTGTACCTGTATAAGGTTTAAGCATGAAACCCGTTGATGACGAATTGCCAAACAATAGTACGGGCTGGTTTTCGGGCAGATAACTTATCTTATCGTTGCCTTCACCTACTTTAACTTCCTCAAATGTCAATGTATTATTCGCAAGACTCGTAACATACCAAGCCTCTAACCCCCCACTCAACTGCAGATTTTGAGTTGTATAATAAGCCGCTGCCGTCTCAGAATCTGTAACATCGTTAGGAGTCGTATCATAGAAAGTCAATTTAATGTATGTAGCCTTAGCTTCGCCCGAATAGTTGCCATGGCCTGTGACTGTCACCACATAATATTCTGGATGGTCTTCGTCATAAGCACCAGTCCAGGTATAATCCTTATCAGCACCTTGTACAATCTCATTGCTTCCCTGTTTTACTGTAACCTGATAATCTGTACCGTCATACGTAATGTCGATAGTGATGCCTTCTGCAGGTGTTCCTACATCATCTTTGTTTAAGGCTTTCCGAGCGATGGTCAGCACACCTGTTACATAGGTGACCCTGTAGTTACCCTGTTCTGTAGCGCCTGTGGGAGTAATGGTATAATTACCATAGCTATTTCCCTCAGCGCGACTAATGGTATAAACAATAAGGTTGGTACTTTCACCGTTCACCAAACCTGTGACAGTAGCTGTCAGTGCTGGCTCAGGATCACCATATCCTTTAGTTTTGTTTACTGCAGTCACTGTGACTGGAGCTCGTGTGATAGTAAATGACCGTGTTTTAGCAGCAGGAAGTTTGTAGTTTTTGTTTTCAAGAGGAGATGCTGTGGCTGTATAGCTACCTACGTTGATGGCTTTATCATTCGTCAAAGATGAACCCTGGTCAGCAGTAACCGTAACAGTGACGGTACATACATCCGTACCAACAAGTCCTGTGGCGTTTACCGCGGGGGCTTGAACCAAGCCAGAATAGGTAAAAGTCGTTTGACCCGAATCATCAGGATCCCACGTAAGTCCCACCTCTTTCGGATTAATATTAAATTCTTTCTCTGCATGCCATACAAATATACTACTTGATTTGTCTCGAAGTATAACTTTGGCTTTTGCAGCATCTGTACTGGCATCGGTATTATCGCTATAGTCGGTAGATTCCACAGTTTCGTAATCAGTACCTGCTGTAGCCGATGTTTTATTGGGCGCCTCACCTATCGAGACTTCGAAGACAGTTGGTTCTTTGGCATTGCCATCGTAAGTATACGTATTCTCACCCACGACATCGTCACCATTCTTCAATATGATGTCAGGCTTATTGAGCAGGGTGACCGTCTGAGAAGATGTCTCGTTCACTACTGCTTTGGCCTTAATCTGGTATTTCGTAGAAGCCAACAACTCTATAGCGTCAGTGAACTCCATAGATGCTGGTTCCGTGCCATCTGTGGTATAATAAATCTTTGCCGCATTGGTGTTGCAAGTAATCTTTATCTTCCCATCCTCTTCCACAAATACAGGGTCGTTACAGAATAGTGATGCTTCTGTAAATGTCCAACAGACATCATTGCTATTAGATCCTCTTGTTGGGGAGGATGTGGGTTTTATATCTGAACCACTTCTCCAAAACGTAGAGATGCTTGCGGATTGTTGAGAGATAACCGATTTGGGAACTATGAAATAACTATCTGTGACAGTTGACTTAATAAAAGCAAATTTATAGGTATTATCATTCCCGTCATAATCGCCCACCTTAAGACAATTTGAATTATTATTTGTATAAGCGTAATACAAAGCCTTGCCCGTTTCCGCATTGATAATCTTGTAATAAGTTACCCAATCTTCCTCTGTTGGCTCTTGAACTTTAATAAAATACCAACTACCCGACTTGATGACAGAAGTTTCTTCAGATGCAGAAGCCGTAGCATAACCATTATCACTGGATGGCGGAATAACATAGTAATTGCCATCGCTTGTTTTTCCGTTTCCTATCTTGTAATAAGTCGATGAACTACCGCTCGATGGCGTAAACGGCAACTTGGCGGCAAGGTCATTCACCAAGTCTGTTTTCGTCACGAAGTTCCATCTTTTATAATCATTGTCAGTGCCTTCCAATTTTACTACTGCCACATTATTGTTTCCTGAGGCTTTACTCACGAATGTTGTTGTTTCTCCATATGGCACAATACTGTAACCACTATAATACGTCCCAGCAGCCCTTGGTATCAAATAAAACTTAAAACCATTATCGCTCTCCGCTTCTAATGTCGTTTTATCAGAAGAGGTCTTCATATAAATGGCAGTACCAGTTCGATAAAGATAATCTCCTGTACTGGCATTCACAATATAGTAATATTGTTTCCCGTCTGCCTTGTCTGCATGTTCGAAATACCATTCCATCGTTGGTCTCGGCATACTGGTGGTATTGACGGTAGTGTTGTTGCTGACGACATCACTCGGGATCATATAGTAGACAAACATCGTTTCGCCTCCCACCGTCCAAGGACTTTGATTATTACGGATCAAATATGGACGTTTGGCGTTGCCTACCGTAGTCTGCACAATGATATTATTAGTAGCCTCATTCGATGATGTGCCACTGACTTCAGCTACTGCACGGATGATGGTGATACCCTCTTTCCCCTCAGTTTTCAAGTCAATAGTGATAGGCGAAGAACCACTATCTGTTGCTGACGTGGTGGCTTCGGTGTTGTTTGTCGTGTAATAGATGGTGGCACCTGGTGTAGTACAACTGAGGCTTACAGTGTTCGCATCAGCATTATAGACAATGCTTGGTGGAGCAACCGTATAGTCTGGATCAACAAACTGCCACAACTGTCCGTCATCCTTTCTGTTTTTCTGTATTCTCAACGTCGTAGAGTTTCGGTTCAAACCGCTGATAGTGTTCTGCGACTCGTCTTTCAGTAGTTGTGGCACGATAAAATAATTATCCACAGTGATTGAGCGCGCCCACGTAAAACGATAACGTTTCATATCATCCGCATTCGTTTCATTGAGACTCCCTTTCGTAATAAAAGCTGCGTCATCATTACTTGTTTCAGGACCTGAATAATACAGATAATCCCCCGTTACAGCATTGCGGATGTAGTACCAAGTGAGCCAATCGGCATCAGAAGGTTCTTGCGCCACCTCAAAATACCAGTTCCTCGAATTTACGATGTCAGCATTCGTAGAGTTATTAGATACAGTTACTGCACCGCCCGTCCAACTGGGAGGAATGACGTAATAGCTTGTGGCCTTGTTCTGTAATTTGTAATATGTAATACTGTTGTTCTCTTTCACAGTAAACGGAGCAGTTTCGACAAGGGCATCCTTCTTCACAAACTTCCAACGACTGTTCCCATCGGTAGCGTTATCAAACAATGTAAGAGCACCGTCAACTGCATTACCACTGGTCTTATTAAAATACTTCTTAGAATCTGTCACGCCATATGGGATGATGTTGTAAGTGCCGGCTGTTGCTGTCTCTTTAATTTGAAACTTGAATTCGTTGGCACTGTTTTCGTCCCATGTATCTAAGTATATCCTTCCATTTCCATTGGGAGAGTTGTAGCGAATTCTGCGATTATCATTATTTACAATATAATAATACGTCACATCGTCTGTCGTGCCAGCATGGAGGATGTACCACTGCATCGACGGACGGAACATACTTGTGGTGTTGACCTTGGTAATCTTATTGGGAGCTTCACCCTCTTCATCACCAGGAATCATGTAAAAGTGATTACCCTGAAAATTGCCTTCAGTCCACCCGTTCCCCTGACACTGAATCAGACGCTTGTGGTTTGCACCAAGAAGCACAAAGGGCTTGTAGGTCGCAACATTCGACGTTTTGCCATCCACAATGGATATTGCTTTAATCATTGTCACATCGTCATCGTCGATAGTGAAAGGCACACTATATGTCTTACCATTTGTTGAGGACGGTATAGTCCCGTTTGTTGTATATATTATAGTTGCTCCAGACGTCGCTGTGATTACGATCTCGTTGTCTGCGTTATAAGTAATTGTAGGACGGGGATTCACGTCTTCAAGCCAAAAATACTTCGTGGCATCATTGGAGCCCTGATATATACCAAGTGTTCCTGCTAGATAATAATTAGTATTTTTTATTTTTCCTCCACTACCTCTGTTTTCTCCTACTAAAAAATCACCATTTCCCTTGTTGACCGTTAAATAAAAAGTTGGCTCGTTCTTGGGATCAATAACATATGACCTCCCATCCGGAGAAATTGCAAATAGAGCCAAATTTCGTTTGACTTCATTCTCTAAATCAGATTGGGTTAGCTCCTCAAGGTGGACACGGATACGAAGATGACTATTACCACCAGCATCGACATCATCAAATTTTTTATTCAAAACTAAATATTTCCCAGAACTGTGTTTGATATAATAATAATCTTTTCCACCTTCTGATATGGAAGAATATTCTATATTCCACTTGGCTTTTGTTTTATCATAATCATTACCATTATGTTTTATATTGATTTTAAAGGTCGTGAGGAATGGCTTAGCGTCACCCGTTGTCCAAGTATCTGATGTTTCACCAGAAGCATTAAAAGAAATCCAATTCTCTGTAGGACAGAGGTAATAGTTGTCGTCATGCGTTTCTTCATTGTAGCAACGCGAACCACTGACAATAGCATCACTGGCTATATAATACGTTCCAGAATAGTCCGGATATGGATCGCTATTATTTTTAGTGTCTCTATTACTCTCAGTGAAGACTAATGTCTGCACCCAGACGCCAAGGTTGGGATCGACGGTGACGGTGTATTCGCCGTAATTGGGATAGCTTATGGTGCCTTCGGTTCCCTTGGGCCAGAGGGTTTCAGAGATATTGACTTCATCTGCACGGGTACTGGATTTGGATGAAGGGTCATAGACGGATACGATGACAAGGCTCGTCTTGGTATAGGTGAAGGTATAGCCGTTGTCGGGTTTGATGGTGAAGGTGACAGCAACCTGGCCGTCCTTCTGCACTTCCTGCGTGGCAGATATCTTACCACCCGTGAAAGTGTCGTTGCCGGACTCGCCGTACAACACCTTCACGTCAGCCCCTGCCGTCATGCTGACCATGATCAGCATCATCACAGTGAATAGCCTTGTCAGTGTTGTCTTCATATCTTGAATCATAATATCTATCTTGCGTTCATATTATATAATACAAATGCAAAAGTAAGGATTTTTGGCGAAACTAACAAGGATTTTAGGGTAAAAATTTGTTAAAACAGCGGTTTTGGCGATAAAAAATGCGTACCTTTGCGGCAAATTATTCAAAAATCATTCACTTTATGCCAAAAAAGAAAAGCGGATTTCCGTATGAGGTTCATCCGACACCGATGAAGGGGAAGGACGGACGGAACATCGTCTATGCCAAGCCGGCAAAGGGGCTGAAACTCGACATCAAGGCCGTCGACGGCTATTGCCACGAACACTACGAACTGAAGGACGGCGAACTGGAGTTCGTGTTCAAACAGTTCCTGAAATGTGCCTCCGAGCTGATGGCCAGGGGCTATCGGATTGACACGCCCATCGGATCGTTCGTGCCGAAGCTGGGACTGAAGCGGGAGATTACCAATGCCGACGAGGTGGATGACGATGACGTGCAGCTGGAAGGGGTGGACTACAACCCCGGGAAGATCTGGAACAAGGCCATCGAGGGATGGCTCTTCAACGGATTCACCAGGGTAGAGAACCCCAACGTCCAGGAGCTGATGCAGGACACGGCGCATCTGGAACAGGCGCTGAAGGAGTGCCTGAAGCAGCGGGGCTTCGTCACTGTCAAGGCATTCACCATCCAGGCCCACCTCACCGACTATTCGGCACGCAAGCAGCTGGAGGCCTGGACACAGGGTGAAAACCCGAAGCTGACGAAGTCGACCATCGGGCATACAGACATCTATACAGAGATATAAAAATACAAAAGTACGCCCCTTGTGCCCCTTTTAAATATAATCATCTGATTATCAACAATAAAACAAGGGGCATACTTGTCGAAAAGTACGCCCCAAGTACGCCCCTAAGTACGCTCCTTTGTGTCGTATTATTTCAATTTGAGATAAAAGCCGCGAACACCGTTGTTCTTATACTTTTTCCAGCGCAGATGTTTGAGGGCATAGCCGATGGCCTGCAGCGTAGGCACATCCTTGGACTTCAGCGATTTTGACAGATGTGCCTGGATGGTGGTCGATGTCCAAAAGTTTTCCCGCATGTGCTCCGCAGTGGGTTCAAAGAGCTGCGACAGCACATTCTCGAGCGCCGACTCCTGCTGATACTGGCTGTTGTGGGCCTGTATCTCCCGCTCGTCGTCCTCCGTAAACCAGTAGACGCAGTCCGGATCCTGCAGCTCGGCGACAGCCTGGGCGAAGATCTGCTTGTAGGGGATCTGCCCCGTCATGTCCACACGTCCCGTCACCTCGATGCAGAGGTATCGGCGCGTGCCGTCGCCAGAGGGCAGCGGCGTGGGATCGTTGGTGGTGGCGATGAACGAGCAGAGACGGGGCGTCATCGTGTACTGGTCAGAGCGCATCTTCCTCACCTGCACGTCCTTCTCCGTCAGCAGCCGCTTGATCTTCGCCTGTTCGCGCTGCGTCTTCGAGTCGTATTCGTCGATGTTCACCAGCCACATACGGCCCAGCACGCGTTCCACCTGTTCGGCATTGGCCATGTGAATATCTTTCATATAGTACTCGCGCATCGAAGGAGGCAGGATATGGTTGCAGAACTGCGTCTTCAGATAGCCCTGTTCGCCCGTGAGCAGCGGCACCATCGAGTTGCCGTAGTCGCGGTTGATGTCGAGGGCCTGCGCCACCATCGCCAGCAGCCAGCGGTGGAAATACTGGGGCCAGCGGCTGTAATTGGTAGGCAGCCGACGGGCGAAATCCTCGATGTAGTTGGCCTTCCCGTCCCATTTTCCGCAGGCCGCGAGGAACTCATGGATGGGGTTGTAGTCGCTGACATGAGCCGACTCCACGTAGGTGCGGATGTCACTCATCCAGCTCTCCCCACCCTCCTTCATCTCCTCGACGACGAGACTTCGCAAGTCTCTGTCAGTCAACGGCTTCCACCGTTTGAAACGCAGGTCGTTGGGCCGGAACTCCGTCACCTGTTTCACCACGTTGTAACGCAGCTGATAGCGGCGGCTCAGGAAGTCCTCGATGCTGCGCATGATGCGTTCCTTCTCGTTCATCTGCGACAGAGGCCGGCCTTTGTAAGGATCTTTATAGGTATTGCGGAAGGTCTTGCGGATCACGTCAGAGCCGAGGGCCTTGAAACGCATGTTCCAGATGGCGCGCTCCACGCAACCCTCCTCCTGAAGACAGGCCTTCCGGCAATAGTCGGCCAGCAGCTGCAGCATCTTCTCCGCCTGCCCCTCGCCGTCGTCGATGGCCTTCGAGAGACAGGTCTGGTACTCCAGCTCTATGCGCTGGCGCTCCTCATTGTCAGGAAAAACGATCACATTGCCCGCCTCATCGGCCTTGGTGCCCTCGTAGTCTGCCAGCGGATTCTTGACCTCACGCACCACAGGCATCGGCAACGCCTCGGGATTGTAATAGAGTTGCGGGTCGTAGCTCATGCGACAACCCCGCGTGAAACTCTGTTCTCCCACCAGCAGGTCGCACATGACCAGCGATGTATAGAGCCGCGCCGCACTCTCATGGGCGTCTTTCAGAAACGCGAGATAGTCGCCGGAATTGACGGTTGTCGCCGTCTTGCCATCCCCCACCGGATAGTCACACCTGACGACGACTTTCAGCGTCACCCCACTCACGCCGGCAAAAGCCAGCAGCGTATAGGGTATCTGACTCACGCGCCGCCGGAGTTCCTCCACCTGGCGGAGACCCTGCGGACAGGGGATGTTCAGCATCAGGAGACCTGTGGCAGAGACGGGCTTGTCGTAGCCCTTGCGGCCGAAAGTGGCGCTGAACACGAGATAGGGCAGCCTGTCGGTATCTTTCAGCTGATAGCGCGGCGCACCTTCTTCCATCGCAATGCGCGAACGCAGGGTGACTGTCGCGATGCGGTCCGCCGTTTCCTTCGTCTGCGGAGAGCGCATGCGTTCCACAACCGCACTGAGCTCTGTGGTGACAGGGCTACCGAACTGCCCCAAACTGGTCTTGATTCTTGTAATCTTCATAGATGTATCGTTGTTCTTGGTCTGTGTTCCGAGGGAGTTTACTGCCTTGTTCACATCGTTTGCCTATACTCAAATACCCATTTGCCTATACTCAAATACTCTTTTGCCTATACTCAAAAGTCAGAGACAAAATTTTCGAGGGGCAACTCAGGGGCATCAAAGGGGCGGGGTTTTAAGCATAGTACGCCCCTTGTAACCCTATGATCATCAGTAAGATAACTTCAAAAGGGGCACAAGGGGCGTACTTTTTAAAAATTTCTATCGTCTATAGTTCTATCTGATCACCACCTTGCGGCCATTGTTGACGTAAATGCCCTTGGTCGTCGGCTTAGCGTTGAGCTTGCGGCCATCGAGTGAGTACCAGACATCTGAAAGTTGAGAGTTGAGAGTTGAGAGTTGAGAGATGACGCCTGTGGTGCCGTCATCGCCACCGATGACGAGGGCCGAACGGGTACCGGCGGCCTTCGGTTTCGGCAGATAGACACCACCCTCAGGAATCGTACCGGCCTGGGAGAGGTAGAACACATTGTTGTAGAGCAGATAAACCTCGCCGAGAGCCACCTTCTGGCCCCCCTCGCCTGCTGCCTTCAGCAGATTCCCCTTCACTTCCTCGCCTGGCTCTTCGCTGGCTGCCGTCATGAACACATTGTCCTTCGTATCCTTGCTGAAGAGCAGCACGGGCACACCTGCCGGGATGATGCCGTCCTTGATCACAGTGATCTTCACGTTGCTGCCGTCGATGGCAGTGACGGTATAGGCCTCCAGCACGGATGGAACAAACAGCGCCTCCTTGCTGGCGAACACATCGTAGATGTTGTTCTCGCCGAAGGCAACGCCCTTCATGGCCTTGCCGGTGGTGCTGGTGATGGTGGCAGCCTTCCAGCCGTCGGTCTTCCTGTACTCATTGAAAAGACAGCCATACACGTCGACGGTAATCTTCTCATTCAACTCGTTATTCTTGCCGAGAGCCACCATCTTCTGGCCCTTCAGCGTGATGGTCTGAAGGTTGGTGAAACCCTTGAGCAGGTCGTCGCCGAGAGTCTCGATGCCCTCGTCGATGACGAGGTTGGTGATGTCGGCAGCATAAGAGCTCCAGGGAGCAGTAGCCTCACCGCTCTTGCTGGGCGTGAGCTCTGCCTTGCCGTCACCGCTGATGGTGAGGGTCTTCGTCTGATTCTCGCCCGTGACCTCCCACGTCACCTTATCGCTGAGCTTGCCGGAGGTGGCGGGCTGGTCTGACTTGTGGAAGTTAGCCTCCGAGACCCAGGCACCGAGACCTTCAGGCACGGTGAATTTGTAGTCGCGGGGCTGGGTGGTGTCCTTGGGATCGGCAACGGCCTCACCCTTGCCGTCGACAACGGGGTTTCCGTCCTCACCCAACAGCGTCAGCTTCAGGGCGCTGCCAACGGGAATGGTCTCCTCACCACGGGTGGCAGAGGCAGGGTCCCTGACGGCGATGACCGTCAGGTCGATCATCTCGATGTAGTAGTCCTTGTCAGGGGTGACGGTGATGATGACATCCTGACCCTTCTTGTCCTTGACAGCAACCTTACCACCGGTGAACTCACTGATACTGACAGTGACCTCAGGCGTCGTGGCCTGTTCGCCCTGAGTGCCTTGTTCGCCCTCGGCAGGGGTCTGATCATCCGCACTGGCTGTCATGCTGAACATGACCAGCAACATCATTCCGAATAGATACTTCATTGTCTTCATAACATATCCTTTCTTTTATTTGTTTGTATTTCGTATTGCTACCTTGTTCATATACCTTCCGTCGAGGGTATGGGCGATGTAGACACCCGGGAGGTCGGCCTCCACCTCGACAGTCTCTCCTGCCGGTACCGGGAACGTAGCCACCGTGATGCCTGCCGGTGTGACGACACGCACGTCGGTGGTGTAGTTGAGCGACGACTCGACGACGATCGTACCCTTCTTGGCGTAGATGTTCAGCGTGCCGCTGAGACCCTTCGACTTGCTACCGCCCTGCAGGAGGTCCGTAGAGCTGCCGTTAGCGAAGACGATGCGCTCCACGTTGCCGTCTCCACGGGTGGCGTTGGCCTTCACGAAGTACGGACGGAAGGCCGTAGAGACGGTGCCTGCCGCGTTCTTCTCGAAGCAGCTGCCGTCGGCAGCGAGCACATAGCCCTCTCCGGCCGTTGCCAGCGTGGTGTTGCTGTAGCTCGGCATGAAGCGGAAGCCATTGGCGGTGACGGGCTGCAGCTCGTCGTCGCTGACACCGATCGTCGAACCTGTGGCAGAGGCGTAGATGACGGTCTGCAGGTCAAGGGCGGCGATGTCGTTGGCATACGTATTCTTCGGCACGAACTGTCCACTGAGGTCGAACTCGTAGTAACGGCTGCCCGGCAGTCCGAGGATGTACGGCATACCGGCTCCGCTGTAGGCATAGCCACTGTAGACGTGCTCATCCTTATAATAGGTCTTCTGGTACTCGTCAGTATTCTTGTCGAGATAGCTGTCGTGGCTGTAATAGTAGTCCCAGAGGAACGTGTTGGTATAGACCTTGCGCTCCGTGCCGGCATCGGGCTTCATGAACGAGGCCACATACGTCTTGTCGTCGTTGGCAGAGACGGAACCGCCCTTGAACTCACGCAGCCAGTACTCATGGCCGGTGGTGCTGCCGCTGTAGAAGTGGGTGATCTCACCCTTGTCGGGCGTCGTCACGAGCTCGGCGCTGAACGGCAGGCTGACGGCATCCCATCCGCTCTTCTCGTCGACGAAGTTTTCGGGCGTACGCTGGTACCACATCCGGTTGTCGCTGGCGAAGGTGTAGCTGATCGGCGCATTGAAGTCCTGACGGTCCACCAGGAAGTGGTCGCGGTCAGCGGTGAAGCCTTTACGCGACTTAAAGACCACATGACCCTTGACATTCTCGATGTCGTTGGCCGACAGTGCCGCAATCCTGCGGTAGCCAGACTCGTCGGCGTCAGTGCTCTCATCATCCCCTTGCTCCACGCAGGCAATATCGCTGAAGTAGGTGTCAAGCACATCGTAGGTAGACTGGTCGGCAGTTGGCTCCGGAGCGTATACCAGGAGGTTCTGCGTCAGGTCGACATTCATGAAGCCTGTCAGTCCGTCGTGGTCGAGCAGCGGCGGGAAGAAGTGGGTGGTGCCGATGGTGTTGCCGTTGGACACCGCACTCTTCTGATAGCCGTTCACCACATCGTTGAATCCGGTGAAGTCGATGGCGGTCATGTTCTGGTAGGCCTTCACGCCGACATCGTCCTTCTTCGTCTGTGCAAAGACGGCATAGGGGTTATAGTAGGCCACCTGCATGTCCTTGCTCCGGAAGTAGGCCGGTGCACGGTAGACACGGTTGCCGCCGGCAGTATTCTGTACCCGTCCGTCGATTCTGTTGATGGCCGACGGATGCTCCTGGTGGTCAGTGCCCTCGATGTATCCGTAGTTCAGCGTCTGTCCGAAGAACAGGTAGTCGTCGGGCCAGATAGGATCGAAGTAGGTGGTGGTGACGGCATCGTCGCCCTCGCCTACGGTCACCGTCCTCAGACGCATATCGGCACTCTCAGGTATCGTTCCGCCGGCATAGCGGAAGTCTCCGTCGCCATAGCGCTCCTCAACGTAGGCATACCGCTCATACTCCGAACCGTACTTGCCGGTCTTCTCCTCCAAGGCGGACTTGCCTTCGCTGTCGGTGACATCGACAAGATACCTGTAGTCCGAGCCCAGGTTCGTCTGGTTGTGGTCGTAGTAGCGCTTATGCAGATAGTAGCCGTTCAGGCTGTGGGCCACCTCACCGTTGTAGAAGGCCTTCTCCGGCAGCTTACGGGCCGCGCCGGCGGTATAGGCGTTCGTCTCGGGATAGTAGCAGTTGAAGACCTGCGTCGATCCGTCTGTTGCCGACGGGTTGCCGAAGACGGCCTTCACACCTGCGGCAGGAGTGCCTGTAGTCTTCACCCAGCTGTTGGCCACATAGCCGTCGCCGGTATCGGCCACACCGGCACCGGTGAACGAGCCGGTGACGCCGAGGTTATAGACATTGCCGCAGAGGCTGCCGAAGAGTGAGGCAGAGAGTCCGCTGACGGTATGTCCGTCGCCGTGGAGGTTGCCGCTGAAGCACTGGCCGGCATTGCCGATCGGTGTCCACGACGTGTACTTCTTCGGGCTGACATCACTGTTCAGGATGAACTCCAGGTTACCGGCACCACGGACGTGGTTGTCGAGCAGGGCATGGTCTGCCGTCTCGCCGGTAGTAGCCACCTGTGTCTGTAGGCTCAGGTCGAAGAAGTCCTTCAACAGGTCGAGCTCGCTCTTATTCTCGTCTGACTCGCAGTTACGGTCGTCGAGATAGATCTTCGACGGACGCATGACACTCGAATTGTCGACATACATGTGGTGCGCCTTATCCTGCATGACCTTGTCGAGGTCGTGGTAGTTGGCCACGCTCAGCGGCACGGGGTTCGAATAGGTCTTGCCCAAGTAGGTCTTCGAGTAGAAGGCGATATAGTTCCTCTGGTTCTGATACCAGTAGACAGGTGTATTGTTGTTCTCGAAGGGCACCCCGTTACGGTGGTTGTCGGCATCGTCCTGAGATATATAGAGTTCCCAGCCGTTGGTGATCACCTCATAGAGTCCGGGGTTCACTTCCGGAGCCTTCAGTCCGACGGCGTTGCCGGGCAGTACGGTGGCAGGCGGGCTGAGCGGTCCGATCTGCGGCACACCGCTCTCGAGGTCGAGGTGGATGTTGACGACGTGGAGTTCGTTGGTAAGCTTGATGCTGCCGTCGTCCTCGTCCTCATAATAGGTGTACTGGTAGACCACGGAGATAATCTTCTCCTTCATCACATCGTAGGCATTCGACTCACGGCTGACATAGAGCGTGGTGGTCTCCGTAGGCTCCTGACCCTGGATGATGAAGTACTGCTGGTAGTTGGGCACTGCACCGTATTCGGCCTTGGTGATCTTGGTGCCCTTGTTGACGCTCTTATTATCCTCAGTGATGTAATCCTCATAGCAGTAGTACCACTCACCGGCGTTGTCGAACCTCACGACCTCCACGTCGGAGCTGTTGGCATTGTAGACATCGGCATCGACCACCTGACCACGGCCGAATGGTGTGCCGAGGTAGACGAAGTTCTTCGTGGCGATATAGACATCCTCGCCATTTTTCTTGGTCTCCACATGGGTGTAGTGGCGCTTGTCGTTGCGGATGTTCTCGAACTCACTATTGGAGATGGTGGCAGCATCGGTACCCTTCGTGAACGACTTACTGCTACCATCATTGTAGCTGATCTGCTTGGTTGCTTCATCCACATACACGGCTACATACTCCACATCGACCAGGTCGGTGTAGGGCGAATGGAAGGCATCGACCGTCCGCTCGTGGGTCGGCGACGTGGTGACATTCGGGTCTACCGTCAGGTACTCGGAGTCGGTGAGCAGGTCGAGAGCGTCGTAGTTATAGTCAAACTTCGTACGGTCATCGACGGGCAGTGAGCACCAGGCCTGGATGGCACTGTAGTTCGTACCTGCCTCGAAGCGCTGTCCGCCGTATTCGCCGTCAGCGGTACAGATATAGGCCGGCGTGAGGGCGGCATCGATCTCGGCATCGGTGGCCAGCTTGCCCTCGATATGCTTCATGGCCTCTATCTCCTCCACCGTCTTCAGCTCGCCGTTGAGCAGGTAGTCACCCTTGGTCAGCGTCACGGAGCTGATGCACAACCAAGCCGGAGCAAACGAACTATTGACGCTGCCAATGCCGTTATATTCGCTCTCGGAGATGGCCGTGCCCGGATTGACGGTCTTCGTCATGCCATTATAAGTATAGGTGACCTGCTTGGTGGCGACGTAAGCCTTCTCCATCTTCTCCTTGCCTTCGCCGGCATTCTGGTAGGTGGCCTCGGCAATCACCTCACCCCGCTTGTAAGACTGCTTGCCATAGACACCTGACTCCGTCGGCGTGAAGGTCGGGCCCTCGCGCCAGGCTTCGAGTACAGTCTGTCTCTGGGCATCCGTCATACCATCGGTAAACTTGGCCTGGTAATCCACCTTCATGATCTTACCGTCGACACTGCTGCCGGTGGCGGGAGAATACCAGTCGTCCCATATCTTCGGCGTATCCATGTCGAAGGTGAGCGCATAACCCGTCTCGTGGCTGATGTTGTTCGATGAACGGAAGACGAAGGTCTTGCCGATGTCGTGACCGTCATCGTCCTTGAAGTGCTCGCCCTGGGCATCGCGGATATCATGGCTGCCGGACATGAACTTATCATAGTCGGTCTGATCCATGACGTAGGTGCCCTGCTCATACTCCACACCATCGATGGTACAGGTGACGCAGTTCAGATAGGTCTCGGTGACAAAGTACTGACGGTCGGCGGCTGACAGCTGGTGCCAATCCCACCAGGAGATGACATCGTTCAGTCCGTAGCTGTCGCTCTCGTTGTTCACGAACACCTTGTCGATAGGCTTGCCGCTGGCGTCGTTCTCTGAACCGATCTTCACATTACCGTTGGTGCCCGGCATCCTGTAGGCATAGAGGTTGGGCTTCACGTTGAGCAGCTGGAGCTTACCGTTCGAGGCAGCGGTGATAGTGAGCGGCAGGTGCACCTCCTTCGAGTAGGCATTGGCCGAACCCGTATAGGCAGACACCTTCTGGTCGTAGATATAGACCTCACCCTTCACGTACCAGTAGTGGGCCACGGAATATGGGTCTTCGCCGATGACGTAGGCATTGGTGATGGGATAGCAGTCGTCGACGATGCGCTTCGAGGGATGGATGAAGTTACCGGAGGTCTGCCAGACCATGGTCTGGTACACATGGGCGTTATCACCGCTGATGACGGTTGCCCCCTCGGACTCCGACCAGTCACCTGCCTGATCCTGGGAATAACGATAACGCTTATAGGTTCGTGCCTCATCACGCAGTGTGATACCATTCACGGTCTTGGGGTTGTTGTATTCCGACAGGATCACATTGCTCTTGTTGGGATAGTACATCGGCACGCGGTGCTCGTTCTTGGCATAGACGAAGCCACCACCCACCAGGTCTTTCTTCACATTGATCAGGTCGAGCTCGACCACGCCCGTCACATAGCCGTAGTCTTTCTGTTCAGCCGTACTGTTCTCCGTAGTCAACTCGAGGAACACACCCGAGGCAAGTGCCACCTGGTTGAAGCTCTGACCCTTGTTACGGTCGCTGCTGGTGGGGTTCGCCGACTTATAGCTGTAGTAGGTCTTGGAAGGATCGGCGACACCGGAGCCATTGATATACGTGCTACCGAAGCGCACGTCGCTGGTCAGGTTACCCAGATAGTTTACGAGGCTGTAGATACCGAAGTAGTTTCCGTGGGTCTGGTCATCACCCGTATCAGCCGATCTGACGGAATGTTGCTGGTTGAGCGACAGCTCACCCACACGGTTGATGGTGTAGTCGATGTCCTCGCCCACCTCTGCCACACGGTCCTTGGCACCCTGCAGCACCATACGGCTACCGAATACGCCACAGAAGTCGGCACGCTGGATGGTGTTCAGCAGACGTCCGGCATAGATGGAGCAGAAACCGTAAGGCTCGAAGCTGCCCTTCACCAGTTCGGCGATGGCCGGGTTGGCGAGCAGTTTCAGATATTCTTCCTCGGTCAGGCGCTTGCCCTCCTCATAGAACACACCGCCGATAGTGACATCTGCCTTACACTTATACTCTAACTGGAAGTAGGCACGCTCACGGTTGGACAGACGGCGGTACTCGTCGATGGAGATGGTCTGCTTCAGACCGTAATAGTCGGTGCCATAGTTGGTGATGTTCAGCTCACGGTAGCCGTCAACCACGGTGAGGTTACCACCACCGTAGACGCCACCGGTATGCTCGGTACCGACGGTGATGAAGTCACGGTGGTAAGCATCGTAGAGCGTGGCAGTGGTATTGCCGTAAACCGTCGTGGCGTTGGCATAGGTCTGGTCGCTGTTCGACGACACGTTACCGCCGGCGAACACAGCGTTATGGATATAGATGCCTCGCTCGACATCTCCATCGGCATCGCCGGTGAAGAGTTTCTCCCAGCCGCCAAGATACTGGCCGCTATCGTTCTTCTTCGGCAGGGTGTTCAGGTCATCGGTCGGCACATAATCATATTGTTTATAAGTATGACCGTTGATGGTGACGCCGGCAGGATCCTTCACCTGCAGATAGGGCGACACGACCACCTTGCAGTCTTCCGTCAGGTTACCTGCTGTATCATAATAATAGATGTGTCCGGGTGAGCCCGTGCCTATCTTCTGCTTAGTCTTGTCACTATAGACACTGGGACTGTAGACGTAGCCGATATCACCGGCGCCGAAGACATTGCCATCGCCTTCTGCCAGACTTTCTTCAGTACCGATCTCACCACCGTGAATATTCACCTCGGTCTGTCCGAACACGTATCCGTCCATATAAAGCGTTCCCTGCTGACCATAGCCGAAGATGTTGTAGCCCTTACCACCGCCGAAGACGTTGCGCTGCACATGACCGTTGTACATCGTGACATTGGTCTTACCAGCCTTATAGATGCCTCTTAAGGTACGAATGATATTCGCCGAGCCGCTCGCATCGATGGCACCACGGCCAATGGTGGCAATCTCACCGCCACCGACGAGGCTGTTACGGACTGTACCGCCCCACATGTTGATATTACTGAAGTCGACACTGCTCTTGACGTCATAGCCACCGCCAAAGGCATTGCCACTTTCTTTCAGACGGTTCTCTCCGGCCCAGCGACCTTGATCATCGAAGTATGTCTCGTCGTTGATCTTGGCCTCATAGCGCTCAGTTGTTCCAGAACCGTCAACAATATTTCCCTGTTCGTCCTGAACCTGATTGGCATTGAGGTGAACATAGCCGATATAGCCATTGTTGATGGTGAGATGGGTCGTACCATAGATGGCACCGCCCTCACCGCCGCCGTAGGCATTACGCTGGACGGCAGGCACACCGTTGAAGAAGCCGTAGTCGGCAGGTTTGTCGACCTGATCTTCCCGGATGCCGATGACCACGTGGGTCTCGCCGAGGATGTCGCCAGCGGTATCATTCGTTGACTCATCATGATGGCCCACATCACCCTTCCAGCCGCCACCGAAGATGTTACGCAGCGTACCACCGCCGATAAAGGCATTGGTGCTGGCAGTCATGTCTTCAGCGCCAAACAAGTTATAGACTTTACCCATGGTGCCGGCCGCATAGATATCCTTATTCACGGTTCCACCCAGGAGGGCGATATAGGTAGTGCCATAGACGTCACCGCTTCCGGCGAATGCATCTCCTTCCTTACCAAGACCGCCGCCGTAGGCATAGTTACCGACATACGCTCCTTTGTGGATGATGACGTTGGTGTTGTACTTCTTATAATGTGCCTTGTCGTTAGAAGCGATGTAGTCACGATCGTCAACCTCGGCCAAACGTGCCAGCGGATTCTCCAAGTTGGTGTATTTATTGCCAACATAGCTGGTTGACAACGACTCTGGATTGTCGTAGCCCTGACCCAAGGTCCAAGCTGCTTTCCAATCATCAGCAGGAATTTGATAAGGATTCAGTCTTATGTATTTCTGCACACTCTCGGCACTCATCACACCTCCGGCCTCACCGCCGCCATAGACCTCATAGACGCTGGCACCAGCATTCAGATTGACCTCGGTATACTCATTCCATGTACTGGAACCATAGCCGGCGCCATAGACCGTGGCAGTAGTCATTCCATACTTATAATGCTTCTGTCTGACAGGCACATCAATATTGATATGACCATAGAGGGTGCGACGTGCTGCGTTGTTACCGCCATAGATAGCACCCTTCATCAGCGGGTTAGCCACGTCGGATATCAGATAGGCATCCTCGCTGTGGTACTCCACGTTAGCATCATAGACATCACAAGGCTTATAGATGTCCACGCCATACGCACCACCGAAGATACTACCGATCTTGATGGTGGAACCGTTTGGCACATTGACTAAAGAACGACGGGTGACGCCCTCCACATAACTGCCACCGTAGGCGGCACCTACCTGACCGCGCATCAGGTCGATGATGGCAGAGGCCTCACTGAGGTCGAAGTCATCGGCAAAGGTCTGCTCTGGCGTATAACCCATACCGAGACCATTGTAGGCACCGCCACCAAAGAACTCCGTCGTAGAGAAATTAGCCACGCTGGCGGGGATGTCGACGAGCACGTAGCTATGATCCTGCGACTTGTCACCCTCACGGTCACCAGGATATCCCTCACCGGCACCGAAGACTTTCTCGATGACGTTGTTGGCATTCGTGTTAGGTCTGATATTGACGAACGAGTTATGCAGATAGGGTTTGTTGGGGATACGGGTTTTGTATCTGTCATCTGTATAGTCATAGTCACCGAAGCAACCACCGAAGATACGTCCCACCCTACCCTGGGTGTACTCCATATAAGAAGCAGACTTGTGCTTGGATTTGTAGGTGTCGTTTACCATGCCCTTGACCTCCTCACGGATACGGCCAGAGAAGTCGGCATCTGCCACAGCCTTCTCGTCATCTTTAGCTAATAAGACCGTACCACCCAGGTCGTTACCGCCATAGATATGGTCACGGATCCACGGGAAGCCCGTCTTGGTGGTTCCCCCTTCGGTCCACTCACCAACGAAGGTCTCGGTATGGCCTAAGATATCAGCATTACAACTACCGGCGAAGGAGTTGAAGATACGCCCGTTTCCCAAGCGGATATGGGTATTTCCGCAAATGATTCCCTCGAAAGCGCCACCGTAGATAAACTCACACTCGGCCATGTCGGGGCTGTCGCCTGTGGCATTGCGAGCCACACCAGGAAGACTGGCATCACCGTTCAAGTTGATATAGGTGCTGTATTTCGCATCATAGTCATATTCGGCCGCTCCTGTAGTATCATTCCACTTCGTGACCTTACCGACAGGACCCTGTTCGCCACCGCCGAAGATCTGGAACACATAACCCTTATTCAGGTTGATGGTGGTGCTACCCCAGATCTCAGAAAGGACACCATAACCACCGCCGAACACGTTCAGTGAAGAACCAAGCACATCCATACCCTGCTCAGAGAGGATCACACCCGTATTTCGCTTGGTAATGGTATAATCGCCTTCCTCTGTATTCTCGTAGAGGATGTCGCCCTCGTCAGTGACGTCGAAGAGCTTGTCACGTTCCATGACCGTCTCGTCGATATTGATAATGACATTACCATTCACATGACCGCTGTTGTAGCAGCCGCCATAGACATTTCCGCCACAAAGACGACGGTCGATGTCGTCAGCACTTGCCTTTCCTGTTCCTGATGTCACAGGAGCGACCTCCTTTGTAGATGAAGAGGCAGCACTGACAGTGTTCCATTCCAACTGGGGATTACCGTTTTCATCCAGGATATAGGTGACGTGTCCGTCGGCATCCAAGACCTTATTGTAATCTGCGTCTCTCTTCACCTTCCAACGCTTCGGCTGGATCATCAGGCCCTTGAAGTTCAGCTGGAGTTTATTGCCGTCAGCGTCAGGCGTACCCACAAGACCACCCAGGTATTCGGCATTCAGACCTGCCTGGGCATAGATGTTGGCGTTGTTACAGCCGCCCACCACCTTATTATATATATATACAGGTTTGTCGAAAGTGATATTGGTCTTGCCATTGACCTTCATACTACCCACGTTACCGCCACAGAAGAACGAACCGAAATAAGAGGTGTAAGGCTTGTAGACATCTGCATCAGTTGCAATATCACCGTCGAACACCACACTGGGCATCAGCCTCATGGTAGCACCGTCCATATAGGTGTCGAAAATATCTTTATTGGTCAGATCCAACGAACTGAAGTCGGTAGCAGAAGCGTCTGTGCTTAACTTACCGTCGGCATCGATACTTCCCGCATAATGTTTCAGGATATTCTCCTTCACCATGTTCGCACCGTTGTTACCGAGGAACACCGAGTCGGCTATGACATACGAGCCAATCTTCAGTTCCACCTTGGGTTTCTCCTTGTCAGACATGATAGTGGCACTGTTTCCACCGCAATAGATACCGCCATGGACAATTGTCGGCTTTTTCTCGGTTCCCACCACGCGAATACTCACCTGCTCGGCATTGGGGCGGAAGGCATTGAGCGACTCGATGGAACTGGAGAGCTTGCCGGGATCATAATACAGATCTCCGTAAATTGGATTATCCTTCAGCTTGTCATTATCAGTATAGGGATAGGAACCGTTACCACCACCATAGACATCACCACGGACTGAGGCGCGGATGCCGACGGCATTACCGCCATAGACCTTGCCGGAGATGTCATTACCACCATAGACATTATTGACATCTCCGCCACTGATAACCACACGTGCTGCAAACTCATCGGGGAAGTTATAGCCCGCGATGTTCGTTGTCGGTGTATAGACACCATTCACCTTCGGACAGACATCGGCCATACGACAACCGCCATACAGATTCTCCACGATAATCTTAGAGCCTGCATCAATATTCAGGAGCAAGCCTTCCGGACTGGTCATATCACCCATATTACCACCGCTGTAGAGGTCACGTACCACACCGTTCTTCAGATTCCAGATCGGGCGGATCTTCATCTCGGCCTTGTTGTTACCACCGAAGATACGGGCGAAGTTGAAGGCATAGCTCTTCAGCTGACTCTCGAGGCCCTTCAGCTGCACCTTTGCCTGCAACTGAGCAGGCGTATAGTTGAAGTCGCTCCTTACAATCGCATTCTCCAACACATCGCTGGCATTATCAATACAGATGGTCGTATTTTCCGTCACAGTAGCATTGTTACCGCCACCATATACATGAGCAATGCAGCCACCCAAAATCTCTAAATACGTCTTCCCCAGGTCCGGCTTTACCTTACCCTTGTAAGGACTGTCAGCAGAAGTATAGTCATAATCACCATTTCCTCCACCATACAGACTGCCGATGATAATAATCTTGTCATCTACCGTCTTTCCATCCACTTCCTTGGTGGATCGACTGGTACGGACAAAGGCATCCCAGGTGTTATCAATGGCATTCTTGCCTGCTGTGGTTCCTACCTCCGTCAGGGCTTCAGGAACAGCCTTTGGCGTATTGTCACTTTCACCAATCATTCCGGCAATATCATTTCCGCCATATACAGAAGTAATGAGAATATGGTCGGAAGCATGCTCACCATCAATATTGACAAAGGCAGAGCCCTTGACATCAGCCATACGGGCACCACCGAAAACATTGTTGATATCGCCGGCATAGACGGTGACAGAGGAACTGCCACCTGTGTCACCCGCATTACCACCACCATAGACGCTACCGCCGATGGTGATCTGGGCAAACACACAGAACATTGAACATTGAACATTAAGCATTGCCACCAAAAGCAGCAACCGCAACCATGTCGTCCGTGTCATTGTTCTATATTTCATATCTCTTTTCTTATCATTCTACAATCCTGATACTCGGGTTATCGAGTTCGTCTTCTGCAAGCTGGTAGAGATAGGTGGGCTCCACCGTCAGGGTGAGGGAGGTCTTCTTGCCTCGTCTCATCGAGGCCAGGGCGGGCACACTGGCCAGACTGTTGACAGCCACACAGTTCTCTCTCACGCGCGTTCCTATTTTATTATCATTAAAGGCGTCGATGGCGTAGACGTCATACGTACATACCAACGACAAGGCCTTGGCTATCTGGGAGGCATCATCCGGAGCGAAGAAGCCCGGGAACACCGTGCCATCAACCGTGATATCCTTACCCTCGGGATTATCGGCATCGGTAGAGAAGTCGTAGATGACACCTGTCTGCGGAGTCCCGTCGGCTGATGGTGTTGTCTCATAGCTGATATCGGTTGAAGTAGGCGTCAGCCTGACCGTCATGCCTGTCAGCTCGAATGACGACTGCAACTCCAGTTTCTTGATCTTGATATATCGCAACTTGCTGTATTCCGTCCCCAACTTGACTTTGAAGTCGATGCGGGCGAAGACGTGGTCAAGCAGCAGACTGACATAGTTTCTCGACGCCATCATAAAGTAATACTGTCCGCTGACAGGTACAGCTTCTGTTTCTGCCTTCGAACTGCCATGTCTCACCCCGATGATGACACAGAGATCGCTGCCGGAGGCGGCTGTCAGGTTCGTCATCTTCAAGACGGCTCCCTCCTTATATGAAGACCCTACGGCAGGACTGATGACGCATGAGGCAGCCGTAGCAGGTGAGAAGCCGTAGATGCAGTTATGCGGTTCCTTCAGACCGATGTTAGAAGACCAGACCGCCTTCTCAGGATCATAGACAAACAATCCCTCGCGCTTCTGGTTAATGGCCGTCTCATTGGCACCCGACATGAGGAAGAACTGTATGGGCGAATGGACCTCATAGGCATCAGCCGCATCGTAGAACCCGCTGCCATCGCCACGGGTAGCTGCTACCAGGCTCAGAGGAGCCTCCTCCACAGCAGGTGTCGGGATTGTATCGGGTCTGGGCACCTCCGGACCAGGAGTCACCGTCTGTTCCGAGTCTTTAGAACAGGCGGCAAGCAGCAAGGCTGCCAAGAGGATAAACCAAACACTATTTTTCATCATACTTCTTACCAATTAGGGACTTCATGATCCGGCAAGTCAGGGTCTTCTTCCCAGTCAACCACCTTGACGGTATTGACATCGAGTTTAGAGGAGCCTATATAGTAGGCATAGACGATCCACGTCTGGTTGCGCCGGAAGTTTCCTGTCGCCATCGAGAACGAGGCTGTCATGGGGGAGCCGCCGCTGGTCAGACGGAACGTGATGGTGCCCGACAACCGTTTGTCGCTCTCCGGGAGATAGACGGGGACAAACTCCGTCAGCGCCTGGTCGTTGACACCAGTGTTCACGAGATCCTCATAGTCACCATCCGTCATCGAGCTGCTATAGGCATAGTGGGTAGGATCCGTATTCTGAGCCACGGGATTCACCCTATCGCCCTTCAACAACAACACCTCTTTATTAAATGGATCACCCTCCACCCAGTAGTCGGGATGGTCGCCGTCGAGGAAGAACCGTACCTTCTTATACATCATATTCTCGTTGAGGGAGATATGGTCGACAAACAATTGGGTGCCATCCAACGAAGAGAACACGAAGCGTATCTTCGACACTGTACGCACCAATTTCAGGTTGGCCTCGTTGACGTGCAGGACATTGTTCTTGTCGATGACGCTCTTTCCACGTGCCACGCCCGACATGGGAACACCTCCTGCGGGAATGCCATTGGCAGCCTGATAGGATTCAGAAGACTTCAGGAAACGGAAGAAGTCGCCGCCGTTGAAGACAGCTTCCTCCAGGTCCTGTCCCGTGTTGACATCTTCCAGATAGTTCGTGCCGTTGTTGCCGATGACATTGGCGAGTACGTAGATATCCACCGGCTCGGGCTTTTCCGCATAGCTGCGGTCAGCCAGTGAGATGCTGTAGGTGGCACTCTTGTTGTTGTTCAGTCCCTCAAGCTCTTCCTCCGTGGTGAGGGTGAGACTGGCCACCATCTTCGACGGGTCGCTGCTGCGGAACACCCAGATCTGCAGGTTATGGATCTTAGCCTCCTCCTCAGTGGGAATGCTCTCACCACGGGTCACCGACGCACGCTCCGGGGCATAGACATAGATATTGAGCTTGGGTTCAGCCTCAGGCTCATCGCTGCTGCAGCCGACACAGAGTGTCAGCACCGTCAGCAGGAGCAGGGTGCCCAACCATAACATCTTATATCTACCTTCTGTCTTCATCATCTGCTATTCACTCTTGCATCAATTCCACCGTCGTAGGACGGATCGTCTCCCAGTTAGCCACTTTCACGCCGATCTCCATGCGCGGTGCCAACAGGTCGGGCATCACGTTGTAGGCGTGTTTGAAATTCTCCACCTGAATATCGAACGTTGTCGTATAGTCCTGCGTGAACACACGGTTCTTATTCTCGTCAGTCTTGTTCTCCGTTGCAGTCGTCGGATTCACCTCACCGATCAGATAGAACTTCGTGCCGGGATAGACAATACCGTCATGTCCCACGAACTTCTTGCCGCTCCGGTTCTCGAACTCCAAGACGATATTCACGTTCTTCTTCTCATAGGACTGCAGCACAAGGGTGTTGGTGCAGCCCACATCACCGTCATTGCTCAGACAGTAATAGTCGTATGTATCCCCATTAGCGCCAGTCGTCTTGTTCGTCTTGACCTGGCTGTCATAGACAAAGAGCATCTGGTCGGTCATGACATGTGACTCCTCATCAGCCGTGGGCCATTCCTTCACGGTTTCCGGACGGAAGTCGAAACCGACAGGATACTGTCCGCCCACGATGACGGCTGTCAATGGGTAATATGTATTGTCGAAACTGACCAGCTCGCCGCCGGCATCGGGGAAGGGGGTGGCGATGATCTCTTTCAGTCTGATACACAGTCGGCCCACGCCATACTGTACCGGAGAGACCATCGCTGCCGACTTCGTGACAGAAGTTACCTTCGTGCCGTTGGTGTAGTGTCCAAGCACCTCGTTCCATGTCGTCGCATGCTGATAGACAGAGCCATCCACCTCATCCGATGAGGTCAGGATCGTGCTATTGCCATAATAGCAGAGTTCTGCCGGGTAGGCAAAACGGTCGGGGCTGGTGATGGCCGTCTCGACGGTGGTCTGTGTCTGCGGCACAAAGGCCGAGCCGTCCCACCGCATGGCCACCGAACCGTCGGGCAGGCCCAGCTGAGCAGGATAGTCCGTCAAGGGGGTGCCAGACCAGCTTGTCAGCGTCAGATATCCCTCGTTATCGACTACCGCACCGGCCAGGATATGAGCACGGATATCGGCGACCAACGTACTGGAAGCACTGGTTTCCGCCTTTCCGACCTCCGCATAGAGATCTTCCATAAAGGCTCTTACACAAGTAGAGGAACCACCAATCAAGGCATAGTCGCCTTGATCGTTCTGGCGGGTGATATTCTGGTAAAGGGCTCTCAGCTTAGGATCCTCCGAGGCAGCCCACCCCGGCGTATGGACGATGGAAGTCATATAGTCGGCCAGGGCATAGGCCGTTGGACCGGGTGTCGCAGACTGACTGATCTGTTCTGGACTGAACTGAATCTGTGCAGGACTATTGGCCTCCATATATGTGGAAGTCGTTGAGCCATAATAAGTCTTGTCGGAAGCAGGGACGACACTACCACCCACCTTAACGGTGTTGGCACCACGACCGTAGAACAACACAGAGGCCGTGCCAGACCAGAAGGGGCAGTCAGGATAATAGTAGAAAGCCGACGGTGTCAGCTCTGCAGGCTTGCCGGGCACCCGTCCAGCCTCGTCGCCACCAACGGCATCATAGACAAACGGCAGATGATCGCGGGTGACTGTCGCTGCCACCTTGAACGGGATGATCCGCACATCCTTCAGTCCACGGAAGTTATTGTGGGAGGTCTGGACAACACTGTCGGCCATACGTGTCATTGCCGGGGCTATATCAGGCATGGAGAAGGCCAAGCTCACAGTGACAGGCGAGTCACCGACGACAACGGCCGGGTCCTCACGGTCGGCACATCCTGTCAGGACTGCCAACACCGTCATCAGTGCTATGATCTTACCTATCTTCATTCTTCACTTCTCACTTTTCACTTCTCACTTCTAAAGCGGCACCGGGTAGTTTCCAGCTTCCTTCCAGTCGAGGGTGACGCTCACTGCCACCTCCTTTTCGCCGGGTTCCAAACCGCCATTGGCATACATCCGGGCATGGAGAATCTTCAGTTGTCCTGCCCGAAGGGGAGTTCTGACGCCTAAGACGCTCCTCGTCACCTTGCCATCGGGCAGGGTGGCCTGAACGTCAAACTGCCAGAGAGTCTCTGAGGCATCCACAGACACAAACGGATCCTCGGTGTCAATCGTCACACGTGTGGCCGCCGCTGGTTCCGGAGATGGGAAGTTGACGGTGCAGAAGCACTGTCTTCCGTTGCTGCCGGTATTGATTTTATCAGTCAATATCATCGGCGGGTTGTCGGAGAACACATACGTACTGTCTGTGATATTAAACCCAGAAGCGAAGCCAGTGGAGAGCACCTTCAAATCCTTGAGGGAGGCTTCACTGGTGTCGAGGATCAAGGCGGCAGCACAGTTAGCCATATAAAGATGTACGTATACCGTTTCATTATCCTGTTCCGACAGTTTCAACATCTTACGGGCTGAGAACAGACCTGTCTTATGAGGCTGGGAAGTATCGCTCCCAGACTGGAGGAACCGGGCCTCATGAGCATAGTCGCCACCTTCGAAAGAGACAACACCATTATGTTCCAAATTGGCGAATGCCGTATGCATATACTGACGCTGGGGGATATAGATTGAAAAACTCAACTCATTAGCATCCATCATGTGCTCCTCATGATGCAGACGGGCGAAATCACCCTGATGATCATAGAAAGAGAGGTCAAGATCATGCGCATAGTCAGTGAAGATGGGGGAGAGATAGTTCCTCAAAGCCTTCAGGATACCGGCATCAACCTGACTGTCAAACTCCTTCTGAAGTTCGATGTTCAGGTTGGTCACCAGATGCAGGTCGTAATCCAGTCTCAGTTCTTTCAGCTCTTCGCCGCAGTCGCTCAAGTCTTCATCAATCACCGAGCAACCAGAGAACACGACCGTCATAGCCATCCCTAAGGTTATACCGACTATGCGATTAATTCCCATATCAGTCGATAACAACATTAAAGTTCAGACCGGCTTTCCACTCGAGATCCACGGACAGGCCGAAGAACATCTGTGTGGAGCGCAGGTCAGGTATCGTCGAATAAGCCCGCTGCAGGGCGGTCTTACCAATCGTGAAGGTGGCGGTAGTGATGGCATCGCGGATGAACACGCGGTCCTGACCGTAGCCTGTATCACCACTCTCAAAGCTGGTCTGCTTCGTCCAGTCGACAGGTTCCTGTGCCGACAACGGATCAAGCTCACCGATGAGGTAGAACTTCTGTCCAGCCTTGACATATCCGCTCAAGCCATAGAAGTTCTTATCGGCCATCAACTCCAAGGCCACATATACCTTCGGCTGGGTCTCGCCAACAGTGAAGTTGTCCAACGCAAGCGTATAGTTCGTCAATGTCTTTCCATTGTTGGAGGCGGGCAGTTCGCTATTGGAGTCAGCCAGTACCGGATCGTAGATCACCTTACTGAAAGACGTGGTCTTAGGAAGGTATTCGAACTGGGCGATATCAGGCTGGCCGCCAATCAGGATACCTGTGACGGTAAACGAGATGCCATCGGCAGACGTGCCACTAAACACATTGTTTTCAACAGCACCGCCACTGATAGCAGAAGCATTATCAACGAAATAGTTCTCCACATTACGCTGGACAGTAGCCTTCAACTGGGAGACACCATACGTAATATTCTCCTTCATGGCCACGGCACGCGTACTGGCAGAGACCGCATTGCTATTCCAACCTTCAGAGGTCCAGGCAGGAGCCTTCATCCAATCGACAGCCGATGTCGGGTAGGAAGCGGCCTCCTTGGGTTGGACAGACTGCCAGAGACCTGAGTTACAGTAGTAAGTCAGTTCGGCTGGATAAGTCACATCATCAAAGTCTACTGAGACCTTTGAGATCGTTGGTTCATTATTTTTGTAGATGAACTGTCCCGTCGCATCATTGAACACGAGAACGGCACAACCGTCAGGAATACCTAGAGAGTTAGGATAATCAGACACCACCGACGAGATGTCTGAGACATAACTATCTCCCCACGCATACACAGCAGGGGTACCCGTTGCCGTCACCGTAAAATACTCGCCGATCTTCTGCAAGATGGCTTCCGACAGAGCCTTGGCCGTTGCATTCGTTGTCTTGGAATAGATATCATTGACTACGTCAAACAGGTCGCCAACCATGTTTCGGATAGCCGTAGCCGAACCCTGACGGACATCACCTTCGTTAGCCTGGCTGACAAACTTTTCGTAAGTCTGGGCAAGAGCTTCCAGTTCGCCGTTTGAAGAACTACCTGTTGCCGACCATGACAGGACTTCCGGAGAAGATATCCCCACGCCAACGATTCCATTCAGGATGCCAAGCAATGTCGACTGAGGAGATGTAAAGTCGGCAATATCCTCCACACGGTTTACCAGATTGAAGGTAATGTCGTTAACACTGGAGATATTGCCAGCATAAGTCTTGTGCAGTTTACCATAATAACCGGGTTTACCACTCTTAGCCGCATCATTGGCGGTCGCGTAGAACAGGAAATTCCTCGTACCCGTCGGGATATAAATCGAATAGATCTTGCTGGAGTTAGGTGTCCCATCGGCATGGGTCGGCTCAGGCTTACCCAAGTCATCAAGGGCGAACGTATGGTTCCCATCAAGAGTACTGCCATTGCCAGGAGCCGCGTCGAAACAGAACAAATACATCTCGTTGATACCCTGGAAAGTACCATTGCCGACAACTTCGCTCACCTGGCGCGTCCGTTCACCGGGTTGCGTCACATTAAAGACAAACTCGGCCCTCACCCTACCCGTTTCGGGGTCGTAGGTCGGATTAATGTCCACTTCTTCGTTCGAGGAACAGCCGGAAAGAGTTGCTGCGCCTACCAGGGCCGTCAGACCCATCATGACATACTTGAAATGATTCTTCATATCTATAGTTTTTATAATTTCAATTAATGATATACACTACGTTAATACCCAACTGGGGCAAGAGGAAAATGCGGTCACCATTACCGAGGAACGTACCGCAGTGAGGACATTCGTATTCTTTGAACCACGCATAGCCAACAGCGACGCCGGCCTCAGCCTCAATACGCCAGTTGCGGGCCATGATCCATGAATAACCGTATTTCCCGCCAAGGGCAATGAGATCACCCTGCAGACGACGGTCACGAACGGACTTATACAAGCCAAAGGGGAACTTGATGTTACCCACATTGAAGTGGCTGTATATGATGTCCGTCTCAAAATAGCCTTTATGGAAAATGGTATCATTCAAATATTTTCGCGCGCGTAAAGAAAAAAGCATGTGACGCCACTTCTTGTTCTCCGTCTTGTCCAGATCCCACGCATTAAATCCTGCCAGAAGACCAATCGTCCGGGTAGAATCGACCCTCACGTCCAATCCCAGATTGGGCGACAGCGTGGCATCATAAAGCAAATTGCTGCGCAACGCGACACGCGGCAGGGGCCTGTCGTCACCCATAGGTGATTGGGCCTCGGCGACGAGGGGAATAGTCAGAATCAATAGCAAAGCTATTGTTAATGCCTGACCAAACATGTGATGTCGTATCTTTTTCATCAATAACATATTGCAAAGTTAAGAAAACCATACCAAATAAACAAGTATTTTGCCGATAGATTGTATGTATTTAACACTAATTAAGCAAAAACAAACAAAAAAGCGACTTTATATATGGGCGCCATTCAACAGAAAGTTATACCTTTGCAGTCCGAATTCAACCAAACAACATGTACAAACCAATATTCAACAAGCGCCAGGTGCTCGTGTTCCGACAGTTCGGGAACAAGGGCTACTCGCTGTTTGCCTGTCTGGGCAGGGAGGTAGTGTGCAGCGTGCTCTCAGTAGCCACGCTAACCTATGCCTCGGCGGAGAGCGTCAGCACGGACCCCGTGGTGACCGACTCGACAGCCACGACAACAGCACGCGAGATGATGCTCGAGGAGGTCAGTGTGACTGGCTCGAGGGCGCCCCTGACGAAAAGTCAGGCTGCGAGAATGGTCACCGTACTGGACCGTGCCGACATTGCGCAGGCCCCAGTACAAAGTATCAACGACTTACTGAAATACGCCATAGGCGTCGATGTCAGACAGCGGGGGCCCATCGGTGCCCAGACAGACATCTCTATCCGTGGCGGCACCCAGGATCAGATCATCCTGCTGCTCAATGGTATTAACATCTGTGACCCACAAACAGGCCACAATGCCATGGACTTGCCCGTAGACCTAAATGACATCGTGAGGATCGAGGTCATTGAGGGTCCCGCAGGAAGGATATATGGGACATCATCGCTCGTCGGAGCGATCAATATTGTCACTTCTCCGAAAAGGATTCCGATGCAGGATGAGCATGGAAGAAAGAGTAATATTATTCTACATACAGAAGGAGGTTCATACGGATATGCAAGTCTTGGAGGAAGAGCATCCTACTCCACACTCCCTACAACACACTCTACAAGCCACAGCCTATCCGCCAACTATAGCAGAAGCGATGGCTGGAGCCGTTCGAAGGCCGGCAGCCTGAACACGGACTACAGCGGAGCGAAAGCATTTTATCAGGGACAGTATAAGGACGAGACCATACGACTGCACTGGCACCTGGGACTGGCAGACAAAGGCTGGGGATCCAGCACCTTCTGGGCCTCACCAAAATGGCAGGCAGACGATCAGTACGAACATACCACAAAATTTTACACGGCCATTCAAGGAGAAAGCCAATGCGGCCGACTGCGGATAAACGGCAGCATCTACTGGAACCAGAACCGCGACCGCTACGAAGGTTATCGGGGAAGACCCGATCTGATGCCTTTCAACTATAACCGCACGGATGTCTATGGCGTTAGCCTTGGCAGTTATTTCGACTGGAAAAGTGCCCTTCCAAACCATGTCAGGAACCGAACAGCCTTCGGCGCCGAGATCCGCAACGAGGACCTCGCCAGCGGAAATCTCGGAGAACCTCTGTCGCAGACACACCACATCAGCGGCACGGACCGCGACTACACCTTAGGCGTCAACCGTACGAATATCAGTGGGTATGCGGAGCACAATCTATTACTAAATAATTTAACAATATCAGCTGGGTTCGTGGCCGTCAAGAACACATGGAGCAACATGAATATGACCCTCTACCCTGGTATAGACGTCAGCTACCGCCCTACCCCAGAATGGCGACTGCACGCTTCGTACAACACCTCACTTCGGATGCCATCGTTCACGGAGATGTACTACAAGTTACAGGGGTACAGCGCTAACCCTCACCTGAAGCCAGAGGAGATGCGCGCCTTCGAGATCGGCACAAACGTTAACTGTAAACTGTCAACTGTAAACTGTCAACTATCCACTACCCTCTGG
>Ga0247608_10000357_pt1 | contig 77891 bp, 65 predicted proteins | sample 176DNAGHGlowgp2_FD_193490 | JGI IMG/M metagenome (GOLD analysis project Ga0247608, IMG submission 193490) | Sheep rumen microbial communities from Palmerston North, Manawatu-Wanganui, New Zealand - 1766 DNA GHGlow gp2 | ecosystem: Host-associated > Mammals > Digestive system > Stomach > Rumen ... | reverse complement strand
TCAAATGCTTTGTTGAGCTCCTGGCATTTCACCGTCGCCTTCATTACAGCCTCCGCTCCTTTGCTCTCCATCAGATCGGGATGGTTGACACGAATCTGGTTTCTCCAGCATGCACGGATCTCTTTGTCGGATGCATCTTTGTCGATTCCAAGCGCCGCATACGCTTTCTCCAACTCACTTGTATATTTAGGCTGTGAACTATTTTGATTCTGTTTTTTCTGATAATTGTCGTCTTGTCTATAGCTCTGTTGTTTGTTTTCTTGTTTTTTGTTTTTCCTATTTTCAAATTTCATCCTCATAAAATCAAAGGATGTCTTTGAAATTTTGAGCATATTCGCCGCCTTTTTCAGAAAATTATATTCTACGTAGGTGCATGTCTCGTCGGCATATATGAGCTCAAATAAAAGCTTTAATATTTCCTCTCTCTTGTGATAGTCTTGACGGAATTGTTTGTAGATATTGGTGCATATTTCTTCCACATGCACCTCTATATATTCGTAGTTGAGGTATTTTTTCACCTCTAACACTCGTTCTTGAAAATTCTCCTTGTCATATTTCAGAATGAATGCTTTGATGACGTCCAGCTCACACACCATCTTCGACCGGTCCACCTTCATCGCCTCCACAAGCAGTTCGAGTGTCAGTGTCACAAATGAAGTGTCTTTATGTTCTTGCTGTTTATTATTTTTAGTCTTCTTATATTCCCTTTTTTTATATTCCCTTTTTTGTGTGTTGTTGGAAGTGCTCTTCTTTCCTTTTTTATTTTGGGTCGTGTTGGCAGTTCTTTTTTTGTATTCTTTTGAGTAAATTTTATATAGATCGCTGAAATCCCAAACTGAGATTCCAAGCTCTTCGCATATATCGTGAAGCGTTTGATAAAACTCACCGGTTTGGAATGCTGCCGAGAATAGTGCTCTTCTAAAATAATATGTATTATTATGGATATCAAGTTTGGCAATCTTATAGCACAGAAGCAAAATGTCGGATTTAGAGATGCCTTTTTGAGATGCAGTTTTGAAATACTCGTTTACTTCTTCTATGATAATTTTTGATTTTCCATTCTCATTTTCAGAGATGCTCCAAGAATGAAAATTATTTAATTCAGATAAAGTTTCTTCATTGAGTCTGTCGCTGCCACAGTAATAGGCTGTGTATACAACAAGTTTTGTGCATAAAGAGTAGTATTCATTTTCTTTTTTCGCGTTAGGGTTAAATATATAATTGGCAAAATCTAAGATTTTGCTTATTGACGTTTCCGCTGTCAATATGATGATTAAAAAAATAGCAAAAAGGCTCAGGTAAAAAATAGATACTTCAAGTTCCATTTTGTCGTCTTCTATATTGCAAAAGGGTGAAACCTGTAGCTTCACCCCTTGCTGTTTATGGTTGTCTTTTGTCGTTGATAAATACGACCGTTGTCTTAATTAATAAATAGACGCACGACCGTAGTCATCGTCATTGAATTGATTAATGAGACGCACGACCCCTTGTCATGATTAATGAGACGCACGACCGTGCGTCTCTACACGTGATTACAACAATTTGCTGGCGATTTCGCTCAATTTGCTTCGCTCACCTTTGACAAGGTTGACGTGCTGGAAGATCTCCTGTCCTTTCATCTTGTCGATCATGTAAGCCAAACCGTTGCTCTGCATGTCAAGGTATGGGGCGTCGATCTGCTGAACGTCTCCTGTGAAGACCATCTTACATCCTTCACCTGCACGTGTGATGATTGTCTTGATCTCATGTGGTGTCAGGTTCTGTGCCTCGTCGACGATCACGTATGTGTCTGAAAGGCTTCGTCCACGGATGAATGCCAACGCCTCGATCACAAGTCTCTCCTCTTTTTGCATCTCGTCGAGCAATGCCAGCTCTTTGCTGTTAGCTCCAAACTGACGTTTGATGACGTTCAGATTATCGAATAGAGGCTGCATGTATGGAGCCACTTTCTGCTTCTGGTCTCCCGGTAGGAATCCAAGGTCTTTGTTGCTCATTGCCACGATAGGACGTGCCAACAGAATCTGCTTGTAGTCCTTGTTTTGCTGCAACGCTGCCGCAAGTGCCAACAATGTCTTACCTGTACCTGCCTTACCAGAGATAGCCACAAGTTTAATGTCGTTGTTCAACAATGCGTCCAAAGCAAACTTTTGCTCTGCGCTTCTTCCGCTGATTCCGTATGCCTTCAAATCCTCCTTCACTCTTACTACAGACTGTGTGTCGGCATCGTAACGTGCCAATATTGTCGCACGGTTGCTTTTTAGAATGAAGCACTCGTTTGCTGCAAACGTACGGTTGAGGCCGCTTTCGCTTAGCAGAATGCTGTTTGGCGCTGAATATAGTTTGTCTATCAAATCCGCGTCTACATCAATCTCCTCCTGTGCCTTATCGAAGATGTCAACGTTTGTCACCTTGTCGTTCTCGTAATCCTCCACAGGAATGTTGAGAGCTTTCGCTTTCATACGAAGATTCACATCCTTTGTCACCAATATAGTAGGTGTCTTAGGATCTTTCTCCATCAGATTGAGAGCGACTGCCATGATACGGTGGTCTGGAATTCTCTCTGAGAAAGAGTCTGATAGCTTCTTTGGATAGACTGTGTCTGTCACGATATATAGCTTGCCAAGACCTTCACCCAATGGAATGCCTCCCTTGATTCCGTCTTCCGCAAGTGTATCCAAGTCTCTCACCACTGAGCGAGCGTTGTAGTTGATCTGCTCGGCTCCTTTCTTAAACTTGTCTAGCTCTTCCAATACGGCGATTGGTAGGTATATGTCGTTCTCTTGGAATCTATAGATGCTGCCACTGTCGTGCAATAGCACGTTAGTGTCCAAAACGAAATTCTTTTTCATATCATTATCTCCTTATATTTTAGTTTCAACTTATTTTTAAGTCTATTTCAAAATTAAAACTCTTTTCGATACGACAAAAAAAAAAGAGTTAATTCCATGAAATTTTTTTCTCTTTTTTTACTTTTGTGTGTTAGTTAACATATTTGAATAGAAAAAAGTTGTGATGGACTATAAAGAGTGTGTTGAATGGCTGTATAAATGTATGCCACCGTTTCAGATGGTAGGTCGTTCGGGTTATAAACCGGGAATGGATTCTATGCGTCTGCTTGACGCTTTCCTCGGCTCTCCTCATAAGAATATAAAGACTATCCATGTGGCTGGAACCAATGGAAAGGGCAGTGTCTGCAACAATCTTTGCAGTATCTTGATGGAAGACGGAAATAAGGTCGGACTATTCACGTCGCCCCATCTGCGTGATTTCCGTGAGCGTATCAAGGTGAATGGAGAGATGATTTCTGAAGCAGAGGTTTGCGAGTTTGTGGATACATACAGAGTCTTCTTGGAGGCTTTGCTTCCATCATTCTTCGAGGTGACCACAGCTATGGCATTCTGGTATTTCTCACGTCAGAAGGTCGATTTCGCTGTGATTGAGGTCGGTCTTGGTGGTCGTTTGGACAGCACCAATGTAATCAGTCCACTTCTGAGTGTTGTGACGAACATCAGTTACGACCACATGAATCTTCTTGGCGACACTCTTGAAAAGATAGCGTACGAGAAGGCTGGAATAATGAAAAAAGATACTCCTTGTGTGATCGGACGCGCCGACGGAGGTGTGAAGCGAGTGTTTGAGGAGTGTGCTGAGAAGACGGGAGCAAAAGCCATATTCTGTGATATCAAGGATGCTGTCGACGTGGATGTTCCTGACTATCAGATAGAAAACCGCAATACAGTCCGCACAGCTGTCAAAGAGTTGCGAAAACTTGGCTACAAAGTGTCGGATGAGGCTGTGGAGCGTGGATTTGCCAACGTATATAAGAACACCAATTTTTCAGGACGATGGCAGACATTGTCGACAAACCCTCTCGTCATCGCTGATTGCGCTCATAATGAGGATGGAATCACAAAGGCGGTGCATGAGATAGGTCGACAGAAGTATAAGACACTGCGTATTGTCTTTGGAGCGTGTGGCGACAAGGATGTGGAGGAGATTCTCAGTCTGCTTCCCAAAGATGCGGTCTACTATTTTGCCGCCGCCACAACGAAGCGAGCCATTCCGTCGGACCAGATGAAAGAGATGGCCGCTGCTCACGGACTTGCGGGCAAGAGTTGTGGCACTGTGCAGAATGCACTTGCGACAGCGAAAAAAGAGGCCGACGCAGATGATTTTATTCTCGTTTTCGGCTCATGCTACGTGGTGGGAGAAGTGGTGTGAAGAGACCTCAAAATTCAAAAAAACGACAAATAATTTCATTAATAGGCCAACATTGATTATTTTTGACAAATTTTGGGACAGTCACATATGACAAAAACGATATGAAAGAGATTTTAAGTAAATTATACACCCAATACACAATGACTCAGGAGGAGGCAAGAAATGTGATGTTGGGTATTGCTGAGGGCCGCTATTGCAACGAGCAGATAGCTGCGTGTCTTGCCATTATGCAGACGAGAGGAATCTCCGTCGACGAGCTGCTTGGCGTTCGTCAGGGAATGTTGGAGACAGGTGTTCCTGTTGATCTGGGTGGTGTTAGAGTAGTAGATATTGTTGGAACAGGAGGCGATGGCAAAAATACTTTTAACATCTCTACATGCGCTTGTTTTGTGTTGGCTGGAGCTGGCGTTAAGGTGGCAAAACATGGAAATTATGCCGCTACATCTGTGTCTGGAGCCAGCAATGTGCTGGAAGGTCATGGTGTGAAATTCACCAATGACAGCTCGGAGCTACGTCGCAGCTTGGATGGATCTAACTTCTGCTACATGCATGCTCCATTGTTTGCAAGAGGTATGAAGAATGTTGTGCCTGTCAGAAAGGCTCTTCAGGTGCCAACTCTTTTCAACCTCCTCGGACCGACTATCAACCCTTGTCGTCCGCAATGTCAGTGCTTGGGTACAGCCAATCTTGAGCAGATGAGATTGTATGCTAATGTGTTCCAGAAGCTAAAGATGGACTATGCGATTGTGACGAGTGAGGATGGATATGATGAGATTTCTCTGACTTCTGATTTCAAGATCACGGCCGCTGGTCTGGAGAAGGTTTACTCTCCTGCAGACTTCGGACTGAAGACAATTGATCCAAAGGAAATCTACGGAGGATCAACTAAAGAGGAGGCAAAGAAGATTTTTGATGATGTGTTGACAAACAATGCAACAGAAAGCCAGAAAAATGTTGTGCTTATCAACGCAGCCGCTGCAATGCGTGTCTATGATTCTTCTCTTTCAATGGAAGAGTGCCTTGCTTTGGCAAAGGAGAGCGTGGAGAGCGGAAAGGCAAAGAAAGCATTGGAGAATTACATCAGATTAAACTCGTAAAACATAAATATTAGGATTGTATTATTGTAGTAGTATTGTATGTATCTAGACAAAATTATAGCGCGTAAGGAAGAAGAGGTTGCAGAATTGAAGCGTACGATCAGAATGAGTGACTTCATGGAGTCGGAAATTTATACTCGTGTTTGCTACTCATTGCGCAGAAGTTTGTTGGCTTCGTCTACGGGTATCATCTCGGAGTTCAAGAGAAAAAGCCCGTCGAAAGGATTTATCAACGAGAATGCCAAGGTTGACGAGGTTGTGCCATTCTACGAAAAGGCTGGTGCTGCCGGCATTTCCGTCTTGGCTGACACTGATTTTTTCGCAGGTGCTCCTAAAGACATTCGTATCGCCCGCGAACTTGTGGGAGTTCCGATTTTGTTCAAGGAGTTTGTGATCGACGAGATTCAACTTCATCTTGCAAAGAGCTGTGGCGCTGACGTGGTGTTGCTTATCGCCGCTTGCCTCACACCTGAACGTGTGGCTGAACTTGCTGAGGAGGCTAAACGTCTTGGACTTGAAGTGCTTCTTGAACTTCATTCCGCCGACGAGCTTGGCCATATCAATAAGAATGTTGATATCGTTGGTATCAACAACCGTAATTTGAAGACTTTTGAAGTGGATTTGCAGGCTTCTATCGACCTGATGTCGCAGCTTCCTAATGATATGGTGCGTATTTCGGAGAGCGGAATATCAAGTCCGGACACCATTAAGATGCTTCGTGAGAAGGGATTCCAGGGATTCTTGATCGGTGAGAATTTCATGAAGACTCAGAATCCGGGAGCCGCTTTGAAGGAATTCATTGATGAGTTGAAGAAATAAAAAAAAGAATATGAAACCGCTTTTTTTGATTGTTCGAGATTTACTTTGTGTGCACAGTCTGGTGATTGTCCCCGGGCTGGGCGGCTTTGTGTGTAATAAAGCGAGCGCGCGAATTGATAAGAAAAGCGGAAAATTCACTCCGCCGTCTGTGGAGGTGCTGTTCAATCAGCGTCTGCAGCACAACGACGGACTCCTTCAGTCTGCCTTGGTAGAGACGGAAGGATTATCAGCCAACGACGCTGAACAGCTGATTAAGGAAGAGGTCGCAAGAGTGATGTCTGCGTTGTCAAAGGAACATAAATTTGATCTGTCCGGACTCGGAGTTCTAGAGAAAGATGGAAGAAATATCATTTTCCATTCGCAGCCAAGAGTCGTTGAGAATGTTGACGCTTATGGTTTGCAGGAATTCTATTTTCCTGAACTTGATGAGGCAGAGGTGGAGCGACGTAATGTCTACCGCCCGACTGAAAAATCGACGGGATTCTCGGTGATTGCGGCTGCGGCAGTCCTTTTGTTCTGCTTCTTCGCACAGCCAGTCCATCGCGACAGTATCAACTCCTACCAAGCGTCGTTGATTCTCGACACACCATGCAACTGGGTCAGCTCACAGTCGGTGGAGAAGGTGACTAAATATAGCGTCGTCTTATCGAGATTTGAGACAAAGGCTGAGGCCGACTCGTTTGCTGTACAGCAGCAGATGATGGTGAAATCGGACACTGTGAAGGTGATAGAGCAGGGAGATGAGTATCTTGCTGTATTCTCGGAAACAGACAATTGGAAACAGGTGATTTCTTCTCTTTACACAGTTCGTGACAGCATGACCAATGTGGTGATGCCGTTTGTGTTGTGCAGAGAAGTGGAGGTGGAATAAAAAGATTGGCATTAGCGCAATAATATGGCAGAAAATTTCGTTAAAATAAAAGATAGTGAGATCAAGGAGGCTTTGAAAGATGGTGACATCTTGGCTTTCTTTGATTTGTTTGTGTCTCACTACGCAGATGTATTCAAAGACGGATACACGGCGGAAGCGATGGCGAAGCTAAATGCGTCGCAGCACACTATCTGGGCTTATCATCTTCTTTTGGAGGAGCTTGATGAGGAGGGATTTGTCGGTTTGATACAGAATGGTTTTGGCGGCTACTTTTTCAAGAATCCTGTGGCAAAGATGCTGAAGACATTCGGGGCTGTCAAGACATCCAAACTTCTTTATAAGGCTCATGATATTTATGCCGCCAACAAAGAAGACTTGGAGAGGGATAAAAGTGATGATGATTTCATAGCCTCTTTTGAGGAGTATGAGGAGTTTGATCCGATAGAAGAAGAGATAATAGAAATTTCCGAGCAGGAGAAGAAACTCTTGGCTTACTACATTGATGAGCATATCGAGGAGTTTGCTGAAATTCTGCCTTAAAAAAGAAAAATAAGTGATATGATAAAGAGACAAATTGCATTATTATTCTGTTTGTTATTGTCTTTGCTGACGTTGTCTGCTCAGAGATACAATGTCGGTGAGGTCCCTAATCTTGTCAATTCAGACAATAAACCGTACCATTTCGGATTTATTCTAGGATTGAACACACTGGATTTCAATCCATTCCAAAGCGGAGAGGTTTTGGAAGACGGTAAGGTATGGTATGGTGAGGATATTAATTTTGAGGTAGGATTCTCAATTGGTATCATTTCCGATTTGCGTCTTGCTGAACATTTGGATATGCGTTTCTGTCCAGTGTTGTATTTCGGTGAGCGAACATTGAGATTCGTGGATAAAGATGGAAATGAGAGAGAGGGTGGAGATGTCTCTGTGAAATCCAATTTGATTTCATTCCCATTGCTGTTTAAAATACGTGGACAGAGAGCTCGCAACGTCCGCCCATATTTCTTAGGAGGTTTTGCCGGAACAGTCGCTGTAGGTCGCGACAAGGAAGCTCCTATCATGTTGAAAGCCACAGACTACGGTCCGGAGATTGGATTTGGATTTGATATCTATCTGCCATATTTCAAGTTGTGTCCTGAGTTTAAGGCATTCTTCGGATTGAGCGACGTGATAAATAGAGACAGACCAGATATCGCCAGTGCCGACGACCTGAAGTTCTCGGGTGGAGTGGCAGGAGGAAAAGGAGTGTTCTCCAAATTGTCTTCACGAATTTTTGCTATCTCATTCAACTTTGAATAATCATGATAGTTAAAGTGTGCGGAATGCGAGACCCCCAGCAGATGCAGACACTTGAAAATATGGGGGTGGATTTGATGGGAATGATATTTTTCCCGAAGAGTCCGCGCTTTGTCGACGGTGAGGATGTATGCTCAGGTTGTGTGCCAAAGAAAATAGCCAAAGTGGGAGTGTTTGTGAAGGCTGATCTTGCAACAGTCGTTGCTACTGTGAAGAAATACAATCTTTCGTTTGTTCAGCTTCATGGTGGGGAAGACGTGGATTTTGCAAACCTTGTGAAGAAGCATACTGGGGTTGGCATCATCAAGGCGGTCAGTGTTTCGGGTGTTGATGACGTGAAAAATCTCACAGCGGAGTGGGAGAGTGTCGCCGACTACATGTTGTTTGATTACAAGTGTGCAGGCTACGGAGGCAGCGGACAGCAGTTCGACTGGACGGTGCTGGATGAATACTCGTTGGATCTGCCATTTTTGTTGAGCGGAGGAGTCGGAGTAGATGATGCGGAAACTGTAAAGAAAATAAAGCATCCTAGGTTTGCTGGAGTAGATGTTAACAGCAAGTTTGAAATTTCTCCTGCAAATAAAGATATAGAGAAGATAAAAAAATTTTTAAGCATAATAAGACAATAACATGATTGCAGAACTATTTCAAGGAGCGTTAGAGAATCTGAACTATTTTTGGGTTACATTTTTTATGATGATAGAAAGCTCATTTATTCCCTTTCCGTCGGAGATTGTCGTGATTCCAGCTGCGTTTATGGCTGCGGAAGGAACAATGAGTTTGCCGTTGATGATTTTGTTTGCCACAATAGGAGGCTTGCTTGGCGCGACAATCAACTACGTATTGTCTTACACATTAGGCAGAAAGATCATCTACGCGTTTGCCGACAGCAAATTGGGTCATCTATGTTTGTTGGATAGTGACAAGGTGGCATACGCCGAGGAATATTTCCGTAAGAGAGGAGTGTTGGCGACGTTGATCGGACGATTGATTCCAGCAGTACGACAGTTGATCTCAATCCCTGCCGGACTGTCAAAGATGAATTTTGGAAAGTTCGCGTTCTTCACATTCTTGGGAGCTGGAGCATGGAACATCATTTTGGCATGTATCGGATACGGATTCCATGGAGTGATGAACAAAGATGAATTGATAGAAAAGGTTCAGCACTACAGCCATGAATTTTTGCTGGTGATAATTGTGTTGTTCGTCGGATTCGTCGGATATATGATATATAAGAATAAGAAGAAAAAGAATACAGACAAGTAGAGGCAATCGGTCATACGTGTGACGCATATAAATAAAAATGTCGAAGATGTGATATGATAATATGTCAGTTCTTCGACATTTTTTTTGTTCGGATTAATCTTTTTATTCAAGCTTTTTTCTTCATTAAAATTTTGACCTTCCCATAATTTAACGTGAGTTAGATGAATTGTAATCTGCGAATCATTATCCACTTTCGGATCGAAATCTAACCTCCTTTTCTCGTAAAAAGACGAAGTCTTACTCTGGATTTTTTCTCTCTGTCGTTTTATTAAAGTTATGTGCTCGCCTTCGGCTCGCACGTAGTGAGGGAAAGGGCGTTCCGCCCTTTGGAATCCTCATTTATGACACTCCAACTATCTTTTTGATTTTGTCGAATTCACGTTAATTTAGACCTTCCAAAACTTCTGGCTTTGAATGTTGGATGTCGTTTAACGGTCTCAGTTTGCTTGTCCAAAGTACGATCAAGTTTAATGCTTTCACTAAGTCGGATGCTCTTTCTTTTAATTTCTCAATAACGAGCGGTACTGCATTTCCGTGTTGCATGAATAGGAACAATTGTTTCGCATTTAGGAACTCTGTTTTTTTGTTTGAAAAATACTGTCTACCTTCGCCGAAAATCAAAAACATAAAACGATGACTCAACTAAGTGTTAATATCAATAAGGTTGCTACTATCCGTAATGCGCGCGGTGGAAATATGCCCAACGTGGTAAAGTTCGCTCTTGATTGCGAACGTTTTGGAGCCCAGGGAATAACAGTTCATCCACGTCCGGATGAACGTCATATCCGTTATGCTGACGTTACAGCTCTCCGTCCGCTGCTTACTCAGGAGTTTAATATTGAAGGAAATCCTGTGCCTAAATTTATAGAGCTGGTCAACAAGGTAAAGCCTGCTCAGGTGACACTCGTGCCAGATGCCGAGGATGCCATCACAAGCAATGCAGGTTGGGATACAATCAGTCATGCTGATTATCTTCGTAAGATTGTCGCTGACTTCAAAAGTCATGGTATCAGAGTTTCCCTCTTCGTCGACCCTATCCCTGAAATGATTCGAAAGGCGGCTGAAATAGGTGCTGATCGTGTGGAACTCTACACAGAGGCATACGCTACTAACTATCCATCGGGTCGTGAAAATGCCATCCGACCTTATGTGGAGGCGGCTAAGGTGGCGCGTGAATGTGGACTTGGACTGAATGCAGGTCATGACCTTAGTCTTGAAAACCTCGCCTATTTTCATCAGCAGATTCCTTGGTGCGACGAGGTTTCCATCGGCCATGCACTTATCAGTGACGCCCTGTATTTGGGAATCGAGGAGACGATACATCAATATCTTGAATGTCTAAAAGCCTGACCTATGGATCCAGAACTTATTGTTATGCTAACCCACAACGACCTCACTGTGGAGAATGCTTATCAGGTGTTTGAGGAATGTAAGGATTCCAAGGCTCTATACTTTGGATTCAAGGAACAGCCACTTCCTATAGAGGAGATGCAACGAATATTTGCCAGAATGAAAGAGTGTGGCAAACGCACTGTTCTGGAGGTGGTGGAATATACAGAAGCGGAAGGACTAGAAGGTGCGAAGATGGCTGCAGTGTGTGGCTGCGACGTGTTGATGGGAACCTGCTATCACGAATCCATCCATCGGTTTTGCCAGCAGCACAAGATAGATTATATGCCTTTTGTCGGCAGCATCGTCGGCAGACCATCTATCCTTCAAGGAAGCATAGAGTCGATGGTGGAGGAAGCCATAAGACTGAAGAAAATGGGAGTGTTCGGTATCGATCTGTTAGGTTACCGCTACGACGCGAATGCGGAGCAACTAATATCTGAAATCGTGTCTAAAACCAATATGGCGGTTTGTATGGCAGGCAGTATCGACAGCTATGAACGACTTCAGTTTGTCAAGGATATCCAACCGTGGGCATTTACCATCGGAAGTGCCTTCTTCGATCAAAAATTCGGGTCGTCCATCGCAGAGCAGATTGATCTAGTGTGTGATTTTATAAATGCGAAAAAAATCCATGTGGCATAGACGGAGCAGATCCATATATGCCGTATGCTGAGTGACTTTTCTATTTTTAACTGACAAGTCTAAATCCGTGATTGAATTTCAGTCGCGTATTTTTTTGTTATATGAACAACCGATAATTTGTCACTTTAAAATTTTGTGTTTTGATATAAATTGATGATATTTGATAATGCGAATTTAAATTTCTACCGTTATGATATTAATGATTATTCAACTATTGGTCGTATTGTTGGCACTTTATGTCGGCTCAAGATACGGTTCATTGGCACTCGGTGCCATTTCTGGTATAGGTCTGGCGATCCTCGTTTTAGGTTTTAATCTGAAACCTGGTACACCTCCCACAGATGTGATCTATATTATTATAGCAGCAGTCACATGTGCAGGTATGCTTCAGGCGGCAGGTGGTATGGACTGGATGATACAGTTGGCGGAAAAGGTTTTGAGAAGTCGTCCAAGCAGCATCACGTTCCTTGCTCCTATATGCACTTTCTTTTTGACTGTGATGGTCGGCACAGGGCATGTCGTTTATACACTTATGCCTATCATCTGTGATATCTCGTTGAAACAAGGAATTCGTCCAGAGCGACCTTGTGGTGTGGCTTCTATTGCGAGCCAGGTTGGTATCACATGTTCGCCTATCGCAGCGGCTGTAGCGTCGTTTGTGACTATCTCCCATGCGTCTGGTTTTGAGATCAGCAACCTTGAAGTGATAGCCATCACAATTCCAGCTTGTCTGTGCGGATTGATGAGCGCGGCGGCAGCGTCTTACAAACGAGGGTTGGATCTTGATAAGGATCCTCAATTCCAGGCACGTTGCAAAGATCCTGAAATGTATAAATACATGTATGGCAACAATGCCACATTGCTTGACAAAGAGATCAGCAAAGAGGCAAAATGGAGTGTCTACATCTTCTTGGGTGCTCTCGCTTTGATCGTGTTGTTCTCCATTTGTCAGATTATCGGTCACGACATACGTCCTTCATTTCCGGTGGTGAAGAATGGCGTTGAGAAACTCACTCCGATTGGAATGAACATCATCATTCAGATTGTGATGATTGCCGCAGCGGCGTTGATGATTCTCGTCGCAAAAGCAGAGCCTAAAAAAGCGATGCAGGGTTCGGTTTGGCAGTCGGGAATGGTCGCCGTCGTCGCCATATATGGAATCGCATGGCTTGCCGACACCTATTTCGGAAATTATTTGGGAGAGATGAAAGAGGCGTTGGGCAGCATAGTGGAGCAATATCCATGGGCGATAGCACTCGTTTTCTTTGCAGTGTCAGTGCTTATTAATTCACAGGGGGCGGTGGTCGTGTCGATGCTTCCGCTCGCATATTCTCTGGGCATTCCTGGACCAGTGTTGCTGGGACTTCTGCCATCAGTCTACGGATATTTCTTCATCCCTAATTATCCGTCAGATATTGCGACGGTGAATTTCGACCGTTCTGGAACAACTGTGATTGGAAAATATCTGTTGAACCACTCATTCATGATGCCTGGACTTATCAGTGTGACGGTGTCATGTATTGTGGGTTACGCACTGGCGATGATGATTTATTAATTGCGTCGTGCATATTATTGAATTAACGAAAAAAATCCGTGATTGAAATTCAGTCACGGATTTTTAATTATGTTGGCGACGGTGGAATGACCATCTATCCTTATTAGTTCACCAAACGTTCTATCTTGCATTGATGCTCCTTAGTCTTCTCGTCATAATTGATGCCTACGAAAAGCAGGTCGCCTTTGTATTGGTTGAGAGCCTGACAATAATTTTTCTCTTTTATCTGTCGCAACGCGCTTTCCGCACTCTTGTTGTGCTTCAGCTCTATCACCATAGCCGGGATGTTAGGCAGGTATGGAATCAATACCAGATCTGCGTAGCCTTTGCCAGTAGGCAGCTCCTTGACAAGAGTGTAGCGGGTGTTGGCATAGAAATATGCCAGACAGATCGCACTCTGGAAACAATGCTCATCATTGTAGGTCAACGGATTAGTCACCTCAGTGTGGGCGGCATCAAGAGCCTTTGCCACAGCCTCCTCATTGCCGTCGACAGTGGCATCGAGAAGTTTCTTGGAAGAGTTGACCACAGCCATTACCTTTTTGTAATCAGCGGAATCTTCTATGGAGTTGACCCATTCGATACGGACCTCCTCGTTGGGAATATAACATGTCTTATCTGCTCGATTATAAGCCAGATAGCCCAGATGGATAAGATATGTGAAAACATTGTCTTTAGAGTTGACACTCTCAAGAGTGTTTTGGAATTTCAGAACGTTTACTGGCACACTTCCTCCTGAAATCATTTTGATCACGTCTTGGTGGATGCCCTCGAAATCCATGAGAATATAGTCGCGGAGCACCTCAAATGAACCTGTGGTCGACCAGTAACTGTCAAACTCACGGTCGAGGATGGAACTGACTACCGATAGCGGATTGCAAACACGTATGGTGTCGGACATCTTATATCCGTCGTACCATCTTAGGCACTCGTCATAATCCATGTCATATTTTTCACACAAATCTTTCACATCCTCCTCTGTAAATCCAATCATGCCTGCGAATTGACGAGGACGGATCATCGTGTATTCAGTGAACTCATTGAGTTTCGACTGTACCTTATCCCTGACTATTGGAATGATGCCGGTGATGTAGGCGAGAGCTATGGCAGGGCGGAGGGTAGTATCCTTGAAAAGTCCGTTAAGGAAGCTCAGATAGTTATTGAAAAGAGATTGTGGAACCTGTTCACGCACCAAAACGTCGTATTCATCGATGATTATGACAAATTTCTCACCGATGTTGGCATAAACATTCAAAATACACTGATCCAATGTCACTCCCTTGTTGAATGTCAAATTTGGAAAAGCAGATCTGAATTCATTTGCCAAAGTCTCGTGGATATCAGTCAACAGAGATTCTATTCGATTCATTTGTATCGCTCTCTGATACCATCCGTTCAGATCCAGTTTGATGACATTGATTTTGTTCAGATATTTATCATAATCAGACACTTGTCCGAGTTTCATCTGGCTGAACGTCTCACGAGTGTCGCAACCTTTTGAGTAGTAGGCTGATATCATGTTGCCAACCATGCTCTTTCCGAAGCGGCGTGGACGGGACATGCAGACAAAATTTCCTTGACTGCCTACCAACTTATTAAGTTCAGACAGAATAAGAGACTTGTCCACATATATTTCATTGTTCAATCCCATTTGAAACGCATCAGCATTCGGATTCAGATATAAGCCCATGACCTCTACTTTTTAATTTTCACAAAGATAGATATTTTCAATTTCTTGGACAAATTATTGGGAATGACATGAATACTGAGGAACGTAAGTCAGAATATTGACGGTGTCATGTATTGTGGGTTACGCACTGGCGATGATGATTTATTAATAGCGTCGCGCATATTATTGAATTAACGAAAAAAATCCGTGATTGAAATTCAGTCACGGATTTTTAATGAGCTATTTACACATGTCAAATACTTTTTTGAAGCATGTGATACTTTCTTCTAAATTATTGATGATATCGGATGCAAGTTCATCAGGATCTGGCAAATTATCGAGATCTGTCAAACTTTTGTCCTTTATCCAGAAAATATCCAGATTCGTTTTGTCTCTGGCAATTATTTCGTCATATGTAAATTTACGCCAACGGCCTTCTGGATTAGAAACACTCCATGTCTCAGTGCGTAGATGGCGGTTGTCTGGATTGTAGCATTTTATGAAGTCTGCCAAATCATCAAACATTAGCGGCGACTTCTTCAGTGTGTGGTGAATATTGGTGCGGTAATCGTAAATCCAAATGTCTTTGGTCTGCACATCCTTGCTTGCAGGACGGTTATCGAAAAACAACACATTTGCTTTCACTCCATTAGCGTAGAATATACCTGTAGGAAGACGCAGGATTGTGTGTAGTTCGGTGGTCTTCATCAGTTGTTTGCGTATCTCTTCGCCTGCACCACCTTCAAACAGTACATTGTCTGGCAAAACAACAGCTGCCTGACCATTTATTTTCAGCAGAGTCTTGATATGCTGAAGAAAATTCAACTGCTTGTTTGAGGTCGTCTCCCAAAAATCCTGACGATTGTAGCTCAAATCTTCTTTTTCTACATCTCCGTTTTCGTTGGTGATAGTGATGCTGCTTTTTTTGCCGAAAGGAGGATTGGTAAGCACATAATCGTAGCGATTGCCCGTGTCGGACACAAGGGCATCGTTTGGTGAGATGAAATCCTCACTGTCGAGTTCACCGATATTGTGCAGATAAAGGTTCATCAGGCACAGACGACGTGTGTTGGCAACAATCTCGTTGCCGAAGAAGGTCTTTTTCTTCAGGAAGAGTTTCTGGTCTTTGTTGAGCGGCTGACTTGCTATATAGTCGTAGGCTGCAAGAAAGAAACCGCCTGTTCCACAAGCAGGGTCGATGATTGTCTTTTCTGGCTTGGGACGCACGCATGCCACCATAGCACGAATCAATGCTCGGGGCGTAAAATATTGTCCCGCACCGCTCTTGGTATCTTCGGCGTTCTTTTCCAAAAGACCTTCGTAAATTTTGCCTTTTATGTCAGAACCCATCATCGACCAGTTTTCGCGATTGATCATATCAATCACACGAAGCAGTTTCGCTGGGTCTTGTATCTTGTTTTGGCTCTTTGTGTAGATCTGCCCCAACATTCCTTTTTCAGAGGCAAGACTGCGTAGCATTTGCACATAGTAGGCCTCAAGTTCAGCACCACGTTTGCTAGTCAATGTTTCCCAGTCGCACATTTCGCCATCGGAAATCTCCTTTCCTTCAGTATCTTTTAGATGTGGAAATTTCAATCCTTTGTTGTATGGCGGTTTGTTCATCTCATCTGCCATTTTCAGGAAAAGCAGATAGGTGATTTGTTCAAGATAATCACCATAGCTCACGCCATCGTCACGAAGGACGTTGGCCATATTCCATATTTTTGAAATTATTGTTGATTCGGTCATCTTTTTTTTGAATAAATGATTCTATTATTATATTAACTCTCCGTTAAACGCCTTTTTGAGTATGCTTTGTCGTAGTGCTTCTGCCTGCTGCAAAGCCCTTTCTATGCTTGCCTCCACGGCCTCAGCTTGCGACAGACGGTTCTCTATCTCCGCAACTATGCGCTGCTGCTCGGATATAGAACAGGCGGGAACGTTGAGATTTCTTACTTTTTCTGTGCTTAATGTGTAAAGACCTGATGTTGAAGATGCCACTTTTATAATTTGCTCTCTACCAAAATCTGAGATGAAATAGTATAAGGCAAATTTTGAAAGCGTTGTTCCTAATGGTCTGCCTTTGATAATATGATTTTGGTGTAAACAATTTTCAATACTACCATTCCATATCGCAACACGACCTATTTGTTCTTTACTTCCATTTCCCTCAACAAACAGCAAATCATCTTTTTTCAAAAGTTTTTCTTTTATCTCCGACTCTTGAACGCCAATTTCTTTTATTTCAGATAAATCCAAACGATTATAATACACATTTGCCACTCGTAAATAAGGCATTTTCACTGGGAACTTTTCTCGTTGTGAATTTTTGGTTAGTCCGCCTGTTACATCAAAATGCTTTATGATTTTTTCGAACTTGTCACATCCTTCAAATGCCGCTTTCAGCACGGCCTGCCTGTAGGTTTTGAGTTGCTGCTGTGCGGTGCACAGGTGCTGCACGGCCTTGTCGAGTTCGGCGAAAAGGGTTTCGATGCGGGAAACGATGGCGTGCTGGGTGGGGAGTGGGGGAAGGGGGATAGGGATTTGAGTTAAATTGCCTTGTGTCAACTTTAACCGTGTTGTGCCATTTACATAATTCCTATAATCAAATGAATTAAGGAAATAGTTCAAATATTGATTAGACAACACATCCTTCTTTCCCGATAGTATATGAGCGTGATTATTTACCCACGCTTTGCCCCGTATTATGTAAGATTTATTTTTGAATGGTTCCAAAAAAGGGGCACCGTCTTCGCCAACTAAAACATATTCCCCGTCAGTCAAGTATTCATCAATCAAACCAACTTGGCCTGTTGCTCCGTAATAAGGGTATAATTTATTTTCCGTTTTACCTTGAATTCTTTTGGTGCGCTCTGTAGAGTTTATTGGCTTTCGGAAAGAATCCAATATATCAGCAACTTCGGATAATTTATATGTTGGGTAATTCATTTCGAGGTATTATTGTTAATGTCATCGGATAACATTACGTAAGTGTTCCCTAATATGACAAGAATGAAAACAATAAATTGAAAACTCCAAAAATAGATAACGGCATTTATGACATATTTACAGACTGTTCGGATTATACCGCCATATCCCCACAAATTCAAATTGGGAACTTGAGGTGAGAAATATATTACCGCCATTAGGAATATGAGTAATAGAGCCAAAACAATTGTGTATGATATTTGGCGTATCAAGAATTTTGAGAAATTCTTATATCGAATCAGATAATTTCTAACTTCTTCGTTTTCATCCTTTTTCAATTGTTCCTGTTTTGCATTGTATCGTTCTGTTACAACAAATAACAATCCGAAAAACAAACCTGCAAAAATGCTAATGCTGGTTATTAAATACGTGGCAATATCATTAGTTATAAAAATACCAGCAACAAGTAATAATACAGATACGAGCAATGGCAAAACATACATATAAAGCACGTATGTTTTGCTTTTCTCACGAGCGTTATCGTCTTTGTATTTCAATGATTCAAACGCATCATTCCTAATTTCTGATATTCTAATCTTACTCCACATCATTTGGTGTATATCCAATTTCTTTTTTTATCTTCTCTAATATATCATTTGTGTGATTCTGTATTCTTTCATAATTAGGATATTGCTTACCTTTTTCTTTCACGCTCTCCGGCAAAATAATGTTTGGCAGAATATCAAGATTTTTAGACAAACGCGCTTGCGATTGCCGTCCTGATTCATCCTTATATGTTGCAATTACATCATAATCATGTTCCTCAGCATTCATCTCAAAAGACGACAAATCGGCATCTATAGGTTGATTCTTATCTACTTCCTCCCAAAATTTATCTATTGGCACATTGAATCCTGAAATTTTTATTTCAACCTTCAATCCTTCGAATGACGCAAATAATTGGTTCAATGCACCTCTTGCACTCTCGCTCATCTTGGTTTTTGATAATGTCAAATTTTGGACTATACTTTTTTTCTTAAATTTTTCTTTATACTCTTTCGGAACATGCTTAGTTGTGGCAATTGAATAACCATAACCTCTGATAAATGATTTTATCTTCTGATCTATCAAAGAAACCACACCAACTTCTGTATAACTTTGAACCATCAAAATACCATGGCTTGAATCATACGGCATCCATAACTTAAAATAGTATGGTAGTGTAGAAACTTCATCATCCGAAATAGACTTACCAATAGACTTTGAACTGGAAGAATTATAAACATCTTGTTCTACTCCTGTAAGTCCGCCAACCAACATACCATCTATAATATTCATTTGTGGCATTGAATTGACAGATTGAACCGCAATTGCTTTTGTTTCCTCCCTGTTTTTTATAAACTTATCGTTAAAAGACTCTTTAAACAGACTCTTAAACTTGCTAAAAGCGGTGTTTTTATCTGCTTCAGAAGTAACTTCTTTCAACAAATCTTTATAAGTAACATAGTCTTTACTTGCCGTTTTCTTAATGACAATTTGATATATTGTCAACTTCAAAGTGTAACCTTTCTCCATATTTATATTTTATGCAACCACTGGTTGCGTAAATTATTTACTCTTTATCTCTATCATTTTTTAGATTATTATTCATAATCCTATCCAACTGATTTTGCAAATCTTCCCTGCTTGGCAAATAAAGTTGGTATTTTGCCGCAAATAGTTGGTTCGAAATGCCATCCATTGCATATTGCATTGTGAGTTTGTCAGCATCTGCTCCAAGCACAATGCCGATTGGTGGATTGTCTCCATCAACGTTCATTTCGGATTTATAATAGTTGATATAAAGATTCATCTGTCCAATATCTTCGTGTTGGATAGTGCCTCGTTTCAAATCAATGAGCACAAAGCATTTCAAAATTCGATGATAAAACACCAAATCCACATAATAATGTCTTCCTGCCAAACTTATCCGTTGCTGACGACCTATAAAGGCGAATCCTTTGCCTAATTCAAGCAAAAACATTTCAAATTGTTGCAATAGACCGTCTTCTAAGTCTTTCTCCGAATAGTTGGTTATTTCCGGCAATCCAACAAAATCAAAGACGTATGGATCGCGTAGAATATCCTCCGGTTTTTGAACTTGCTGTCCCTCTTCTGCCAATTTCAGCACTTGCTCTTTGTCTTTGCTTAATGCCAATCTGTGGAAGAGCATACTTTGCATTTGCCTTTTCAATTCGCGAACACTCCAACCTTCAATCTCACACTGTTTTACATAGAAACTGATTTCCAATGGATCGTCTTTCTTTAAGATTTCAAAATAATGGCTCCACGTCAAAAGGTGAGACACTGTCTCACTTTTTTGAAATGCGATATAGAATTTTCTGATATACAGCAAGTTGCTTTTGCTGAATCCTTTCCCGTAATGTGCTGTTAAGTCTCGAGATAATCTATTGATAAGGTCTGAACCATATTCTGCACGCTCATTGCCTTTCTGCTCATATTCCACTATATATTTGCCAATGTTCCAGTAGGTTTGAACCATAGTAGTGTTTATGGCAGAAGCCATTTGCTTGCGTCCAACATTCAACAGATTGCCGATTTCAGAAATCAACCTGTTGTAATCTGTATTTTTTATCAGTTTATTATCCATATCTTCTTTTGTTTTACGCCACCAACACTTCATTCAATTCATCAATAATAGCCTCCATCTCATTGCCAAACAGTTGATACATCTTGCCTCGTCCGCCTTGGGCATCGAAAGGCGTGTAGTCCAAATCGTCAATATCAAGGTGGTAACTGCTCACAATGTGGTCTTTTATCATTCGCAGCCATTCAATCTGCTCGGGCGTGAAGCGGTTGCGGTTGCCGGTATGCTGACGGAATAACCACATATTGAAATTATGTTCAATTGTATTGTTGAACGCTTCAAGGTTTTTGTCAATGCCGCATGCATGGCGTACTAATGAGACCAATGCGTTAAGTTCTGTTATTGGACGGTTGACTTTAGCTTTTTCAACTGTGCAATAAGCATCCCAGACATACATTGGAGCCAGCATAGGCTTGTCCTGCTTCAGTTTCTCAAGCAATTCCTGCACCATCTGCAAGGTGAGTTTGCGACGGTTGTATGGTTGGGTGTAAAAGATACTCAATGCCAAAATTTCGTTTTTGTGTTGTTCAAGATATTGAGTGAAGTCATGTATTGTCTCTTTCGCTTTTTCAAGAGTGAAACGGTTGAATTCACTTAATATCACAGTGTCGAGATTGATGGTGTCTATTTTTTGGTCGTGCAGGTTTCGCACAGTCACAATGTATTCGTTCAATTCTCCATTGAATGTACTTATTGCAGTTTCAATTAGACGTTTCTGAGCCTCTTCACGTATCTTTTTTTCAATTGCTGGAGTCCTCTTTATCAGCGGAATGCTCTGTATTTCTGGTTGGGCAGCGTCTTCAATATTGTCAGGATCGAACGCGGCCAGCAATTCGGCACTCATTTGCCCTAAAGATTTTCCTTTGGATAGAGTCGCAATATGTTCTTTCTCGTTTTCTGTTATTTCTTTGTTTAGACGAATAAGTCGGTTTGCCAAAGATGTGAACAAATCTTCATCCACGACACCCATTGTGATAGCTCCTAATAAATCTTTCAGTGGAACTGTTGGTTTGCGTTCTAATGGGCGACTTTCTGTTTTCTTGGTTTGGGTTACACCTACGGCATCCACAATCACAAAGTGTGTTTTGGCATGAGCCGTGCGGCTTACCAATTGCAAAGAGTCTGGATTGATGGTCCTGGTTCCGCGTCCTTTCATCTGTTCAAAATAGTTGGCACTACGCACATCACGCATAAACAAAAGCACTTCGAGAGCTTTGACGTCAGTTCCAGTGGCAATCATATCTACAGTTACGGCTATGCGTGGATAATACTGATTACGAAATCTGTTAAGCACAGACTTCGGATCTTCGTCAATCTTGTATGTCACTTTTTTACAGAAATCGTTACCTTCGTTGAACTCTTCACGTACAATCTTGATGATATCGTCAGCATGACTGTCAGTTTTAGCAAAGATAAGCGTTTTAGGCACTTCGTATTGACCATTTTCGTCGTAGCGATCAGGGTAAATCTCTTCCATCAGAGCTTTACGGAATTGACGGATAACAGTGCGTATTTGGCTTGGATTTACTACGGAACGATCAAGATCATTTTTGTTGTATTCTGTATCTTCATCAACCTGTTGCCAACGAGTTTTGCGAGTCTCTTTATCACGGTAGTCGATATGCCAACCCGCCTTAATAAGTCCACCGTTTTTTGAAATCTCAGTTTCTATGGTATAGACATCATATGGCACGTTGACTCCATCAACTATAGATTGCTCATAAGAGTATTCACTAACCACATTCTCGTTGAAAAAGCCGAAAGTGCGTTTGTCTGGAGTGGCAGTTAATCCGATCAAAAAGGCATCGAAATAGTCCAACACCTGTTTCCAGAGATTGTAAATGCTTCGATGACATTCGTCAATCACAATAAAATCAAACTGCTCGATTGGCACTTTGTCTGTATATTCAACAGGCATGGCTTTGTGTTCCTTTAACTTTTTCTGCAGCCATGTTGATTCGTCAGGATTATTGTCCTCTGCAGAAATGTCCAGCTCTTCGCCTTTTAGAATAGAATATAACCTTTGAATAGTAGAAATGCAAACTTGGCTATCGTTGGCAATGTGGCTCGATGAGAGACGTTGCACATTGTAAAGCTCAGTGAACTTTCGGTTGTCATCGTTCGGACGATAGTTCATAAACTCTTGTTCGGCTTGTTCTCCCAAATTGCGTGTGTCCACAAGAAATAGAATGCGTTTGGCTTTGGCATATTTCAGTAGACGATATATGAACGTAATGGTCGTGAATGTCTTTCCTGCACCCGTTGCCATTTGAATCAGTGCTCGCGGACGGTTGTTGCGAAAAGACTCTTCTAGATTTGTCACTGCTTTAATTTGAGCAGGACGCAATCCTGTAGGGTTCAGTGCAGGGAATTCCTGCAATCGGCTTCTAAGACTTTTGCCATTACGAATCCATTCTGCAATGGTTTCCGGCTTATGAAAAGCGAAAACAGTACGATAGCGAGGCTTTGGGTCGCTATAATCGGTAAAATGAGTCAACGAACCTGTCGTTTCGTATATATAGATAAGAGGTTCGTTGTTCAAATATTTCAATTTTGCGTTGGCATATCGAACGGATTGCTCTTCTACTACAGTAATATTGACAGCTTCATTTTCTCGTTTTGCTTCGATAATGCCGACTGGCTTACGATTGACGAACAACACATAGTCTGCTGGTCCTGCATCTGTTTGGTATTCCCGGACAGCAACACCGATTCCAGCCGAGAAGTCTATTTTACTTTTCGACTGAACCTTCCAACCTGCCTGTTCAAGCAGACTGTCGATTTTATCACGTGCTAACTGTTCTGGGTTCTGGTTCATTTATGATTGATAAAATATTTCGTTATTTATATAAAGAAATTTTAATCATCTGCAAATATACGATGTTTCGACAAAAATAGAAAAGACCTGGATATATTAAGATATTCGTTGTTCGTAATATTCTATTTTTTTATTTGGGTTCGATTTGATCTTTCAAAACCCATTCAGCCCCACCTTTTTCAAGATGGAGCTGATTCGTTATAGCTGTTTTTGATGACAGATTGTTTTTATGCAATCTGCTTTTTAATCATCTGATTCGCAATAGTATACAGTGACTTCTATCTCTGCGTCTTTGCCATCCATCTCACCGTCTTCCACAATGATACGCCCTTCATATCCTGTGCTGGTGACGAATGAATAGTCGCATCCTTTCTTCAATGTCTCAATCTCTGCTTCGTTCTCATTCTCGGAAACAATGTCGTTTTTCGCTTTGCTAGCGGTCACGAATTTAGTTCCTGTAAAGACGATTTCCACATTCTCAAGACAATCGTCGTCGTCATCTTCCGAATAGGCTTCTTGATCACAGATGGAAAGGTATGACGGCTCATCTGAATTCGGTCCTCCTAAAGTGACGGTGAAGGTCTCGTATTCATCAAGATCTTCGTCTTCTTCATCCTCGTCGCACTCGCTTTCCTCGTCGTCATCACAATCACATTCTTCCTCATCCTCGTCTTCATCGTCGTCGCCTCCCATCCAAGCTGATTCCACAGTGTCGATGAAGTCGGATTCCTCTTCGTCTAGTTCATCCGCACTTGCAATCTCTCGCATCTGCTGCAGGATTGTGGCAAGTGCTTCTCCTGACAAATACTCTCCAAAAAGTTCGACTGTCTCGTTAAGTATATTCTCGTTTTCATCAATTACCTCAGACGCATATTCAAACACTCCTTCAGGATCAAGATCGTCATAGCCAAACAATTCCAATGCGTTGCCTATATGCTCGATCGCCACTTCCTGCTCCTCTTCTGAAAACTCGCCATCTACAATTGCGGCGGCTGTGAAAAGTAGTCCGAGACGGTGCGGAAACGGATAATCTCCCATTCTTTCGTTCATCTCTTCCCATGTCTCCTCGTCCATGTTTGCGAACTCTTCGTTAAGATCGGTCAATACCGACTCGTCATCGTCAATCCAGGAGTCTTCGTTGTCTTCCACCTCTTCCGCATCACGAATGATCCAAGTGTCGCCATGATTATACTTCTTGTTCATGATGTAGTCGTAAGAAATGTAGCAATATCCTTTGTCTCCCCATTTGTCTCCCCATGAATTGCGGACGATGAAGACCCTGTCGACGTCTGAATAACCTACGCAGAGCATTGCATGGCTGCTATGTGAACCACGTGCAGCTTCTGTCGACGAGGGGTTGGGCACGAAACCTCTTTTCCTCTGATTGTCAAATGATTTGAATAGCGATATTCCGAAGATGATAGGGAATCCTTCAGCTAAAGCGCTCTTCCACGCCTGAAGTGTGGTCGGAATGATTTCAGCTTCGGTGATTTTGTGTCTGCTTGCCTCTTCAAAAGCTTCTTTGCTAGGTTTGGCAAACACCACAGATTTTTGCTCGGAATATGGCCATGTGTATTCCGAACAGGCTCCCGTCTCCTCCAGAAGAGAGACCGCATCGGAAATTGCCGAGCCTGAATCTTTCTTCTCATTGCCTTGTTTAGCACGTGCACCGTAGTAGATGAACAGGCGGCTTACGTCGTAGTCGTCCTCCAACCCTTGGTTCTTTTTCACGAGATATTCGTAAGCACCGGCGACGGCATTGGCGGTACAGCTGCCTACTTGACCTTGGTCTTCGACTCTGGTCATGTAGGGACGCAAATCGACCTTTTTAGGAAGTTGGCTCGCACTATATCGTGTGGAACGGAAGTTTTTTACATTTGCGTTTGGGGCACTATAGATGTAACCCGAAATTTCGCGCGTTTTGCCATCAGCGCGTTTGATTTTAAAGTCAGACATGTAGTTTAAGTTTTATATTAAATTCTTTTGTTTTTCAAAAATGATCATCGGTATACAAGTGTGTGGTTTTCGCATCTTTGTAAAATAAGGATGACCATTGTCCATTTTGTTAACGGAAAATTATATAAAAGTTTTTTTATACACAAACGATAATTGAATTTTTCGTTTGGAAGGACGGTGCGGAATAATGGCCATGCACATACTATGCATCCCCTCACATCCCTCGCATGCTCCGCATCCCCCGCACATACTACGCTCCGCTGCGTATGTACGGGGTTACGGAAATAGCGTCTTCCAGACGCATAAAACAAAAAAGGCACCAGATTGCTCTGATGCCTTTTCTTATTTTGGATTTAATTATTATCCTTGGTCTCCGCCACCATTGTTGTTATTGTGGTGATGGTGGTGAGGTCGCTCAGGACGGTCGCCTCTCTCTGGACGCTCTCCCTCAACTCTCTCAGGACGTGGAAGCAATGCTTTGTGTGATAGCTTGAACTTGCCACTCTTCTGGTCGATGTCAAGAAGCTTGACTGAGATTGTGTCTCCTTCCTTGATGCCTGTCTGCTCCATAGTCTCGAATCTCTTCCACTCGATCTCTGAGATGTGAAGAAGTCCTTCCTTACCTGGCATAAACTCTACGAATGCTCCGTATGGCATGATGCTCTTAACCTTCGCGTCGTATGTCTCGCCAACCTCTGGAACTGCTACGATTGCCTTGATTCTGCTCAATGCTGCGTCGATAGCTGTCTTGTTGGAAGCACTTACTTCGATGTGTCCCTTACCGTCTACCTCATCGATAGAAACTACAGCGCCAGACTTCTCCTGAATATCCTGGATGATCTTTCCGCCAGGTCCGATCACTGCACCGATAAGCTCCTTAGGAATATCCATAGTGACGATGCGTGGTGCATGCTCCTTAAGATCTGGACGTACCTCTGGAATTGTCTCAAGAATCTTGCCTAGGATGTGAAGTCTTCCTTCCTTAGCCTGTGCAAGCGCCTTCTCGATAACCTCGTACGACAATCCGTCTACCTTGATATCCATCTGTGTCGCTGTGATACCATCCTTTGTACCAGTCACCTTGAAGTCCATATCTCCTAGGTGATCCTCGTCTCCAAGGATATCTGAAAGGATTGCATACTTGCCGTAGCAGTTTCCACCGTCTGCGATAAGTCCCATCGCGATACCTGCAACTGGCTTCTTGATCTTAACTCCGGCATCCATCAATGAAAGTGTACCAGCGCAAACTGTTGCCATTGATGAAGAACCGTTACTCTCCATGATATCTGAAACTACGCGTACGCAGTATGGATAATCTTCAGGAATCATTCCCTTAAGTGCACGCCATGCCAAGTGTCCGTGACCGATCTCACGACGTCCGACACCTCTCTGTGCCTTAGCCTCTCCTGTTGAGAATGGAGGGAAGTTGTAGTGAAGAAGGAATCTCTCCTTGCCCTGATTCAAAACGTCATCGACAAGCTTCTCATCCTGCTTTGTTCCCAATGTACAAGTAGTCAACGACTGTGTCTCTCCACGTGTGAAGATGGCTGAACCGTGTGCACCTGGCAAATAGTCTACCTCACACCAGATAGGACGGATCTCTGTTGTCTTACGTCCGTCAAGACGCTTGCCCTCATCTAGGATAGAACGACGCATAGCCTCTTTCTCTACTGCGTGGTAGTATCTGTCGATCATGCCTGCCTTAGCCTCAAGCTCGTCGTCTGAAAGGTTTAGAGACGCGATGTACTCCTCCTTTACGCTGCGGAACTTAGCCTCACGGTCGTGCTTGTCTGTATTTGCTGAAGTTGCGAATGCGTAAGCCTTGTCGTAACACTTAGCCCATACATCCTTCTTCAAATCCTCGTCGTTGTCTTCGTGGTTGTACTCACGCTTAACTGTCTTTCCTACTGCCTCAGTCAACTCTTTCTGAACAAGACATGCTGTCTTGATTGCTTCGTGAGCCACCTTCAATGCCTCAAGCATTGTAGCCTCAGAAACCTCGTTCATCTCACCCTCAACCATCATGATGTTCTCATATGTTGCGGCTACCATGATGTCAAGGTCGTTGCCCTTCATCTGCTCGAATGTAGGGTTGATGATGAATTTGCCATCCTTCAAGATCACACGAACCTCTGAGATTGGTCCGTTGAATGGAATGTCAGACACTGCCAATGCCGCAGAAGCTGCAAGTCCTGCCAAACTGTCTGGCTGGTCGACACCGTCAGCTGAAATCATCAATACGTTTACGAATGTCTCTGCATGGTAATCGTCTGGGAATAATGGACGCAAAGCACGGTCCACCAAACGGGCAGTAAGTATCTCATAGTCGGATGCCTTACCCTCTCTCTTTGTGAAACCACCAGGGAAACGGCCGTAGGCTCCGTATTTTTCCTTGTATTCTACTGTCAACGGCATAAAATCTGTGCCAGGCACTGCGTCAGTTGCTGTACAGACTGTCGCTAGCAACATTGTCTTGCCAAGGCGAACTACGACTGCTCCGTCGGCCTGCTTAGCTAATTTGCCTGTCTCGATCGTAATCTCTCTGCCGTCAGGGAGCTTGACCGATTTTGTAATTACATTTAACATCTTATCTTCTTTTTTTCGTCAAAATATCTGCTACAAATCTACACTTTTTTTATCCAAAAACTAAAATAATCGCAATTATTTTCGTTTTTATCGGATAAATCTGCAATTTACTTTTGCATAGAGTAGAGTTTATTGTACAAACCGCCTTTTTGGATCAGCTCTTCGTGGGTGCCTTTTTCCACGATTTCTCCTTTTTCGAGCACACAGATCAAATCTGCTTTCTTGATTGTGGAAAGACGGTGGGCAATCACGATTGTGGTGCGGTTTTTCATCAGCTCCTCAAGTGCCGCCTGCACAAGTTTCTCGCTTTCTGTGTCGAGTGCCGACGTCGCTTCATCAAGAATCAGTATCGACGGATTTTTCAGGATGGCTCGTGCGATGCTCAGTCTTTGGCGTTGTCCGCCTGAGAGTCTGCCTCCGTGGTCGCCGATATTGGTCTGGTATCCTTCTTCCGTCGCCATAATAAAATTATGTGCATTGGCTATTTTTGCGGCATTTATGATGTCCTCATCTGTCGCATTCTCTGTGCCGAACTTTATATTATTATATATGGAGTCGTTGAAGAGAATCGGATCCTGGTTCACGTTGCCCATGTACCCGCGCAAATCGTGCAGGGTGAAATTGCGGATGTCTGTTCCGTCAATCGTGATTTTTCCTTTCTGCACATCATAGAATCTAGGCAAAAGATCTACCATGGTTGATTTTCCTGATCCGGATGCTCCCACCAAAGCTACAGTCTGTCCTTTCTTGATGTCGAGCGTAATTCCTTTCAGAATCCACTCTTCTTCATATTTGAACCATACGTCTTTGAATGAGATTTCTTTTTCAAATGGCTCTGCTTTGACTGGATTGTCAACTACCTTCAATGGGTTGTTCGCCAGCAACACCATATCGATTCTTGCCAGTGAGGCTTTGCCTTTCTCTATGCTGTACATGGCCTTCGACAGATCTTTGGCAGGGTTTATGATGCTGTAGAATATCACAAGGTAGTAGATGAACTCTCCGGCATTTAGTGAACTTTGGTCGTTAAGTATCAGTGATCCTCCGAAAAACAATACGATAGCTATCATGATTGTTCCCAAAAACTCACTCATCGGGTGCGCCAACATGTAGCGACGGTTGATCTTATTTGTCGTTTTTCTCAACTGGTTGTTTAGCTCCCCAAATCGTTTGCAGATGTGCTCCTCTGCGTTGAATGCCTTGATTATACGCAGTCCGTTGAGTGTCTCCTCAATGATCGAAGTCAAACTTCCTTGCTGTTCTTGTCCGACAACAGATTTCCTTTTCAGGCTTCGTCCGACTCTTCCCATCAAAAATCCGGCTATCGGCAATACCAAAAGCACAAACAGTGTGAGCTGCCAACTCATCATCAGCATGACGCCTAGATAGAAGATGATCATTATTGGGTTTTTGCTCAACAACTCGATTGAACTCATTATCGAAGCTTCCACCTCACCTACGTCGGACAGCATTCTAGCCATGATGTCACCTTTCTTCTGCTTGTCGTAGAAACCGAGGTTGAGGTCTACGATTTTCGCGTACAAGTCACGACGGATGTCGCGGACAAGACCTGTTCGCATCGGAATTATAAAATATGAAGCCAGATAAGTTGTGCCAGTTTTCAAAAGTGTCATGAATATGAGGATGACGGAAAGGAGCAGGAGAGTGTCGATGCCTCCGTGATTCTCTATATATTGCTGGACGTAGTAGTAAGCGTTGTTTTTTATACTGTCAAAAGACCATGGCTGAAACTCATAGACAACCTGCTCTGTCTTGAACAGAATCTGCAGGATAGGGATCAGTACAGCGAATGAGAAAATAGAGAAAAGCGTCGCAAGCACGTTGCACAGAATATTCAGTGCAACGTGTCCTTTATAAGCGACGGCAAATCTTTTTATCAGAGATATAAACTGTGGTGTCTTCACGCAGAATTACTTATAAATACCAGTGTAAGTGTTTGGCTTTATGGCACGTAGCTCTGCTTTCACCTTCTCGTCTACATTTAGAGTCTCGATGAAATCAGCGATTGTTTTTTCGTTGATTTTCTGGTTGGTGCGAGTCAACTCTTTCAATGTCTCGTATGGATTTGGATAGTTTTCACGACGTAGGATTGTCTGGATTCCTTCTGCAACAACTGCCCAGTTCTTCTCCAAATCAGCGGCGATGGCGTCCTCGTTAAGAAGAAGTTTGCCAAGACCTTTCTGGATCGACTTGATTGAAATGATAGAGTGAGCCAAAGGCACTCCGATATTTCTCAAAACAGTTGAGTCCGTCAAGTCGCGCTGCAAACGTGATACAGGAAGCTTTGCAGACAAGTGCTCAAGAATTGCGTTTGCGATTCCTAGGTTTCCTTCCGCATTCTCATAGTCGATTGGGTTGACCTTGTGTGGCATTGCAGATGAACCAACCTCACCCTTCTTGATCTTCTGCTTGAAATACTCCATCATGATGTACATCCAGAAGTCGCGGCAAAGGTCGATCATGATGACGTTGATTCTCTTGATGCTGTCGAATACGCGGCTCAAATTGTCGTAGTTGGAAATCTGAGTCGTGTAAGCTTCACGCTCAACACCAAGTTTCTCAGCTGTGAACTTGTTGCCGAATGCGATCCAGTCAATATTTGGGAATGCCACATTGTGGGCGTTGAAGTTTCCTGTAGCTCCACCGAACTTTGCTGGCATCTTCATCGTCTTCAACTCTGCAAGCTGCACCTGTAGACGTGATACGAATACCTTGATCTCTTTTCCAAGACGAGTAGGGGATGCTGGCTGACCGTGTGTCTTTGCCAACATTGCGATGTCCTTCCACTCTGTAGCAAACTCATCAAGTTTTGCGATAAGTCCTTCAACCTCAGGAATGAACACATTGTTAAGCGCTTCACGCATCGACATCGGAATAGAAGTGTTGTTGATGTCCTGGCTTGTCAAACCAAAGTGGATATACTCCTTGTCTTCCTTTAGACCAAGAGCCTCAAACTTCTCTTTCAAGAAGTACTCTACAGCCTTCACGTCGTGGTTTGTTACGCTTTCGATTTCCTTGATGCGGTTGGCATCCTCAATAGAGAAGTTTGCGTAGATCTTTCTCAAATCGGCAAACACCTTGCTGTCGATGTTTTTAAGTGCTGGCAATGGAATCTCGCACAATGCGATAAAATACTCCACTTCTACACGCACTCTATACTTAATTAGAGCGAACTCTGAAAAATATTCTGCTAATGCGTCTGCTTTGCTTCTATATCTTCCGTCTACTGGAGATATAGCGGTCAATTCCTGTAAATTCATACTTGACTTTTTATTTGATGTATAAAAACCCTGCAAAGATAAGCATTTTATTTGAGTTTGGTTGTATTACGACGATGGACTTTTGCTATATTTGCCCAAACCGACATAAAAAACGACGATGACGACGTGTTTATGAAACTTCTATTTTGACTATATTTGTTTTTGCGACGTTGCTGCTGAGCAACGCAAATATCTTGCTCAAGATCCAAATGGTGAGTTTATGATGGTGGCAGATAAAAAAATCAAAGTCGACGATAAACTATGCTATCAGATGAAGCAGTTGACATTTTGGCAATGGCAGCCAAACGTTTCACGGTTGTGGAATGCGAGCCGATCAACCGTGTGAAATTTTCCGATTGGATTTTTTTTCCGTTTATTCAATTGATGCGATATTTTTACATACTTTTGCGGAATTTATGGCTTTTTTTGAAAAAATCTGATTATGGACAAAAATGAAATCGTAAGGAGATATAAGTGGTTTAGAGTGTTACGTGTAATATTAAGAGGCATAAACGTAGTTCTTTTAGTGGTGATTTTTTTAATCACACTCTTATTTATTCCTTTTTTCATTCCTTTTTTTTTGTATTGCGATGATAATCTTGTGACATTCGAGATTATATATTTTTTTGTTGTATTACTATTACTAGAACTTAAATTAGAAAAAATTAGACAATTTTTTAATTTGCTAGATCGATTTACTCATCATTTTGAAAAAAAATGGGGTATGACAGAGAAGGAGATCAAAGAATTTATTTCAAAGCAGGAAGAGCAGGAAGCTTTAAGGCGTAAAGAGCAGGAAGAGCAGAAGGCTTTAAGGCGTAAAAAAAGAGAAATCTTAGGGTGGAATCCAGTCAAGTATGCATTCCCGTTTATTCGAGAGATATGCAAGCTGAATAAAGGAGCGAAGGAGGCACAGAAGGCTATTTTGTCTGATTTTTTGAGCAAAAAAGAGGTAGAAATAATTTTTGATGATTTTCGGAAATTGGGTTCGTTAGAGGATGCGATATTATGTTGGCGGGAAAGATCCTTGCCAGATAGACTGTCATTTATGCGTTTCCTTTTCAAATTGGCAATTTTGCAGGATGGAATCCATAACGACGAGTGGAATATGCTGATGCATCTGATATGGCAGTTGAGATTCAGCAACTATTATCGCGAAGATTTCATATACAGATACTTCTCTTTGCGTACGGAATTTTATGATTATGAGCGTAAAAGCTCCTCATCGACGGAGGATAATTCCGCGTCGACAAATAATCGCTCCTCATCCTTGAAGCCATATTTCACACTCCTTGGTTTGGAAGAGACCGCATCTGATGAGGAAATCAAACGTGCCTACCATAAATTGGCGTTGCAACATCATCCAGATATGCCGAAAAACGCAGACAGGATAAAAGAGTGTGAGGCTATGATGGCGAAGATTAATGAGGCGTATGAGAAGCTGAGGGGTTGATGAAATAAAAAATGTGGAATGCGTGCGAGCCGTAGGCGAGCACATAAAATTTAAAAAAACAGAGAGAGAGAAAGTTCACAGAGAAAGACTTCGTCTTTTTATGAGAAAATGAGGTTGGATTTCGATAAGAAAATGGAAAATGATTCACAGATTACAATTCACGAACTCACGTTAATTTTATGAAACACATAATCTTCAAAATATTAATTCTCGTCACCACGACACTTTTGGGTGTCGCAAATATCTGTGCTCAAAATTCAGAATGGGAATGGATGACGGTAGGGAATCAAAAAATCAAAGTTGATGATAAACGTTGCTATTTGATAAGGAAAGGAATCAGCAGAAAAGATACTGCGAAATGGGAAGTCTTCTGTGGTGGATTCACTAACTTTTATTATGAAGAGGGATACCCTTATAAGCTATATGTGGAAAAATATGATCCTCAAGCGGATACGATTAATGTGATAAAGTCATTTTGTCGTGATGGCTCAGGCTTTTATATTCGTCGTGATGGCTCTATTTATAAAAAAGGAATAGCTCAAGTAATGGTAGACTTGGTTGTTACTGAAGGTATTTCAAAAATTAACGAAAAAGCCTTTTCCTATTTTGATTTGTATGTTGAGAACCTCACACTTCCAAAGAGTTTGAAGGAGATTGGTGATAATGCGTTTTCTCGCATCAATAATCTGAAAACGATCACATCAAAAGCAAAAATAGCCCCACGTCTCGGACAGAATTCATTTAATAATATAAGAAGCATCAAGACTGTTTATATTCCAGCAGGTAGTCTTGATAGTTATAAAAAAGAATGGGGTTCCAAATTTAAGTTTAAGGAAAAATCGGAATACAAGTAAAAGCTATCCAATCCATCCAGAAAATAAAAAAGACGCGATGACTCGCGTCTTTTAATCAAATCTGAATTAATCTGTCACAGGACGGATTGGTCTGCCAAAATAGCGTCCGTAGCTTCCGTTGCTCATATACTTTGATATTGAGTGGAAGCAGAGACACCAAGACCGGAATGTGTTGCTTTCGTCTACAGACGCGCACCAATATCTGCCGTATCCGGCTTCTTTCAGAGAATTGCCGAAATAGTTTCCTGCAGCTGGTAGGAATATGCTATTGCCGTTTTTGCCTTTCACATAGTAGCCGACTTTCTCTTTGTCCCATTCCCATTCGCAGTTTTCGATTAATTCGTCGAAATCTTTTTTCTTCGGAGTTCTCCATTCTTCACCCCAATTTTTCGTGGCGGCATCATATTCCGGGGTCAGATAACCATCTTCGTTAATGATATTTTCGTCAAGTAATGCAGACGCATCTTTGTTGTATGTCTGGACATTCTTTCCGTACTCATCTTTTGTCTTGACTTCTCCCCACGCAAAATATCCACCTGAAATGTTATTAGAGTCGGCTCCCACGTTCATCGTCGCCCATTTCGTCCCACTTGGAAGCCCAAGATCAATATATTCGTGACCATTGAGATTTCCTGATAATGTTTGGGCATAAATGGATGTCATCCCAGCCAAAAACAATCCTCCAAATAATGATAAATATTTTTCCACTGCCCTAAATTTATAGTTAAACTTATATTAAATCCTTTTTCCAAATTTAATGCAGTGACGTTGCAAATCCAAATAATTACGATGAAAAAGAGTTGGAGTTGCTGAAGAACACAAAATAAAGTTTTGTTTATCTTTCCTGTGTAGACGGTGCTTCCCGTGTCTTTTTAGAATGTGATTTTTGTTCCGAATCTTATACCCCATTTGTTTGGATGGGCGTTCGGATAGTTCTCGTCAAAATCCAAATATGTGATTCGTCGGACAACTTCCACCTGTAATATCTTTAGAATGTTGTATAATCCTACACTTGCCTCCATATATGGAATGTTTTTGTCTGACATCACTCTTGAGTTGGCTGGCAACACAAATAAATCTTCGTCATTTGGGTTGACGCGGGGATTATTCTCGTCGGACAATCCTCCATAAAGCATACGGAACGACCAGAACTCACGTAGTTTCAACTTGTTGATCAAAGGAATTCTCGACAACAGCCATCCGTCAAGACAATGTTTTAGCTCTACACTGCAGTATTGGTCGTTGATGAATTCCATATTGCTCATCAGATAGAACGATTCGCTGCCGACGAAATACGACAGGTTGGTGGCTGGCATAAACAATAGTGGGTATGGCACTTTCTGAAACACTTTGCCTCCCTTCACAAACACATCCAGATATCCGACGGGGGCCAGAGAGAAACGTTGGTCGTAGCATAGCTCCAGCCTGTTGTAGGTGTAGTCCGACCATATTTTTTCGGAAGCACCGCTGTAAGTTAGGCTGATATGAGGATGCTGGTTAGTAAGTGTATAGCGGGTCAGCCCGAGCTGATGGTATTGCACGGGGGTGAATGAAACCTCCACACTGAAATCTGTGGTCTTGAAATTGTCGACCAATTCCAATGATTGGTTGTGGCGGTACTCAAGTTCGTCTGCAGCCTCTTCTGTGTTGTGGCGTACGGACAATGAGTAGCTGATGCCGTTTTGGAATTCGTATGTGTGTGTTATTTCCGAACGACGGAAATAAGCGTATTGGTTCGGATTCTCCCATCTGAAACTGCCGAACAGGTTGCCCTGACGGCTTCTGGTGAAACGGTTGCCAGGCATGTCACAGTCGAAAATATAGCTTGCTCGGATGCTTTTGCGAGGAAACTCAAAACGGCTTTTCTCTTTGTCAATAAATGAGTATTCCACCTCACCCATGTATTTGAGCTTTTCGTCTCGGAATCCATAAGCGGCATATCCGCCTGCAAACCAGCGCGGTGAGAGTCCGGTGCCTGTTTGTGCACCAAGCAGAATACGTGGACCTTCAAGGTGATTTGTGGAGATGATGCTGAAGATTGGTCCGATGTGAAGCCATGGCTTTTTGATTCCTCCCACAGGAATATATCCGTCGAGGATTGTGCGGACGGAAAAATTTGCAAAGCGCATCATCTTGTTTGTTTGAGCTTTGGCTTTGAGTGAGTCAATGTTTTTAGTGGCATCCTCTGGCACTCCGTCAGGCATCAAAGATTCCCAGTCGTTTCCGATGTTTTCTGTCGCTGTGATTTCACTCTTCTCGAATTCGGTAGGGGAGTAGTATCGTTCTATTTTGGCGAACAATCCTTTTATTCTTTGGGCACTCTCTAGTGGATTTCCCTCCATGGCGAGTGTGCTTTTTTTCAGAGTCCAGAATCCCTTCTCCGATTCTTCAAAGTCTTGCCAGATTCTCATCGCCTGTACAAAATTGATGCGTGAGTTCTCAGTGAGTTTCATGTCAATGTGTCGCACTCCGTATGTGCTGTCTTTTGCCACGAGCATATATCCTACAAAACCGAAATTTTCCTTGATCGACGGTGAAAAGTTTACTTTGATGTAGTCTCTGCCTTCGTCGTTGTAGTTTTTGATTGTGTCAGTGATGTAGTAGTGGTAGTATGCGGTGCCGTATTTAGCTATTGGCGACGTGAAGTCGGTGAACAGCAGACGGAAATCATTGTCGTAGATGTTGATTTCCTGTGCGGCGTCTGCCATCAGAGTTGAGAAAGCCTCTTCTGGAATCACCTCAATGATTGTGGTGCTTTTGGCGTCAATCACGTCATTCTGCACTTTTCTCTTTCCTGTGTGAGTGTTGTCTGAGATCTGTTCCTCTATAAACAGTGGAATATATACGGCACCCGTAGCCTCGGAAGTGTCAGTCGATGATTCCAATGCACTCACGTCTTTGCCTCTCGCCCTGCGTCGCTCAATCATATCGTCGACGTTTGTCATTCCCAATGTCTGCTTTGTGTAGCATCGGTTGTGGAAATAGTCTGCGTTGCGTGGGTCGAGTGAATCTTTCTTTTCAAGCATTCGTTTGACAAGGGTGACGGCAGGATTGTTTTTTCTGCGGTAGTGCACACGTTGTCTTTTCACCACCACTTCTTGGAGCATATTGTCGGGAACCAATCTGATGTTGCCGACCAGACCTTCGTGGCGTACTTTTATCGTCTTGTCTTTATATCCTATGAATGCGAAAGTGATGGTCTGAAGAGGAGTCTCGCTTTTCAGTGAGAAACGACCCTCGCTGTCTGTTGTCGTTCCGATTGTTGTGCCTGCCACGAACACACTTGCGTATGGCACGCTTTCTGCGCTTGTGGAGTCGGTCACGATTCCACTATAGGTGTACATGCTTTGAGCTGTAAGATTAGATTGATATCCAACCAGACATAATAGCAGTAAGATTATATAAGTGTAAATTTTTTTTGTCATCATCACTACTACAAAACTTATGCAAATGTAGTCATTTTAAAGCAGATTGGTATGTGATAAACGTCGGATTAATTCACCTTTTTAACTTATAATAACAAAACTCTAGTGTCTCAATAAGATGGAACGCATTGCTAATCTTTGTGTCGGTTAGGTTTGATTGTGTAAAATTGTCGTGACTGCTCAATGGGCTGGTTGATTGCTCTTTTTGAATTTGATTATGTTTGTAGTGATCACATTCCCTTTGTCAAAGTATTCTTTCTGAAGAATTTTATTGAGTTTGTTACAATCTGTGCGTTTGCCATTATATAATAGTCTTCCTTTTGCTAATCCTTCTTTGCTTTCATCAAAATAACCATAATCCTCGCCAATAAAATCAATGAAGTTTCTAAAACCACCATTCTCTAATTTGAAGTATTGATCCCAAAAACTTCCCTGTCTTCCATACGCAAATCCACACAATCCTGTCCTCTCTATATAAGAAAACCCCTCTCTCCATGTTTGAAGAGAAACAATGGAGTCTTTTTGCTTGGATAAAATCAACTGCCCATTAACCCAATCACCTTCCAGTATCAATTCTGGTATTGTGTCAGAATCTATATAGATTAGAGCGAAATCTCGGTTTTCAGAAGCGAAATCTTGAATTTCAGCATGATAGGATTGTAGATATTCTTTGTAGTATTCAGGCATGTCGGAATCACAATATATTGTGTCTTTTGCGTATGAAACTTTACATCGTTCGCCAACCCCGTAATCTCCATAATCAGTTATTATCTCTCCATCAGACAAATCCCAAGGGTTGGTGACACTAGGATTTTTATCTTCTCTCTTAGAAAATGTGTCTATTGCTGGTTTGGATAAAACGAACTCTGCAGGAGCGGCAATTGCTTCATTTAAGACTGTGTCGATAAGCGTCTTGTCTTTTGGGGAATCTGAACCATTGCAACTTGCTAAAAGAAATACGAATGGCAGATAGATTTTAGTGGGGAAAAAGTTTATTTTCATGTTTGATAGTTAGATATGATTAAGAATCTCTAAATCGGTTGTCTAGGTATAAAAACGGGACAGACTCAATGCCTGTCCCTATTGATGTTATGCTTTTTTCCAGTGTTCGTCGCGGCATTTGTAAATTTTCTCGATTATCTCGACCACTTTTGAACCTTCCGCAAGGGTTGTCGTTGGATTGGCTCCATGTGTGAGCGTGTCGACGACGTTGCGGATCACGTAGTGGTGGTTTTGAGCGGATCCCTTGTATGGACCGTAGTCGTTAGGCGGGTTAGACGGTGCTAGTTCCGGCATCACATAGCCATCGATGTCGCAATACACCACCTCGTTCATGTATTGACCAGCCACCTTGATTGTGCCTTTCTCTCCGATAATCGTGATGCTGCTCTCAAGATTCTTGTTCCAAACAGCTGAACTGTAGCACAATGTGCCCATTCCACCGTCGACAAAATCAAAAGATACAAAACCGCTGTCTTCGAAAGCTGTCAGTTTCTGGTGTGTGAAATCGGCGAAGTTCCCTTTGATGTTCTTGATGTCGCCGAACAGCCAGTACATGATGTCGATGAAGTGGGAGAACTGAGTGAAGAGTGTTCCTCCGTCAAGGTCGGCGGTGCCGTGCCAGTTGCCCGGCTTGTAATATCGTTCATCGCGATTCCAGTAGCAGCACAGCTGTACCATGAATATTTTGCCAAGACGCTTCTGCTCGATAGTCTCCTTCAGCCACACAGATGGTGGGGAATATCTGTTCTGCATGACACAGAACACACGTTTGCCGCTTTTCTTGGCAGCGTCTTTTATCATTTGGGTTTCGGCTGTAGACAATGCGATTGGTTTTTCAATCACCACGTTGTATCCGGCAAGAAGAGATTTGGTAGCGTAAATTGCGTGTAATCCGTTTGGCACACATATGTTTATGACGTCCGCGTCGATGCCAGAGGAAATCATCTCATCAAATGATGAATAGAATGGGGCATCGTCCACAGGAAGGTTTAGCTCTTCTTTGGGTAGAATGTCGCAAATGCCGACGAGGGAGGCTCCCGCTTCACGTCTGATCATTTCAGCGTGACGCTTGCCTATATGTCCTTGTCCGACAACTGCAAACTTCACATCTTTATTTGTTGTCATTATTGTCTGATTTTTGCAATATGGATACTTGACCGCCTTTTAAGGTGTAAGTCTCTTTCGACTCGTGGCAGAAAGCGATGCCATAGCGGTTGAATTCCAGACGGTAGCCCTCTTTGCTGACCCATCCAATGTGGGCGGCAGGAACGCCTGCGACCAATTCGAAATCCATTACATCATGAGTGACAACACTACCAGCTCCGACGAAAGCATATTTTCCGATTTTGTTGCCGCAGACAATAGTGGCATTGGCTCCGATGCTTGCACCTTCCTCTACAATCGTCTCTTTGTATTCCTCTTTTCTGCTGATGAAAGCACGTGGGTTGATGACGTTGGTGAACACCACTGACGGCCCTATGAACACATTGTCTTTGCAAACCACACCGTCGTAGATTGAAACGTTGTTCTGCACCTTTACACCATCCCCAAGCACGGCTGTGGCAGCGACGTAAACATTTTGACCGATATTGCAATTCTTGCCGATTGTGCTACCTGCCATCAAATGAGAAAAATGCCATATCTTGCTTCCTTCGCCGACGTTGCAACCGTCGTCAAGGACTGCTGTTTCATGGTAATAGAAGTTCTGGTTCATAATGTATAATTGTAGTAAAAAATCCTTTCTAAACAAAAAAGAACCTCAAACAGAGTCTGAGGTTCTTTTTCATTAGAGCGGAAGACGGGGCTCAAACCCGCGACCCACAGCTTGGAAGGCTATTGCTCTATCAACTGAGCTACTTCCGCATTTGCACTGCAAAGATATGTGCTTTTCTTGGTTCTGCCAAAGCATTCTGCAGTTTTTTTATGGTAAAAAATCACTTTTTTGTTTATCGGAATGAATTTCAGATAGTTGAAAAAACGCATTATTGCCTGTTTAGTTCAGCAAGCTCTTTGCTAGACAGTTTTCTTATCTGCGAACTCTCAATTTTTATGGCTTTTGTGAAATTCATGATTCCTCCAAGAGGAAGGAAAGAAAGATATAGGCAGTCGCCTTTGTGCAGCACTCTGCCGATCTTTTGGTTGAATGGACTGTTGGGATTATAGTATCTCACAAGCTCATTGTCGACATAGTCTTCCGCATCGAGGACGATGTTAGTGAGGTTGGAGTTGACGGCGAATTTGAAGTCGGCCATTTCAGCATCAGAAATTCTCAGAGCCTGGCTTTCGTTGTTGTTTTTTCTCATCGATTGGCGAACCAGGAATCTAGAGATTGTAGGACCGTCCCACAGTCTGTCTGACTCAATACGAAGAATTTCAGAGATGGAAGTGTGGATGAACAAATATCCAGGGCAGAACAGAGCTTTCCTTTGTCCGATTATATTGCCGCATCTCTTTATGTCTTTTATATATGTTGGCAGATAGGTCTCGAAGCAGATGTCCGATTCGTTGTGCTCTTTCCAAAGTTCCAGACTTTTTTCCAAAGATTGCTCAGATCCACGTGATGCTCTGAGCACCATCCAATGTCTTGCTTTGTTGGCTTTGTCATTGTCGTTGGCTTTCTTGGCATTCTCGATTTCTTGTGAGATGTCTACCACCTCATCCGCATCACCTTTGTTTATCACCATGAAAAGATTGGTGCCCAGCACAGAGAAGAAGAACTTGTCTGTGTTTACATTGCCACGCATTTTGCTGAGCTCGCCTTCTATCACCACTCCGCCGGGGACGCAAAGAGTCGCGGGTTTTGTCTCCGTTGGAATTGTGTTTGCCCTGAAAAGATTTTGTGGAACGTTGTTGATGATCCATCCCAAAGTGTTGACTTCGTTTTCGCTCACCACACGTATGACTCCGCTGTTGCTTTTGCGTGATGCGTCAGCTGTGATTTGGCTGCTGTTTAGATCGTCGAGTATTTCCAACAATTCATTTTCAGCGCATTTCACCCAGCATGAGAATTTTATATTGCTCATGATGGATTCGTAGTAGCCGTTTACATTGCTGGAGTTTGAAGGGAAAAGGTAACGACGTCTTATGCAGTCGACGTCTGTTTCTTCGTCACAGTCGGCGTCTTCTTTTTTGTTGAAATCGGTGATTTTGTCTATTATGATGTTTCTAAAGGCGGCTAATTCCTTTCTTTTTGTCAAATTGACTCTGAACCAATTAAGTCCGGAATTGTATGGTGCCTTTGAATTTTGTGCCATTTTGTTGTTTTTTTACGTGTGCGAAAATAGACATTTTTTTGCATTTTTTTGTCTCTAACGGGCTTTTTTATTACCTTTATGTCAATTTTGTCTGGTACTTAGACAGAAATTCTTTTCTTTTGTATGATAAAGATGGTTTTTGCTTTCAATTTAGTATGCTAGATGACTAACTTATTATTTTTGTATTAATTTGAGTGCTAGAATTATATATCTAAAATATTTGTGGTTTTATTTGGTTTGACTGGCAAGAATCGTGACTACATAATTTGATATTTCTGCATGTTTGTTAGAAAGAAGCATGGGCTGCTATATTAATAAGTAGTAATTCTGCCCTGATTTGTGTAGACGATTGTTTCTTTTGTTTCAAAATGGAGAGAACGATATGTTTACAGATGTTTGTAAGCAAGTTTAAGTAAGAGAAAAATTAATGAATCAGAAAGAATTATAACTATATAATTTAAATTATTCAATTATGCTAAACGGCAAAGTGGTTTTGATTACCGGTGGTTCTGGTAGTTTTGGCAAGAAGTTCGTAGAGGTTATCCTACGTGATTATCCAAACGTAAAAAAGATTATTGTCTTTTCTCGTGGCGAATTGAAGCAGTATGAGATGAAGCAGATTTGGCCTGAGAAGCAGTTTCCTCAGATTCGATATATTATCGGTGATGTTCGTGATGGTGAGCGACTTATGTCTATTTGTGCTGGTGTGGATGTTATTATTCATGCTGCGGCGATTAAGCAGGTTGATACTGCTGAGTACAATCCTCGTGAGTGTATCAAGACTAACGTTGACGGTGCTGTAAATGTGATTAATGCGGCTATCGCTAATAATGTACATGATATTGTTGCTCTATCTACAGACAAGGCATGTGCACCAATCAATCTTTATGGAGCGACAAAACTGACTTCTGACAAATTATTCACAGCGGCTAATAACATAAAAGGAGCTCGTGATGTTCGATTCTCGGTGGTTCGTTATGGTAATGTGATGGGCTCTCGAGGATCGGTTATTCCTTTTTTCATAAAAAAACGAGATGAGGGAGCCGAATATCTTCCTATTACAGATATGCGAATGACTCGTTTCAATATATCTCTGGAAGATGGAGTTCAGCTTGTTATGTTCGCCCTTAAGAACCATCTCGGAGGAGAAATTTTCATTCCAAAAATTCCTTCTTACCGAATTTGTGATGTCGCGACTGCTATTGCACCAAACATGAAACAGGTTGAAGTCGGCATACGACCAGGAGAGAAACTCCATGAAGAAATGATTACTGTTACAGATGCTCTTGACACGATTGATCTTGGTAAGTATTATGCAATACTTCCATCTGTTTCTTATTGTTGGCAGAAAGAAGACTTCATCAAACATCATAATGCTAAACCGGTTCCTTTTGGTTTCCATTATTCATCTGATATTAATGAAATTTGGGAAACACCAGAGACGATGCGTGAGAAAATCAGAGAATGTGTGGATCCAAATTTTGTGGTTAAGTAAAAAGGGTCATTGTTTATGTTAAAACTTCCTATATCATACGGACGTCAGTTCATTTCTGATGACGACATTCAAGCGGTGGTAGATGCTCTTAAGTCTGACTATTTAACATGTGGACCTCGAATAGCAGAATTCGAGAATGCGTTTTGTGAATATGTAAAAGCAAAACATGCGGTCGCTGTATGTAATGCTACGGGAGCTCTTCATATAGCAGCGATGGCACTTGGAGTAAAGCCGGGTGATAATGTCATTTGTACCCCTTTGACATTTGCGTCTTCTGCAAATTGTATCCGTTTCTGCGGAGGTAATGTTAAGTTTGTTGATATTGATCCTAAGACATATCTTCTTGACATTGACAAACTAAAAGAAACGCTTGCTGCATCACCTAAAGGCACATACAAGGGAATGGTGCTTGTTGACTTTGCTGGTTATCCTCACAATATGGAAGAGTTTCGCAAGATTGCAGATGAGTATGGCATGTGGATCTTAGAGGATGCTTGTCATGCTCCTGGAGCTTATTTTGTCGACTCTACAGGAGATAGAGTATATGCTGGATGTGGCAAGTATTCGGATATTACGGTGTTCTCTTTTCATCCGGTTAAGCATATCACGACTGGAGAAGGAGGTATAGCTTGTACGCAGAACGATAGTCTCAAAGAAAAAATGGCACTCTATCGCACTCATGGTATTACACGTGATGCGGAAAAACTTGAACGTCAGGATGGACTTTGGTACTATGAAATGCAGGAATTAGGCTATAATTATCGTATTACGGACATACAGGCAGCTCTGGGTACAAGCCAACTTAAAGTTGCACGTAAGAATGTGGAGATACGTCGTGAACTTGTCCGTAATTATAATGAAGCGTTTAAGGATATTGAAGCTATCAAGACTCCTTTTGAGGCAGCAGATGTTTATCACGCATACCATTTGTATATCATTCAGGTAGACGATAGACTTGGGCTTTACAACTTTCTGCGTGAGAACAAAATTTTCGCTCAGGTGCTTTATTATCCTCTTCATCTTATGCCTTATTACAAGCAATTTGGAAATAAGGAAGGCGATTTGCCTGTCGTTGAGGAATACTACAAACATTGCCTTGCACTTCCAATGTTCCCGACACTTACTTCAGAGCAACAGGAGTATGTGATAGATAAGGTTAAAGAATTTATATGCAAATAAGATGAAAAACTTGTGTATTATACCTGCAAGAGGTGGTTCTAAACGTATTCCTCGTAAAAATATCAAAGATTTCCTTGGTAAGCCTATCATTGCATACTCAATTGAGGCGGCACTACAATCTGGCATGTATGAAGAGGTGATGGTCTCTACTGATGATGAAGAAATCGCTACTGTTGCAAAACAATATGGAGCTAGTGTGCCTTTCCTTCGGAGTGAGGCAACTGCCAATGATTATGCTACAACAGCCGATGTAATAAATGAAGTTCTTGACTGTTATGAAAAGGAAGGAAAACAATTTGATTCGTTCACTTGCCTGTACAGTACAGCTCCTTTTGTAAGTGCCAACCGTCTTAAGGAAGCTTATTCTTTGATAAAAAACGATATATATTCTGTGTTCACATGTGTTGAGTACTCTTATCCTATTCAACGAGCATTGCATATAGTAGATGGTAAAATATCTATGCTCCAGCCCCAATATCTAAAGTCACGCTCGCAGGATCTTGAAAAAACATATCATGATGCTGGACAGTTTTATGTCTGTATGGTGGACGATTTTAAGAAAACCAACAGCCTTTGGGGTGCGAATACGGCAGGTATTGTCCTTTCTGAACTTGAGGTACAGGATCTTGACACATTGACAGATTGGCAACTCGCTGAAATGAAATTTAAACTTACGAAGAATAATGTCTAAACGTAAGATATTTTTTCGCGCGGATGCAGATGCGGCTATAGGATATGGCCATTTTATACGAACTCTTGCACTTGCTGATATCCTAAAAAAAGATTTTGATTGTACATTTTTTACTCAGTTGCCCACACCATTTCAGTTGAAGGCGGCTGATAAAGTGTGTCCTATTGTTTCTTTGCCTTCTGACAATAGAAAGTTTGATAAGTTTCTTGATTATGTCACAGGTGAAGAGATCGTTGTCCTTGACAATTACTTTTATACTTCTGAATATCAAAAGCGGATAAAGGACAAAGGGTGTAAGTTAGTACATATAGATGATGTGCATGATCGTCATTTCTATGTGGATATGATAATAAATCATGGAAACGCAACGCCTGACATGTATGATGTGGAACCTTTTACAAAATTCTGTTTGGGACCTTCATATGCTCTTTTACGTAGCCCATTTTTGTCTCCTGTACCTTGTCTCTCAAAGACGGATGGAAAATGGGTGATTTGTTTCGGTGGTTCAGATCCACAAAACCTTACGGAAAAAGCGGTTAAGGCATTATCCATACGTGATGATGTGAATCAGATTACTGCGATTGTCGGAGATCTTTATATGAATAAGGAAGCTTTGCTTGATTATGAAAAAGTTACGGTTTTGTCGTCTTTGACGGCAGACGAAATGGCAGCACAGTATTCAAGTGCAAGGTATGTCCTTTGTTCTGCAAGTTCTGTTTGCTATGAAGCATTGGCTTGCGGGTGCGAAGTGTTAGCAGGTTTCTATATTGATAATCAGGTCGATTTCTATGATGGCCTTTGCGAAAACAATCTTATCACACCATTGGGAGATTTGAGGAAAACGGACTTCAGAGAATGTTTTGTGAAGCCAAAGTCTTCAATTAATAAAATTGATATTCACAATGCGAGACTTAATCTTTTGTACGCATTTAAGTCAATTGATCTTCGTGTTGTCAATTATATAGATATGAGTCTTGGAGAAAGTCGTAAAGTCTGGGAGGTACGCAATCTTCCGGAAATACGAAAGTGCATGACCCAGCCGGATTCGTTCTCGTTCGAGTCACATTTGAAGTTTGTAGAGTCGCTTAAAAACAATAAAACTAAACTTTATTATTCTATTTTTAAGGAGGATGAACTTGTTGGCTCTTATGATTTTGTAGATATTAAAGATGGCGACTCAGCTGAACATGGATTATATATAAATCCGATTTTTCATAATAAAGGCTATGGCAAAACAATTGAGTATCTGATGGATGGCTACATAAGAAAAAGAGGCGTCCATCGATTGTTTGCTGAAGTCTTGAAATCCAACACATCTTCCTATCAATATCATTTGAAGGTTGGATATAAGATATATAAGGAAGACGAAAAGTATTACTACTTTGAGCGATATATATGATGGGTAAAACATTTATCGTTGCAGAGCTTTCTGCAAATCATGGACATAGATTAGAGACTGCATTAGAGTCAGTCCGAGCAATTGCAACTGCTGGTGTGGATGCCGTCAAAATACAGACATATACACCTGATACAATCACACTTGATTGTGACAAGGAAGATTTTATTGTAGACGGAGGTACTCTTTGGGACAACACAAAACTTTATGATTTATATAAGGAAGCGTATACTCCTTGGGAGTGGCACAAAGCTATATTTGATGAGGCTAAGAAGTGTGGGCTAGTATGCTTTTCTACTCCTTTTGATAACACTGCCGTTGATTTCCTCAATGATCTGGACAATCCTATTATGAAGATCGCAAGTTTTGAGATAACAGATGTTAATCTTATACGTTATGCCGCGAGCAAAGGAAAACCAATGGTGATTTCGACGGGTGTGGCCACACTTGAGGACATAGAACTTGCCATCAAAGTTTGCCATGAAGTGGACAATTATGATATAACTCTTTTGCATTGTGTATCAGCATATCCCGCACCGTTGGAAAATGTCAATCTTCGGACAATGGTAGATATGAGAAAGCGTTTTGGTGTAAAAGTAGGTCTTTCTGATCACACAATGGGGGCAGATGTGGCTCTAGCAGCAGTGGCTTTGGGTGCGGAGATGGTGGAGAAACACTTTATTCTTGATAGATCGATTGGCGGTCCTGATGCCGCATTTTCTATGACTGTTGAAGAATTCAAATCAATGGTGACAAGCATACGTAATGTAGAAAAATCACTTGGTATGGTTATGTACCAAACAGATCCATCTCAGATAAAAGGACGTCAGTTCTCCCGCTCTCTCTATGTGGCCGAAGATATGAGGGTCGGTGATGTGATCACAGAAAAGAATGTTCGTTCGGTAAGGCCTTGCTATGGACTTCCTCCTAAATATCTAAATGATATTATTGGTAAAAAGGTAGTTGGAAATATGAAAAAAGGTGATAGACTCTCTTTGGATGACATTGAAAGATAGTATACAAAATAAGACTTTGATTATATCGTGATTTCGTTTTTGTATTTCATCTGACAGCACGGATTACAATATATTTGCTGACAATAATAAAATAAAAAGGCTGGATTTTATTGTGAAATCTAGCCTTTTGTCTGTCAAGATTGAGAAACGAATTTTATTATAGTCTGGCGTTGTACGTTACAAAAGTGGAGCTCATGGTTGACTATGCCATTTTTTCACATTTGTTTGTCTCAAACGTTTTTTTTAATTACCTTTGCGATGTTTTTCGGCCATTTCTTAGACGAAAATTTATTTTTTTGTAAAGAAAAGATATATTCCTCTTTGATTTTAGTATGCTATGACATCAGCTCAATATTTTTGTAAAATTTTGAGCGTCAGGTTTATGCGTCTAAAATAATTAAAAATGTCTTTTGACTTGAAACTCACAGAACATTATAAGATATGTGTCATCGGGCTGGGTTATGTTGGACTGCCGCTTGCTCGTCTTTTCTCGACAAAATTTGAAACGATAGGTTTTGATGTCGATAAGAGAAGGGTAGATGCATTGATGAATTGCGAGGATACTACAAAAGAAGTCGACAAACAACTTCTAGAAGACGCAATCAGAAATCATGGATTTAGGTGCACTACAGAAGAAAACGATATCTTAGATTGCAATTTCTATATTGTAGCTGTGCCAACTCCGATAGATGAGTACAACCGTCCTGATTTGAAGCCATTGCAGGAGGCAAGCAGGGTTGTTGGGCGTGTCATAAAGAAAGACGATATCGTCGTATATGAGTCTACTGTTTATCCGGGAATGACAGAAGAGGAATGCATTCCTATTGTGGAAGAAATAAGTAGATTAGAATATAATGTAGATTTCTTTGCAGGATACTCTCCAGAAAGAATTAATCCGGGAGACAAGAAACATACCGTTGAAACTATAAAAAAAGTCACTTCAGGATCGACAAAAGAGGTTGCTGATATTGTAGACGGGATATATAATACTGTGTTGATTAATGGTACACATAAAGCGCCAAGCATCAGGGTGGCTGAGGCATCAAAGATAATCGAGAACACACAGCGTGACGTTAACATAGCATTCTTCAATGAGTTGGCAAAAATATGTAATGCTATGGGTATAGACACCCATGATGTGATAGATGCGGCGTCGACTAAATGGAATTTCATTAAGTTGAGTCCAGGTCTTGTTGGCGGGCATTGTATCAGCGTCGACCCATATTATTTGATACAGAAAGCCCAGGTCTACGGAATCATGCCTCGTGTGATGTACGACGCAAGAAAACTAAACGATGGAATGGGTGATTATGTCGCCAGTCAGGTTGTCAAATGTATGAATAAAAAAGGAGTGCTTGTGAAAGACGCGAGTGTCCTCATTTTAGGCTTTACATTTAAGGAAAACTGTCCAGACATACGCAACACAAAGGTGGCAGATATCTACCATACATTAACAGAATACACATCCAACATCACTGTTTGTGATCCACATGCTGATGCGGATAAAGTGAGGTCAATATATGGAATTTCACTTGAAAAAGAAATTCCGTCTGCAAAATATGACGCGATTGTGCTGGCAGTCGCGCATGATGAGTTTAAGACAATTGCCGTCTCCGACCTGAAAAAGGACACGTGTAGCGTCGTTTACGATGTGAAGGGAGTGTGGAATAGGGAAGAAATAGATGGAAGATTGTAAGGGGAAGATGTCAGACTTGATTGCAACTGATGACAAGCCGGTCTTGAAAGAGACTCAGAACGAACTAGAAAAAGTTCTTCAAGACGAGTTTCCTGGAGCGGATAAAAAGGAAGAGCATTCAAGCAATAAGAGAATTGCAAAAAATACATTGTTCTTGTATATTCGCATGCTGCTTACTATGGTAGTAAGCTTGTATACAAGTAGGGTTGTATTAAATGCATTAGGGGTTAGTGATTTTGGAGTTTACAATGTCGTCGGTGGCGTTGTTTTGATGTTTTCTGTATTGTCAGGCTCTTTGTCTGCTGCGATTACACGATTCATTACATTTGAGTTGGCAAAAAAAGATGTTGAGAAACTAAAAAGGGTTTTCTCTACATCAGTTAATATTCAGATATTGCTCTCAATATTGATCGTGTTATTGATTGAAACTGTCGGTGTTTGGTTCTTGAATAACAAGATGGTCATTCCTTTGGAAAGGTTGGATGCAGCTCATTGGGTTTTACAGTTCTCTATTGTTACTTTTGTCTTGAATTTGTTGAGTGTTCCGTACAATGCAACAATAATTGCGCATGAGAAAATGTCTGCATTTGCATACATTGGAATCGTAGAGGTAATGCTAAAGTTGTTGATTGCTTTTGCGATCATGTATAGCCCATTTGATAGACTTGTTTATTATGGATTTTTGACATTGATGGTAGGCTTGATTATCAGGCTTATTTATGGATATTATTGTAGGAAACATTTTGAGGAAGCGGAATATAATTTCTTTATTGACAAAGATTTGATAAATGAAATGTTTAGTTTTGCTGGATGGAATTTCTTTGGTGCGACTTCATGGCAGTTGATGACTCAAGGTGTAAATCTTCTGTTGAATACGTTTTTTGGAGTAGGTGTGAACGCGGCGAGAGGAATTGCGACTCAAGTGGACAATGCCATAATGCAGTTTGTCAATAGCTTTACAACAGCGATTAATCCGCAAATTATAAAGTCGTATGCGGAAGGTAACAAAGAATATTTGTTCAGCTTGGTTTATAGAGGAGCCAAATTTGCTTATTTTCTGGTACTTTTTTTTTCTGTTCCACTTATCTGTGATACAGATTTTATACTAAGTCTATGGTTGGGCAATGTTCCGGATTATACTTCATATTTTGTTAAATTGACAATAGTAGTTACTTTAATTCATGTTTTGTCAAATTCAATGGTAACTGCTATGTTGGCGACGGGAGACATAAAAAAGTATCAGATAATTGTTGGCGGTTTGGGAATGTTGGTGTTCCCTATTGCATGGTTATTATTTTATTTAGGTTATCCTCCTGAAATGGCTTATGTATCCAATATTGTCATTTTTATAGCTCAATTTGTAAGTCGACTTATATTGCTTCGGGAGATGATAGCTCTTTCTATTCCAACTTTTTTGAATAAGGTTTTTGTCCCTAGCATGATAGTTACAATTGCTTCGTTTGGACTTCCTATTACAATTACTCATTTGATGGATCCTTCCCTGAGTAGATTTCTTCTTATATGTTCGGTATCGGTGTTAGGGACAGTTTTCTTTATCTGTTTCATCGGATTGGATATGAGCGAGAGAACTTTTGTCAAGAATTCTATTGTCAAGATTTTTAATAAATATCACAATGTCAATTAAACATTTTGTTAAAGAGACTATAAAGAAGTTTACTAGTTTATTGCCTCATGATATTGTGTCTGCTACGATTGTTTCTATGGCTCCTAGTGAGTTGTTGAATGGAAGGGTAGCGTTGATAACTGGTGGAACAAGTGGTATTGGATATTCTATTGCTGAAAAATTTTTAAGTGCTGGAGCGAAGGTCGTTATTACAGGACGAACTCAGCAAAGAATTGATTCTGCATTGCAGAAGTTGAATAATATAAATGCTTCTGGAATGATTCTAGACAACACCAATGTTCAATCCTTTGATTCTGTTTTTAAGGAAATCTTAAAAAAAGTATCTCAGGTAGATATTCTTGTTAACAATGCAGGTGTTAATTTTAAGGGAATGCCTAATGCTGTTGAAGAAGAATACGATAAAGTCCTTGACACTAATTTGAAAGGAGTATTCTTTCTTTCTCAAATGATAGGAAAATACTTTGTTGAGAATAATATTAAAGGAAATATATTGAATATTGCGTCTGCATCAAGTTTAAGGCCTGCTGATTCAGCATATACAGTTAGTAAATGGGGGGTGAGAGGTCTAACTTTAGGGTTGGCTAAAAGTCTTGGTGGATATGGAATAACTGTTAATGGTATCGCTCCCGGACCTACAGCTACACCAATGATGGTTAGTGCAGATTCCAATGATATAAAATTAGATAGGATACCTCTTGGAAGATATATTCTTCCGGAAGAAATATCTAATATGGCTATATTCTTGGTAAGTGAGATGGGCCGTTCTATAATGGGAGACATCATATATATGACAGGAGGTGCTGGCATTTTGACTTATGATGATGTTCCATATTCGTTTTAATCATACAATGTAACTATTGCTTCTATCTTTTTTACGTCCTATGTTAATGTAAAAAACAGATAGTTTGTTATGGTCTCAACATATATGCTTTCGATTTTATTTGATAAATTGAAGCAGCTAAAAAGGTAAAGTATGCTTTATTCAATTCAAGAGAATGTGTTAGTTGTTATTGCTTTGTTGAAGCAATACAATATAAATAAAATTGTTATTAGTCCTGGAGGAACTAATATCGCGATTTCTCAAGCTGTGCAAAATGATCCTTTTTTCACCTGTTATTCTATTCCAGATGAAAGAAGTGCTATGTATTTTGCAATTGGATTGTATTTGCAAACAGGTGAAGTGATAGCTACTTCTTGTACCAGTGCACAAGCTACTCGTAATTATATACCAGGCTTGACAGAGGCTTATTATAAGCATGCTCCAATTTTGGCAATAACAACCTCAAAATTAGAGAGATTCCAATATCAGGACTATATGCAGGCTCCTGATCAATGTTCTCTTCCCAAAGATTCGGTTAAGTGTAGTTATGATTTGCCTCCTATCACTGACAACAATACTAGAATAATGTGTCATCATAGTGCAAAAGAAGCAATTTTGGAGACTATACATGGAAATCCAGGACCAGTTCAATTGAATATCCGTATAGATGACATCTTACAAGCAAAGTTTGATAATGTAGAACTGCCTTCTATTCCTCATTTGACTAGGTTTATGGCTTGGGATGATTGGAGTGGATTAAATTTCAAGGATAAGAAAATTCTGATTGTCGTTGGGGAACATAGACCTTTTACTGATAGACAAAGTTCTGCTATTTCTGCATTTTGTGAAAACTATAATGTTGCTGTATATGTAAACCACTTGTCTAACTATCATGGAGACTATTCTATAAATGGGAATTTGTTAGTTTCTTGTAATGGTCTTTCTAAATTGGTTCCCGACATAGTAATTACAATTGGTGGACAAACTGGAGATTACTCGATTTTTGGAGCTTTGAATGAAAATAAGGCAATCGAACATTGGCGTGTGTCAGAGGATGGCCGTTGTGTTGATACCTATAATCGCTTAACAAAAATCTTTGAATGCCCAGATTACTATTTCTTTGAAAGATTATCTGTAGGTAATTCGATTGCTTCGCATTCTTATTATGAAGAGTGTGTTGCTTTGAATGACACTTTGAATCGAAATGTTGAATTGCCATTCTCTAATTTGTATGTGGCTCAGCAAATGCATAATAAGATTCCTAAGAATTCAATTATGAATTTTGCTATTCTTAATAGCCTTCGAAGCTGGTTGTATATGCCGTTGGATCCTTCGGTAATTTGTTATTCCAATGTGTCAGCATTTGGTATTGACGGTTGTAATTCAATGTTGATCGGTGAGAGTGTATGTACTGACGAATTGTCATTTATTGTAACTGGAGATTTGGCATTTTTCTATGATATGAATGCCCTTGGAATACGTCATATTGAGAAGAACCTTCGTGTTTTGTTGATCAATAATGGAGGAGGTGTTGAATTTCGTATTATGACAAAATCTTGGACAACAGACGTACAATTGGCAAATTTTATTTCTGCTGAAGGTCATAACGGAAGTGCCAAAGGATGGGCCGAGAATTGTGGATTCGAATATTTGAGTGCTAATAGTAAAGAAGAGTTTGTTAAAAATCAAGATAAATTTATCTCGTTAAATGATAAACCAATTTTATTTGAAGTGTTTACGGATTCAGATTCTGATACCAATGCAGTTTCTGCTTTAATTGCTGCTAATATGATATCATCAGGTGGCATCAAGGCTAAATTGGCGTCGATAATTGGAGAAAAAAGAATTGATTTCGTAAAATCTGTTATTCATTAATTAAGACTGTAAATGGCTGTCGTTAAACGAGTTATAGATAAAATAAAATTGATGTTTGATTCCATATATATATGGAAGGAAAAAAGAAAACTTCATAAATTCCTATTGGATAATACGAAAAATAAAAAAATTTATTTTTTCTCTGTCCCCAAACATAGTAATTTAGGTGATCAAGCACAATATTTTTGTTGGTTGCGACTATTAAAGGAATGGTATCCCGATCATGAAATCGTTAGTATACCTGAGGTTTATAGACGTTTTGACACTTTACGAATTATTCATGAGCGTATAACTCCTAATGATTTGGTATTCATTCATAGTGGTTATCTGATTTTTGATCCTCATCCTGAATTGCCTTTTATTTTGGATATTGTAAGAGCGTTTTATGACTATCCGATTACGATTTTACCACAAACGGTAAATCTAATGGGACAATGGTATAAAGATATTGTTTCAAAACAATTTAATGGTCATCCCAATCTGACTATATGTTGTAGAGACGAAGTATCGCTAGCTAATGCCAAAACTTTGTTCTCTGAAAATAAACTTGTTCTTTTACCTGATGTCGTAACATCTTTAATTGGAAATTCAGAGTTTCAATATAAAGATTCAAAAAGAAATGGTGTTTTGTTGTGTGTAAGAAATGATGGAGAAAAGTTATATTCCGATTCAGAAATTACTGCACTAAAAAAACGATTTGACGGAGTTAGGGTTGATATTACAGATACGACAATCACTGCAGATATTTGGGCTTGGGATTCCAAACGAGAGACTCTAATCCGAAAAATTTTGAAACGTTTTTCTGAGTATCAGGTAATTATAACTGACAGATATCACGGAACTATATTCTCTCAAATTGTAAACACTCCAGTAGTTGTGATTTCATCAACAGATCACAAATTGTCCAGTGGCGTAAAATGGTTCCCTAATGATACGTTTGGGGATAACATAAGTTTCGCCAAAGATCTTGATGAAGCATATGAAAAAGCACAATTGGTTTTGAATCGGAATGGTAAAGTTGTGGAGAATCCAAGTTGGTTTAAGGACAACTATTATTCAAACAGAATCTAGCATTTTTTTGTTGTAATTTGTAATTAATCATATCGCTTTGAAAGTTCTTTGGTTTGAGGTAACGCAGCCGCATGGTTATATTTCTAATGATTGTGTCCTAGGTGGATGGCAAGATTCATTGGAAGTGATTGTGAAAAAATGTTCAGATATTGAATTATTAATTGCTTTTCAATCGGACAAATATGAGGAGATAAAAGTGGTAGATAATGTCACTTATATACCGATTAAAGTAAATAAATCATTTGTTGAACGTCTAAAATGTAGGTTTTCGTGGTTCTCTGATGCATCTCTAGTTGTTTCAAAGGCTGTGAGGGTCATTGAAAAATTCAGTCCTGATATCATACATGTGTTTGGTAACGAATGGCCTTGGGGGTTGGTTGCTGAACATACCGATATTCCTGTTGTCATTCATATTCAAGGAAGTATCGTTCCGTACTATAATGCAATTCTTCCGCCAAAATACAGTACTCTTTCAATTCTAAGTTATCATTTCCCTAATCCTGTCAAAATGGCTAGCTTTTTGCAAAACCATATCAAAAACCATTCTTGGCTGGAAATGGAAAAGCGTATTTGGAAGTGTGTTGACAATTATATGGGAAGAACCAATTGGGACTATGCACTTTCAAGAGTACTTGCTCCCAAAAGCAAATATTATCATGTGGAAGAAGCTCTTCGACCGATGTTTCTGAATACTGAAAAATTGTGGCAAGTCCCTTCCTCAAATAAAATAAAGATCATAACAACGGGTATCAGTACATTTTGGAAAGGTCCCGACATGTTGTTGAAAACAGCATCTGTATTAAAACAATTGGATGTGGAGTTTGAGTGGACTGTGGCTGGAAACATTGATGATTCTCTGAGAAAGATGATAGAAAAAAAGGAGAAGACAACTTTTAAAGAGAACAATGTTAATATTCTAGGATTTGTAAAACCTGATAAATTGATAGAGTTATTGTCAGAGTGTACAATGATGGTTCATACTGCTTATATTGAGAACTCTCCTAATTCCATTTGTGAAGCGCAATGTTTAGGTGTTCCTGTTGTTTCAACCAATGTTGGCGGTATCTCAACTTTAGTTCGTGATGGTGTTGATGGCATTTTAGTCCCTGCTAATGATCCTTGGCAGATGGTCTATAATATAGTTTCGTTATCTCATGATACTGAACGTATGAAAACTATGTCGCGTATGACGCGAGAAAGAGCATTGTCTCGTCACAATCCAGACAATATACTTGGTCAATTGTTAGATTGCTATAGATCTATTTTGAAATAAGAAATTACATAGACGATTAGACATAGAAGAAATGATGGTGGCAGTCTAAATCTAGAATGTGTCAGATTGAAGATTTAGTGTCAGGTTTGTACGACAAATATATAAACGAGAAGGATAAATAGTGTTAGATAAAATAATACATATCAAAGAGCGCTTGATTTTCTATATATGGCGTGTTTATAGTTTGATTATTGGGATTTTTTTCAAGAAACTTGAAGGCGTTATTATTTCCCCTCATCAATTAAGGGGCTTAGAGTTTTTATCTATCGGTAAAAACAGTGTCATAGAGAGAGATGTTATTCTAACTGCTTGGAAAAGATACGGAGATCAAATCTTTTCTCCAGAGATTTCTATCGGCGAGAATACTCACATTGGAGAAAACACCCATATTACAGCTTGTGAGTCTATAACTATTGGTAATGGCGTTTTGACAGGTAGATATGTATATATTAGCGATAATTCACATGGCGATTGCTCATTAGAACAATGCCATATTCCTCCATTAGAGAGACCTCTATCCGTAAAGGGTCCAGTATCTATTGAGGACAACGTGTGGATTGGAGATAGGGTTTGTATTTTATCTGGTGTCCATATAGGAAAAGGAGCAGTGGTTGCTGCTAATGCTGTTGTTACGAAAGATGTCCCTGCAAATACTGTTGTTGGTGGAGTTCCAGCAAAAGTATTAAAAGTAATGAGTTAAGATAGAAAATAAATTGTATGGGGAATAGAGACGTTTCGATTGATATGTGCAAAGGTCTGGGTATGCTATTGGTTGTGCTTGGTCATTTGCCGTTTTTGTTCTGTAGCGTTATTTACTCTTTCCATATGGGATTTTTTTTTATTCTTTCTGGATGGTGTTTTTCCGACAGACATTTGCAGAATGGAAAGGGCTATTTCTTCAGCCGTTTCATTAGACTCTTTGTTCCATATCTGATAATGAGGATTATCGCTAAACTTGCTGAATTTTTAGAAGGGGGTAAAGAAGCATTTGAACAGTATCATTTAATTGGTACGTCGTGGTTTTTAGTTGCTTTGTTTGGGTTGAGTATTCTAAGTTGGTTTGCAATAAAAGTAGTAAAAAGATTTGAAGCTAATATATGGATTCTTCCTTTGCTTTTCTTTGGTTTGGCTTTGGCTTTTGATTTGCTCGACGTCATAAATATAACGATTATATTTAGCCTGTCTACATGGTGTTACTTTACTTTTTATTTTCTTTTGGGTTATTGCTTGAAAAATAAATGTTCTGATATTACAGTGTATAAGGCATTGGATGTGAGTAAATACATTTTGTTGACTGGTGGGTTGTTGGTGTTGATCCTTGCTAAGGGATTCATTCCTACAACTATCAACGATTGTACAAGTATATCTTTTCTGCCTTATGCTATAACTACTATTATAGGTAGCTATATAACACTCTCTTTGGTTTTATACCTGAAGGAGAAGAATGTCTTTTGTGATTTTTTATCACTGATCGGTCGTAACAATATGAGTATTTTGTTGTTACAGTGGCCATGTATATCGCTAATCGAGTATCTCTTTGTAAATGAATATCTCGGCTTGACGAATCCAACTCTAATTACAATCGCAAAATTTCTTTCAGCTATTTCAATACCTGTGATTCTTAGTTGTTCATTTGACGTCTTGAAAAACAGAATTAAGAGATGATTTGTTGATGTCTATAATGAGATTTGATAGATGATGTAGGCTATAGGCTGAATCTGGTTAGATTGATCTAGTTATGTTTTTTAGTAAATATAGTTAGTGGAATAAAAAGATCAAAATGAAAAAAAACTGTGTTTTTACAATTTGTGCAAAAAACTATTTGGCACAAGCTTTAACTTTAAGAGATTCTGTGTTGTCTAAAAATGAAAATATTGATTTCTTTTTATTTTTGGCGGACAAAGTGACAAGTGATGTTTCTGATTTAGATTTAGTTGAACTTGATGATTCTTGGATCTCAAATTGGAAAAGCCTGGCATACAAATATAATGTAATCGAGTTTTCTACTTCGATTAAACCATTTTGTTTTTTATCTCTATTCCAAAAGGGGTATGATAAGGTTATTTATCTAGATCCGGATATTTATGTTCTTGACAGTTTGGATCATATATATGGTTTGTTGGATAACAAGTCTATCGTGTTGTCGCCTCATTACTGTGAGATCCAAGAGTCGGGATTCAATGGCTCCGTAAGTGAGGAGACGTTCATGGCAGACGGTATCTTCAACTTGGGCTTTACTGCTATAAAGAATAACGTAGTAGGAAATAAGATTGCAAAATGGTGGTCTGACCGTTTGGAAGGTAAGTGTTATGCCGATATTTATAATGCACTTTTTGTCGACCAGAAGTGGATGGATTTTATCCCAGCTTTTTTCCCTAATGATGTGGAAATATCTCATCATATGGGTATAAATGTAGCGATATGGAATTTGCATGAACGCAGTTTGATTGAGAAAGATGGAAAATATTGGATTGAGAATCTTGTAACCAAGGAGTTGTTCCCTTTGTTGTTCTTCCATTTTTCTGGTTTTGATCCATTCAATAAGTCAGTTTTCAATAGACGACACGCAGAGTACAATGTTGATACTTATCCATCATATAGAAATCTTATAAATGTATATGCCGACGGATTGTATGCAAACAACTATGACAAGTATTCTGCTTTGACTTATGATTTCACTGTTTATGATAACGGAGAAGAAATCAATGAGTTGAACCAGAGACTTTACAGAGAGATGTTAAGTCATGGTGATGTGTTGCCTTCCGATAATCCGTTCTCTACCGAGTCGAAAGCCTACGCTATTCTAAACAAACATGGTTTGCTGACACACAACAAGAAAAAGGATAGCTTTGTCAAAAAGGTCAATGCAGAAACTGCTAGCAAATTCGAGAACAAGTTTTTGTTCCCATTGTTGAGAGTAGTCCATTTTATATTCGGTAATAAGATATATTATCAAATAATAAAGTGTTCAAGAAGAATTTCTAAGTATGAATACCATTATTTTTTGATCAATAAGAAATGACAACTTTAATAAAAGAAAGAAGCATAATAGTCATACTCATTTTTTTGGTGGCGACTACAGCTTTGCCGTTTGATAAAGTATTATCTTTTCTTTTATTAGCATCTCTACTTTTCTTTTATAGATATCCTACTCTTTTGAAAAAGGTAGGATTGGTATTTTTGACACCTTTACTGTCGTTTTTTGTAAATATATTCGGTCAAGCAAACTATAAAATCTTCTTTTTGCCGATTTTCGTCGCTTGTGCCCTGGCTTTACACCAAAGTAAAAAGGTTAATGTCGACGAAATATCGGTAGCCCTGACAATTCATGCTATAGTCGGAATAATGTTTGCTATGCTTGCAAATATAGGGATAGCAAATCCGTTCTGTTTTTCGTTGATAGAAAAAGGATTTACGGATTTGTACGGACCTATGGGCTTTTCTCCCACACAGCAAGTCTATGGGTCATTATGTATAATAAACATGATTATCTGCTATGAAAAGAAGAGCTTCAGTTTTCCCTTTTTTATAAGTTTGATAGGATTGATTTTGACATTCAACAGATGTTCATTGTTGTTTTGTGGTTTGTTGTTAGCAATATATAAGAGACGGCTTGCTTTAATCTTGTTATTGTGTTGTATACCCATTGTCTTTTATTTTTGGGATACTATTTATGATGTGTTCTTCTCGCTCTCGACTATGGAATCAAGGGATGAGTTAAGAAAAGGAGTGGAACTATCATATTGGAAGTCTGGTGATATATTTGTGTATATATTTGGAAATGGAAACATTGAGACTTCTTTCAGAATTGCTCAACAAACAGAATGGGGTAGATTGAATGTTGAAAATGGAATAGACTTTTTATTTCATACCTATGGAATACTTGGTTTTGTGGCATACTCCTTGTTTTCCGTCTATTTCATTTTTACTTTGTATGTAAAGAGTGTTTACCATCTGATTCCAATCGTGATGTTTTATCTTTTTTTTGAACAGTGGTTTACTCAAGAATTTGTTTCTTCATCCTTTTTGTTGTTTTTACTGACAATGTTTTTGTTGTCGGATAAAACGAAGAAGGTGTTACTAAATAAATATAAATCGCATGAAAATTGCATTTGTTAAGACAACACCTCATGTTTTACCAGCTTCAGGTGTTAAGATTCAAGCGAAGACTTGGCAGTTAGGGTTGATAGATCAGGGACATCAGGTTGATTTAGTCAATTTTTGGGATGATACAGATTGGACCCAATATGACATCGCTTTTTTGTTTGAATACGGAGGCTGGCTAAAGGATTTGGTTTTCTTATTGCAAAAGTTTAACGTCAAAATTGTATTGTCTCCGATCATAGATGCCAATACAAATCCATTCCTTTTTTCGTTGGCATGTAAATATCTTGGATGTGAAAAGTTAAGACTAAGTAGTAAATTTCATGATTTGTATTTAGTAAAAGACCTGATCAGCAAATTCTATGTAAGATCGGAATATGAATACGAGTTTATAAAAAGACTTGGAGTAGAAAAGGAGAGGGTAGATATTATACCTCTTTCTTACAGAATTCCGGTGCCTGAACGTTTGGAGACGAAAGAGAATTTCTGTTTCCATGTAAGTAGATTGGCGGATAAGGGTAAAAATGTCACTAATTTGATTCTTGCGGCAAAAAAATATAAATTTAATCTATATTTGGCTGGAGGATTAAAGGGTGATGAAGAAAAAGAATGGTTGAAGAATTTGATAGATGAATATGACAATATAAAATATATCGGCTATTTGTCGGATGAGGAGTTGTATTCATACTACAATAAAGCTAAGGTTTTTGCTTTGCCGAGCACCTATGAAGGAGTTGGTATGGTTGCTCTTGAAGCTGCACTTTGTGGATGTGAGATTGTGATTACAAAAAATGGCGGGCCAAAGGAGTATTTCAAGAATATGGCTGAATTGGTTAATCCATACGATGTTGATGAAATAGGCAGTTCAATAGTAAAATTGTTATCAGGTAAAGTGTCTTATCAGCCGGAGCTGTCGCAAGTGATCAAAAAGAAATTTGACTTGTCGACTTGCATGGCAGATTTATCAAAAAGTTTGCAGAGTATTTTATGAGCCAGCCTTTGGTATCTATATGTATCCCATGTTTTGGAAGAAAAGAACAACTGAGAAATACGATAATAAGTATTTATAAAGGCCTTGATTCCATAGAAATATCGGATTTTGAAGTCGTGATCTCAGAAAATGATTCTTCCAAACAGTTGGAATCCTTGGTACGTGAATTCAGTTATCCAAACTTGAAATACTTCTATACTGAATGCGAAGGTTTCTTGAATTCATTTTATGTTTTGACATACGCAACTGGTAAATTCTTGTTGTTGCATAACAGCCAGGAGTCGTTTTGCGACAAGGCGTTGGAAACAATAATGAATGTTGTCAAAAAAAACGAAGAATCCAAACCACTTGTGGCCTTTACGAGTGGCTTCTTGCTTAACGGAAAAACCAGATACTACAACGACTACAATAAATTCATGCATGATTTGTCGTATTGGTCGTCTTGGAGTAATTCATTTTCAATTTGGAAGGAAGATTTCGACGTCGTGAAGAATAGGGTAGAGCTTAATTCTCTTTTTCCTCATACTTCTGTTTTTGCAACCCAAAGTAATAAAGGCGAGTTTATAATTGTTGATGAAATTTTGTTTCAAACACAGTTCGTCCCGAAGAGAGGCGGCCACAATAAGTTCCATGCTTTTTCTGTTGAGTATCCTTCGATTTTGGAAAAACTAGTGGAAAGCGGGACTTTGTCGGAAAAAGTTTACAAGTATATCCTGAATTCGATTTTTTGTGATTTTCTGCCGTCGTTGTATTTTAATGTGAAGATTTGCGGTATTGAAAAATTTGAATCGGACGGATTTAAGGAAGATTTGAAGAAATATTTCCCCGACAGAAGTTTTTATTCGATAGTTTTGCTAAGTTTGCTGTCTCCGGCAAAAAAAATATATGCTAAAATAAAGAAACATTTCCTTTGAGATATGAAAATAGCTTTCATTTCAGTTAGAGGTATCCCTAATAACTATGGCGGTTTTGAACAGTTCGCTGAATACATATCAGTCGGACTAGCCAAAAGAGGACATGAGGTGACTGTTTATTCCCCTCATTATCACCCGTATCAAGAGAGTGAGTACAAGGGAGTGAGGATTAAACATGTGTACAGCCCTGAGAAGTGGATGGGAGGTTCTATCGGATCTTTCTTTTACGATTTCGCATCTTTAAGAGACGCATTGAAAAATGAGAAATTCGATATAATCTACGAAGCTGGATATACGAGCATTATTCCTGCATATATTTGGTATAATGTAAAGAATATCAAGTCGCCTATCTTCACCACGAATATGGATGGACTTGAGTATAAACGAACAAAGTTCAACAGCCTTATTCGTAAGTTTGTTTTTTGGGAAGAGAAAATGGCAGTTAAACATAGCCATTTCTTGATCGCTGACAATATGGGTATTCATGATTATTATAAGGAAAAGTATGGCAAGGAGAGTGCCTTCTTGGCCTATGGTGCCGATATTCATGACGATTACGATGAATCGTATTTGGAGTCATATGGACTTAAACCCAACGAGTATTATCTTTTGATTGCTCGTCTTGAACCGGAAAATAATATTATGATGGCGATTGATGGATATCTGGCATCAAAGGAAAATGGCAAGCGACCTTTAATTATCGTGGGTAAGACGAATACCCCTCATGGTAAGGAGTTGGTGTCGAAATATAGGAAAGAGTCGAATGTCCGATTTATGGGAGGTATCTACGACTTCAAAAAAATAAATTCGATTCGACATTTTTCATTCGCATATTTCCACGGACATAGCGTAGGAGGTACAAATCCTTCTTTGCTTGAGGCAATGGCGAGCGACTGCTTTATCCTTGCCAATGATAATATCTTCAATAGAGCAGTATTGAAGTCGAATGCATTGTATTACCCGGATTCTGTAGGTGTCACTAAAATATTGAATGAAATTGACGACCTTGCCGTTCAGCATAAGGCTACATTTATTGCAAACAATCTGGAGGAGATTCGAAATGAATATTCATGGGAACACTTGGTTGATCAGCATGAAGAGTATTTTAAGTCCATTTTAGAAAAAACTTTATATAAAGATTGAGAGAATTATCATGAACTATATAATTTTCGGCGGAACTGGTTTTATTGGTACTCATTTGGCTAAATTGCTGAAAGAGAAGAATCCAGGTGCCGCAATATATAATCTTGATATTGTTAAACAGGGAGATCCTTTGCCGAAGGTGAAGAATTATAAATCTGCTTTGTGCGACGGTGAATCTCATCCTGCATCTTATATTTATTGCGACGTGAGAAAACCAATTCAGGTGCCATTTACTCCGTCGTCGGAAGATATCATTTTTAATTTTGCCGCCGTTCACCGCACTCCTGGACATCCCGACAATGAATATTTCGAGACGAATATGCTTGGTGCTCAGAATGTCTGCGATTTTGCTGAAAAATATGGCATAAAAAAGATTGTGTTCACAAGCTCGATTGCTCCTTACGGGGCTTCCGAGGAACTTAAAAGCGAATCGACTCTGCCTACTCCTAACACTCCTTACGGAATCTCTAAACTTGTAGCGGAGAATATCCATAAGACATGGCAGGCTCGTGATATTCAAAACCGTCAGCTGACAATAGTGCGCCCGGGTGTCGTTTTCGGCAAGGGTGAGAATGGAAATTTCTCCCGTCTTTACTGGAGCATAAGAAAACATACTTTCGCATATCCCGGCAGAAAGGATACCATCAAGGCGTGTATATATGTGAAGGAATTGGTGAATTTCATCATGTGGAATGTGGAGAAGGGTAGTGCCCATACTGAAATATACAACTGCACTTTCGAACCTGCTTACACAATCGAGCAGATTGTCGCTGAAATGAAGAAGGCGACGGGATTGTCTCAGTTTGTGCCTTATATTCCTAACTGGTTGATTATGCCTGCTGCTGCTGTCGCAAAACTTCTTGGCAGTCCGATGGGAATATGTCCTGCCCGTGTCAAGAAACTGCAGATCTCCACGAATATCTGTGGCAAGAAACTTGCTGAGTGCGGCTACAAATTCAAATATACATTTGCTGAGGCTCTTTCTGATTGGTTTGAGGACAATAAGAGGGAATGCCTTGAATAGTAAGTAAATAAATGAAATATAAGAAAAGACGAGACTCAACAGTCTCGTCTTTTTTGTTTATTGTGGACCAGTGATACAATCTTTGAATTTGTTTATTTCGGTAGAGTCAAAATTTTTGTCACATACGATCATATGTGCATCATAATCAGCTACACTACCATCAGGATTATAATATTTTATGTCATGACTGCCATTGCCGTCTTCCCAAAAATATTCGTATGACTCCATAACCTTTATTCCATTTCTGTACGCAACAGCAAATTCATCTTCACAATCACAATCGTTTACTACTTGTATCTCGCTAATGTTCACCACATACACAGCGTCGGGTGAATAGCTCCAATTGTTGAGTGAACATATAATACTGTCCTTTTCTTTATAGTATTCATAGCCTTCTGGAGGAGTACTGATTTTGAATTCCAACCTTTTTTTATGTATCAAGGAATCTGCAACGACTATTACGATTCCAGGAACAACAGAATCGCTTTCCGCAATATCCACTACATCTGCTTCTGCTGGTACTGTATCCACATGTGCTATGCTATCTGCATCTGCTATGGTAATGTCATCTGCAACATCATTAGTTTCCGCAACCTTCTGCGAACAGGATGTCAGAGCAAATATAGATAGTAGGAATCCAATGAGATAGCTCTGTCTTATGTTGGACATTATGATCATGGATTTTGGTTTTAGATTTGTTTTACCTATACAAATGGTTTTCTATTGTTTTAATGAACTGCTTGTCTGATTCAGACGCGTTCTTAAAATAGAGCCATTCATGTTCTTCTTTCATCTCTTCGTCTTGTATGTCAGATGTTGAAAAAGTATCCGTATTCTTCTTCCAACAAACATGGATCCATCCTTCTCCACAATCGTTATCTTCATACATAATAACCTCATTGTTGCCATTAAATTCAACGGTGAAGTAAGTTCTTTTATAAGACCAATGACCTATTGCTTGAATGATATAATAGAAGCCGGAAAATTTTATTTTGTCTCCGTTGTCGGTTAGGATTACTCTATCTTGAATATTTTTGTCAAATGACATTTTGTCATTTTCCATTTGAAAAAGGTTTGGCATAAGTGTCTCTCTTTGGGGGATTATTAATACAAAAACAGAGAGGACTCTAATGCATCCTCTCTGTTTGCTTATAATTGTCTGGATTATTTCTCGTAACCGTTAGGATTTTGTTTCTGGAATCTCCAGCTGTCTCTACACATATCCTCGATTCCATACTGAGCCTCCCAACCTAGTTCTGCTTTTGCCTTTGCAGGGTTGCAGTAGCAAGTGGCGATATCTCCTGGGCGACGTGGCTTGATTGAGTAAGGCACTTTCAATCCGTTGGCTTTCTCGAATGCCTTCACTACGTCCAACACTGAATATCCGTGACCTGTACCAAGGTTGTAGATGGCAAGACCACATTTCTTCTGGATTGCTTTTAGCGCTGCAACGTGTCCACAAGCAAGGTCTACGACATGGATATAGTCGCGAACACCTGTTCCGTCTGGTGTGTCGTAATCATTTCCGAATACGCCAAGCTCTTTGCGGATACCGATGGCTGTCTGTGTGATGTATGGCATCAAGTTGTTTGGAATTCCGTTTGGATTCTCTCCGATAAGTCCGCTCTTGTGCGCTCCGATTGGGTTGAAATATCTAAGCAACACCACGTTCCATTCGTTGTCTGCCTTCTGTACGTCCATCAAAACCTCCTCCAACATTGATTTTGTCTGTCCGTATGGGTTTGTGCAGTGACCTTTAGGACATTCCTCTGTGATAGGAATGATTGCTGGATCTCCGTAAACAGTCGCTGAGCTAGAGAAAATGATGTTCTTCACATTGTGGCGACGCATGGTGTCAATCAATACGAATGTTGAATTCATATTGTTTTCATAATACTCTAATGGCTTGGCTACGCTTTCTCCGACAGCTTTCAAGCCTGCGAAGTGAATGACAGCGTCGATATTATAGTTGCTGAACACCTTGTCCATAGCTGCTTTGTCGCGGACATCAGCCTCAACAAAAGGAACCTCTTTACCGATAATTTTCGCAACTCTTTTCAAAGATTCAGGCTGTGAATTCACGAAATTGTCAACGACAACAACAGAGTGGCCTGCTTTATCCAACTCTACAATTGTATGGCTGCCGATGAATCCGGCGCCTCCAGTTAAAAGAATATTCATTATTTTACTTATTAACACTGAATTTCTGCAAAATTATAAAAAATGCTGTATGAAAATTATTTTTTTGTTTTCATTTTGATGTTGCTTTCGTTTTTGTTAATCTTTTTTAAGAATTTATCAATGTCAAAATTCCCTTTTGTGGTGGATATTTTGAATTTGATGTTGTATAAGTAATCCTACAATTTGTATGGCTACAATAATTTGCTTACATTTGTATAAAATATGTAACTTATGTTGAATTTGTTAAATCGATATCCTGCACTTTCGGTGTGCTCCGCTGATTTGCAGGCGATGTTGGATACACTTGTCGAGTGCTATTCTAAAGGTCATAAGTTGTTGATTTGTGGAAATGGCGGTAGCGCGGCTGATGCAGAACATATTGTAGGCGAATTGATGAAGGGGTTCAGAAACCCTCGTAAGATAAGTAAAAAAGAGAGCGACGCGATTATGGCTCTTGATCCTGTAATGGGAAAGAATCTTGTCGACAAACTTCAGGAAGCCTTGCCTGCTATTGCATTGGATGGCCATGTGGCTTTGACTACCGCATATCTCAACGATTGTGAACCGCTAATGTGTTTCGCTCAACAAGTTCAGGGGTATGGCTGCGAAGGAGACGTGCTTCTTGCCATCTCTACTTCGGGAAACAGTCAGAATGTGTTGTATGCCGCTACTGTGGCTAAGGCAAAAGGTTTGAAGGTGATTGGCCTTACGGGTGCCAATGAAAGCAAACTTTCTGCGATCGCTGATGTTTGTGTGCGTGTGCCGCAAACGGAGACTTATATGATCCAGGAATTGCATCTTCCGGTTTATCACTGGTTCTGCCTGAAACTAGAAGAGACATTCTGGAAATAAGAATTAATGTGATTGAAAAGTGTAGAGACGTTGCGGTTGCAGCGTCTCTTTTTGTTTTTTATTGCGTATCAGAAAGCTTAAAAGTTATTGGCATGACTATTCTTGGACGATTGGTATAATCGTAATCATCGCCTGTACGAAATTTAGAGAGTTTTACAGCACGTATAGCTTCTTCTTCCAAGAGCTTAAAATCTTCGTCTTTGGGCTCAACTATTGGACCTTTTATTCCTTTTCTCTGAATAGATTTTACGATTTCTGGATTAGAAGTAGTGCCATCAGGTTCAATTGTTATATTGATGTAGACGACTCCTTGAATTCCAGACTCCATACATTTGGCTGGATAGTTAACTGGAAGTCTTTCCCATACAAAACGTTGAGTTCTACTTATTCCTCCTGCATTAAAAACTTTTTCTTCGCTCCAGTCGTCTTCCGTTTTTCCCTTAATGTTATTTGTGTCCTTTGATATGAATGCAGTCTCTTTGGATTTTAATGTCGAGTTAATGGAGTCTTTCGCCTTCTGGTTTTTATTTTTTATATCATGTGTCTTTAATTGTTTACACACTACGAAACAAACGCCATTGGCATCAAAATTGTCCTTGGTAATTGTTTCTGTTTCATAGTTCTGAAACTTTATTGTGGTGTTTTTGTTCATGTCTAAAGGAACGGAGAATGAACCGTTTTTATCTGTACGGTATATTACGTCGTTTATTTTGAATTTGACATATTCCAATGTTTTGCCTTCGACATCTAGCAACACTATCTTGTTGAATGAAATGCAAGTGTCGAGAATCTCTCCTGGTTTTAATGCTGGCATTTGTACGCTTGCGATGGAAAAAGGTCTGTTGGCAAATATGTTTGATTGGAAAATTTCGTTGAATACCCATGCTTGAATGGAGTCTGGGGCTGCATAGATGCTTGCATTGTTGTATGGATAGTTTTTCAGACGACAGCGGATCTTTGCTCCGTTGCTCAGCTTGATGTCGCAATTCCACCAAGTGAAATGTTTGACAGAACCTACATATTCGTCTCCTTGTCTGGTTGAGTATCCTTCTTCCACCCATAATCCGGACTCTTCGTTGAAATACCAGAGTGGGATAGTGTCGTGGCTGGTGAATTCTTTGGGGGCGGGATACTTCAAGTATGCTTCACAACCGTCTTTCAACTGCAGTGGATTTCCATTCTCGTCGCTCATCTCCACATTAACCATTCCATAAGAGATTAGCGGAACTGTATCTCCGTCATTTGCTATAGCCATAAGGTCGGCACCAGGCATAAGTGGCTCCATGGCTGGAGATTCTGTCGGAGATAAGTAGACAACGGAAATGTCGACTGTCCCGTTATAGTCGGAACCGTCGTTTTTTGCTAGACTAGATTCTGGAATTGTCACCGTCGCACCGTTGACCTCAATTATGACTCCTTCATTTGCATTGAATTTTTTTAATGTCACAAATTTCGACGGTTCTTTCTTTATCAATTGGATAGGGTAGTTCATTGTGTCGCTGACCATTTTTGAGTAGATACGGTCGAAATATCCGTCCTTCTGAATTCGTAGCACGTGACGATTGCCTATGAGAGTGTCGACGTCGATGTTGAAATATCCAAGCGAATCGGTTGTGGCTTGATTGTTTCCACTCAAAACTGTTGCTCCACTCAAGACGTTGCCATCCATGTCACATATCTTGCCGCTTATCGGAGTGGATGTCTGTGGTGCTTCTTCTGGTCTGTTGGTGTTTGAATCGACGCACGAATTTGCAAATACAGCAAGGATTATACCTATTATGTTTGAAATGAGTCTTCGCATAATCTGATGTTGTTAAGATGTTTCATAATATCTATGATACCACAAATATAATTAATAATATTAATGTTTTGTTGCGATATTGTTTATTGTTCATTTTAATGTTGGGCTGTTCGAGTTCCGTCGTCAATCGTCAATATTGCATCTTCCGGTTTATCATTGGTTTTGCCTGAAACTAGAAGAGACTTTCTGGAAATAAGAATTAATGTGATTGAAAATGTGTAGAGACGTTGCGGTTGCAGCGTCTCTTTTTTTTATCAGAATTCAAAATGTCCTTTGTATACCCATCCTTTTTGACACATGAAATATATGGAATCATCTTCTATGAGAATTTTCTCTAATACTTCCTTAAATTTGGGTTTTATGCATGATATAGATTCTCCTGATAAAGCATCGAGGATTTTTACATTTTTGGTGTCTTCGCCAATTATAACATATTGTTTGTTTATTTGCTCACATATCGTGATTGGACACTTTGGAGAATAGAACTCTAATAGATCCAAGTGTTCTGCATCGTAATGCCATGCTTCTTTCACCTTAATGTCAGTCTTTCCACAAAGATTTTTTTCTTTAGTGATATCTAATGCATAAACGGTGCCACTGATTGTGTATACATAGATTCTGTTGTTTCCACAAATGTTGATTTTTTCAATATGACTATATGATGAATTGTAGAATTTAGAACTTCCATGCTCAAACTCAATGGTTGTTTCTCCTTTTCGTTCAGGACAAACTTCGTAAGATGTTATATGTTGTCCATTTTCTTTTGAATAAAACAATAACGATGACGATTTAGCTTGGACAATATAATTTTCAAATATGGTTCCGTTATATGAAAAATTGTCCGCGATCCATATTTCCTGACCTGTACTGACATCTACACAATACATGTACTTGGATTCTTGAATATAATAAGCTTTGTCGTTATCTATTATAGCGACTCTATTGATACTTTTTTCTACTGTTTTCTCCCATATGACCGAACCGTCGATAGCATTGAGACATTGTATTTCACTAATTTTTTTGTTGCAAATGAATCTTTTAATGCAAATGATGCGATCGTTTTGTATGTTTGAACAGGAACATGTAGTCAAGATGAATTCTTTCTTCCATACCACATCTCCTGTTGCATTATCCAAACATATAATATGACCACCATACCATATTGTATAATTTGGAGTAGAGTGTCCTTTATAAAACAATCCTTCAAAGTCTTTTTCCCATTTCAGGCTTAGATCATTTTTGTGACAGCAGGTTATTCTTAAGTGATAGACACATTTCTTTTCCCACAGATATCCACAAATAATGTTGTCGTCATGTGTAAATATGTGACGAGTGTGATTTATTTTGTTAGCATTCGTTTTGAATGATGCAGTTATTTTGATTTTCATTAGAACGAATATAAATAATTAGCGTTAATTCTTTTTTTGTTTTAGGAGATAGATGTTTAATCTGTTTGTCGTATGCCTTCTGCTATTTGACAATCACTTGTATTGGTGGTAATTGATGCCTTATTCTATCAGGTCCCAAAACATAAATGTTTGTTACGTAGCAGTTTTTATTTGTTTTTGTCTTTTCTATTTGCTTTTTCATCTCTTCTGTGATTTTTTCAGAATCAGAGTGTAATTTAATAGGTTCGCCAGTTTCTTGGTTTACAAAAAGCATGTCAAAACTTAAGGTGGTATATTTAATTGCGTTGTCGTAACGTTTTTGTATTGTCCTATACGTCATCCTTTCTATCGTTCTATATATGGCACGGGATAAAATACTTTTGGCAGAAAGAAGTTTCTCTTTCTTTATTTCTCCTCCTGTAAAGGTATCGTTGTCTGCAGAAAACACAATAAAAGCTTCTAGGTCAACAGAGGTGTATACGTTGTCTTTCCATTCGTCTTCTGAATCGTTTGCCTTAGATTCTTTTGCTTCTGTCTCAGTTGATGAAATATTCTTTTTATCTTGTTTTGCCTCTTTTTTCTTAAGAGGTTTGCAAACGACGATACAGGTATTAGCTGAGTCAAAGTCCGCAGCTGTGATAGTGACAGGCTCGTATTGTTGGAAACGAATGCTCGTTTTTTCATTCTTGTCACACGTAATTCCGCATGCTCCATTTCCATCTGTGCAATGAAATTCTTTGTTTATTTTAAGCATCATGTTTGGCAATGCATTGCCGTCGACATCATGAAAAATTATTTTGTTGAAAATGATGGCCGTGTCTAATAATTCACGTGGCTTTAATTCTCTTATTTTTACCCCAGCAATAGAAAATGGTCTGTTCGGGAATATGTTTGATTGGATAGTGTTATTGTCATTTACCCAAACCATAATAGAGTCTGCTCCCGCATATATATTAATTCTATCATAATCAGATGTGAAATTTATAAGACGACAGCGAATCTTTGCACCATTAATCAGCTTGACATCACAATTCCACCAAGTGAAATGTCTGACAGAACCTACATATTCGTCTCCTTGTTTGGTTGTGTATCCTTCTTCCACCCATAATCCGGACTCTTCGTTGAAATACCAGAGTGGGATAGTGTCGTGGCTGGTGAATTCTTTGGGGGCTGGATACTTCAAGTATGCTTCACAACCGTCTTTCAACTGCAGTGGATTTCCATCCTCGTCGCTCATCTCCACATTCACCATTCCATAAGAGATTAGCGGGACTGTATCTCCGTCATTTGCAATGGCCATAAGGTCGGCACCAGGCATAAGTGGCTCCATGGCTGGAGATTCAGTTGGAGATAAGTAGACGACGGAAATGTCGACTGTTCCGTTATAGTCGGAACCGTCGTTTTTTGCTAGACTAGATTCCGGAATTGTCACCGTCGCACCGTTGACCTCAATTATGACTCCTTCATTTGCATTGAATTTTTTTAATGTCACAAATTTCGACTGTTCTTTCTTTATCAATTGGATAGGGTAGTTCATTGTGTCGCTGACCATTTTTGAGTAGATACGGTCGAAATATCCGTCCTTCTGAATTCGTAGCACGTGACGATTGCCTATGAGAGTGTCGACGTCGATGTTGAAATATCCAAGCGAATCGGTTGTGGCTTGATTGTTTCCTGAGATTATAGTGACATTGGTAAGGTTGTTCCCATTCGCGTCACATATCTTACCTTTTATTGTAGTTTTCTCTTTTGGTGAATCTTTAATTGTGTCTTTAGATGTGTCTACGCAAGCATTTGCTATTAGAGCAAGTAATGATATACAGATAGTTTTGAAAATGCATTTTCTCATAAGCATGGTATTTTGTTAATAAATGTCTGTACACAAATATACAGTTTTGTCAGGATTTATTATTTAGAAACTGGTTAAATTCGTTTAATATTTTTTAAAGATAAACTCGTTTGTCAACTAAAATGAGGATTATTAAGTATCCTTGTTTGATAGATCTGGAAACTTACACTACAATATCTGAGAGCTCGTTATTGTTTATTATGTGCTCGCCTTCGGATCGCACTAGAGAAAAAAGGGTTAGGGAAAATCTTCAAATCTATAAGTAAATTTAATGATTGTGTGGGCAAAATGTTCCAAATCTAATCAATCGTTTTATAGAGGGAAAAAAAGGTCGAGCGTTTTGCCCGACCTTTCTTGTGTTATTTTGATGTGATATTTATTTCACGATCAATTTCTGGATGCTGTTGCCAGCCTTCACTACATAGATGCCAGTATTTCTGACGCTGATCTTATTGTCAAGCTCTGGAACTGCAACAAATTGAGCTACAATTCTACCTGTCATGTCTGTGACTGTGACATCACATCTTTCAGCTACGTAGATGTTAGCTACACCGTTCTTTGCAGGGTTTGGAGCAATCACAAATGAAGTCTCGTCTGCGATGTTCTCTACATTTGATTGTCCGCCTACACAAGTTACGTCGTCGATATACAAAGTGCCTGTCTTGCCAACACCGTCCTTGATCTGCCAGCTCAACTTGTCGATGCTAGCTGCGTCGAATTCAATATCCTTACCCCAGTCGGAAGCTTGTTTCAAATTGCCCCATGTGACAGAAACTTCAGTCCAGTCTGATGATGCAGATACGTTCTTAGTGTGGTAGTCATCGTCAGTGACAGCAGTCATACATACGCGGAACTCGTGAGCAGGACCTTTATATCTGTAAGTGATCTTTTCACAGTCTGAAAGATCTTCTCCTTCTTCGCTCTTCTTCAAATACATGTCGACGCTACAATACGGATCACCCATCCAGCCTTCACCGTTCCATTGTTTACCCATTGTGTAGTCGATTTTTACAACTCCGTCTTTTACAAGATCGTCAGAAGCAGTGATCTGAGTGTGAGGATTTGCGTTCTTGTCAGAGTCGTCTTTGCTCTTCCAACGTCCGCCCCACTTAGTGATTACGTCGTTGTCTTCCATGTCGTCGATCAAACCTGGATCAACATATCCTTCTGGCAATACGGTTACCTTTACAGACTCTGAAACCTCATCCTCGCCATCGTTTACTGTCAAACGGAATACGTATTCACCTTCTGTCAGACCGCTGACTTTTGTTGTTGCGGAATTAGCGTTTGCGATTGTTGCATCGTTAGGTCCGGAAACCTGCTTCCAGGCAAACTTGTAGTTTTCGCTTCCGCCGGCTGCATCTCCAGTAAGTGTAGTCTCGTCTGTAGGCAAGAAGAATTTCTTCGCGCTGCAGATGCTCATAGACAATTCTTTAACTACAGGAGTGGTTACAACTGGCTTGTAGTCGATCCAACCTTTACATTTGTCAAGCATATATTTGCCGTCCTGTGTCATGTCGGATTCTGTCCAACCTGTAGTCTTGAAACAATTGTCTTTTAGAACTGACCATTTAGCGTCATTTCCGCCCTTGTTACTCATTGACCAGAATGCACTAATTACAGAATGCTGTCTATATGTGTTGATTAGACCACCGTCATTTCCTGGATCCATACCCCATTCTGTAACGACTACGGGAATTCCACTGTTCCAATTGCTGCCTCTACTTTGCCAATCGCCCTGGTGGGTCCATTCAACATATCCATGCCATGTGTATGCTATGTTTGAGTATCCTTCACCTGCAGCTGTCACTGATTCTGGGTGACGTGAGTATTCAGAAGAACCGACGATGATTATGTTGTCCGTGTCAATTTTTCTGATTGTAGGAATGACTTTTTTTGCATAGCTTACGACAGTTCCATCATCACACATAGGCTCGTTGAAAATCTCATACATCACGTTTGGATATTCTCCCCACTTTGTCGCAAAATAAGTGAAGAACTCATTTGCAAGGTTTGCCCAGTGTTGTGCATAGTGCTCATGGAAGTCGATAATGACGTAGATGTCGTTCTCGATTGCGGCGCGTACCATATCGTCCACCAATGCTTTGGTATATTCAGGACTGTGTAGGTAGTTGTCTGTGTTCCATGTCAAACTTGTGTTAGTCGGGTCGTCCCAAGGACTTTTGTTTTCGTTTGGTGGCGCAATTGAAACGGGAAGACGGATTAGCTGGATGTTCCAGTTCTCAACCAAATAATCGACAGTTTCTGCTTTCCACCACTGTGGAGCCGAACAACTCCAGAACCAGCTTGGTCCCATCAAACAAACTTTGTCTCCTTTTTCATTGCGGACAGCACCGTCTTTTGTGTTAAGTTTACCATTCTTTGTTACAACGAAATCCTGTCTTTTAGTTGGCTTTGCAATTTTGACCTTCAACTCCTTGACAGTCTCTCCCATGGTGATTGTTATCACGTCTGATCCTTCTCTGCTTGCTGCTTTGTAGCGGCCATTTGAAACATTGGATGACCATTTCGTGTTGGATGCAATCAATTCACCGGCATTGTTGTAACCTTTTGCTACGATATCTATCGTCTCATCTGGCATAAGATTCAATTTGCTTGGAGATGTGGTGATCTTAGTCACGTTTGCATCAGTTGAAGATGACTTTGTGAATGTGAAATAGTCTAAGTTCACAGATTTTCCTGTACAGATGACATTGAATTTCTGCTTTCCTGCTTTCATTGGAAACAATGCGCTCTCATCTTTTGGAAAGTCTGGCCAGTTGCTCATTGGCACTTCCCACCATTTTTCTGCATTGTTCGCTTGTGTGTCGAAAATGTAGTAGTTGCCGTTGGCATCCTGAATCTTTACATTTCCGTCTTTTCCTGTAAGATAATGGAATGAAACTTGGTATAATCCATCTGATGGAATATCAACTTCATAAGTTAGTTGCTCACCTTCTTCATCAAAATAACCGATTGTTTTTCCTCCATTTTCGGTGATTATTTCCGATGAAAGGCTCTTGGCATCGGTAAAGTCTTCTGCCTCAACCTTGACCTGGCTGTGCACCGACGCGGATAAAAGAAGGAATGCTGAAAGCCATCCCACTTTTGCGTAATTCTTTTTCATGGTATTTACATATTATATTTACTTACTAAACTAAAGACGGTATGAATCCGTTAAGGAAAATCATATCCGGACGTCAAATTGTTATAGTCATATTTCTGATAACCCAGTGTTTGCCGTCAAACGACGTAGGACTAACATCCGCAAAATTAAAAATAAATTTGGATTACAACAATATTTTGTGAATTTTATGCTGAATTATGCTAGTCAATCATAAACTGCTTAATTTTAATGATCGTCATTACGAATTTGCAGGAGAGAGGTGGTTAGACCAAATATCTATCAAACTTAAATATTTTTTAAAACAGATTCTCAATCACCATAGATTAACGTTAGTTCGTGAATTGTAATCTGTGAATCATTTTCCACTTTCTGATTAATATTTAACCTCCTTTTCTCATAAAAAGACGAAGTTTTTCTCTGTGAACTTTTTCTCTCTGTGGTTTTAATTTTATGTGCTCGCCTACTGCTCGCACGTGGAAAGGGGTTAGGGCCAATATCAATCAAACATGGGCCCTTAACAATCCTCAGTTATGACACTCCAGCTATCTTTTTGATTTCGTCAAATTCACGTTAGATTATTTTGTTTTTGACGTTTCCCTCTAAAATAACAAACATATGTGATTCTATGATTTGTCAAAATAGTGTAATTTTGTGTCAATAAAAATAATTAATTATGGCAATAGCACAATCACTTACTGAGTTAGTCGGTAATACACCGCTACTTTCATTGAATAAGTTTTCTGCAAAGCAGGGGCTTGATAAATCTATTATTGCAAAAGTGGAATTTTTTAATCCTGGCGGAAGTGTGAAGGATCGTATCGCTTTGGCTATGATTGAAGATGCTGAAGCAAAAGGCATCTTGAAACCTGGAGCTACAATTATTGAGCCTACTTCTGGAAACACTGGTGTCGGTCTTGCTTTGGTCAGCGCGGTAAAAGGTTACCACCTTATTTTAACTATGCCTGAGACAATGAGCGTTGAGCGTCGTAATCTTGTCAAGGCTTATGGTGCTGAAGTTCGTCTGACAAGTGGCCGCGAGGGTATGGCTGGAGCTATTAGGGCTGCTGAGGAACTTAGGGCTAGCATTCCAGGATCTGTGATCCTACAGCAATTTGAAAACCCTGCCAATCCGGCAAAACATTACGCCACAACAGGTCCGGAGATCTGGACTCAGACTGAAGGTAAAATTGACATTTTCGTCGCTGGAATTGGAACTGGCGGAACAATCAGTGGTATCGCAAAGTATTTGAAGGAGAAAAATCCTGCGATTAAGGTTTACGGCGTTGAACCAGCTACGTCGGCAGTGCTTAATGGTAAACCAAGTGGTCCACACAAGATTCAGGGTATCGGAGCAGGTTTTGTGCCACGCACATTCAATGCTGATGTGGTTGATGAGGTTTTGATGATCGACAATGATGATGCCATCCGCACTGGCAGAGAGTTGGCTCAGCAGGAAGGTCTTCTTGTGGGAATCTCATCTGGAGCAGCTGCGTTTGGAGCCTCTTTGTTGGCTAAACGTCCAGAAAACAAAGGCAAAACAATCGTTACTCTTTTGCCTGACACTGGCGAGCGCTACTTGTCTACTGTGCTTTACGCATTCGACGAGTATCCTCTATAAAATTAGGAATGTGGAATGAAAAGTTCGGTTTCGTTTAGAAAATAAAAATCCCGGCTACGTGGTGTGGCCGGGATTTTTATGTTGGGAAAAATTGTTATTCTCCTTTCTGAGTCGGATTGTTAATCAATCCTATGAATAACACTTCGTGAGACTGTGGTTTGTTGATTGTCACGATAAACGGACGATTCACGTCTACTTTGACATTCTTATATTCTTGCTGCATTGCTGATCCTTCCATAGAAATTGTTGTTATTGCAGCACCTTTTGCACCGTCTTCATCAATTTCCAGATGTGTCAGCTGTTTGATTTTAGAGACATGTGCTCCTTCTGCAATATTATTGAAATTTTTAGAGAATGTTTTTTCCAATCCGATTTTTTTCAGACTCTCGTTCAATTCAATTTTATCGTCTAGATTGAATTTTGGCAGAGAAAGAGAAGGACAGTAGATTGTGTCCGGACCCATTTCTGTACGTCCACGTTTGTAGTGGATGCTGTCAAGATCAATTTCTGCAAGTGCCTCTTCCGGAGAAACACCTTCGTTTGGAAGGATGACGTTCATGACGTATCCTGCGTGGAAGCTAAGCGTGACTAGCTGATAGTTGTCTCCTTCCGCATAACATCCTTCGTAGCGATTACTCATCTTCTCAACTTTCTTTTTCTCTCCTGTCACTGTGGTGAATGTGTCGGATTTGGTATACGCAGGATCAAATTTATCAGCCCATTCAGCCTGGAAACTCAATGCATTCGCCAATACTACCCATAAAGCTGGATTTTTAGGAATTTGCATTGAAGGAATCATTCCGTTTGTTGTCTCTTCCGCCCATTTATCCATTAATTTATATGTTGTGTCAAGAGCGAAATCAACGTTGTTGGCTGCTGCTTTATAATATTCTTCAATGTTCTGCAAGTAGTTTTTGCCAAAATGTATGCCGTTCTGTAGGAATGCGGCATTTGCCACTCCGATTTCAACTTCCATTGGATTCTCTGTTATCAAAGTTGTCATACGCTTCTCATACATGTTGTTCATGAAGTCGAGCGGCATATCTTGCTGTCCCAACATTTTAGTGATCTCTGAATAAGCACTGTCGTTGTCTGCTCCGTTCACCAACATAGCAAGTGCAAACTGTAGACTTGTTGGCGAGAAGATTACATTCTTGTCTTTGTGATCGTTGTCTTTGGTGATTTTCCAGAATAGATCTGTCGCGGTTTTGTTGGCAGAACGGATCGCGTCAACCTCACTTCCTTTGAGACTGAGCTTCATGCCATCTTTGGCTTTTAAGATGCATCTGCTATATTCCCTTTGGGCGTTGTATAGAGCATCGTCTATTTCCCATTCGCCGGCTCCTTTTTCTCTCAATTCGTGGACAATTGATGTGTCGTAGATGCAGCCGTTTTCCATTGCCGTTTTGATGTCCCAGTTGGCGACATCGCCATCCATACGCGCAATCTCTTCGTCGAATGTCACTTCGGCTCCATTCATTGGATAAAGAGATGATGATCCGTCTGTGCGAGTGACTTTGATGAAGACCTCTTCTCCTTCTGTCACATGGCTTACACGGTCTGTCTTCTCTACCTTCACGTCGTATTCTTTGCCGTTTTGCAAGTTGATGTGCATATATTGTGTCGCAGACATTGTGCATGCCGCAAACAATCCTAGTGCTGTGAGTATATGTTTCTTCATAATCCTATTTCTTTCTAAGTTTGACG
>Ga0247608_10000356_pt1 | contig 77991 bp, 85 predicted proteins | sample 176DNAGHGlowgp2_FD_193490 | JGI IMG/M metagenome (GOLD analysis project Ga0247608, IMG submission 193490) | Sheep rumen microbial communities from Palmerston North, Manawatu-Wanganui, New Zealand - 1766 DNA GHGlow gp2 | ecosystem: Host-associated > Mammals > Digestive system > Stomach > Rumen ... | reverse complement strand
ACCGCTCATGGACGGAATCTGCATCCGTGTGGGGCTGGCCTACCGTCATCCGATGACCCGCATGGAAGAGGCATTTGCGGTGCTCGCGCGAGAGCTGCCTTTTCCTGACATCCAGCCGAGAGTGTATAGAAACTCCTGTTGATTTATGGAATACTGAAAGAGGGAACAGTTTAAAGCCTGAATGAATGCCCAGCGGGAGGTCAACGTGCTGACAGACTGCGAGACTTTCTGCTATGCCTTCAAGCTCGGCGCAAAGATCATGCTGGACGTGCTGACCGAGGGTGAAATGAAAGAAATCTGAGTCACGCGCTAACCCAAACAAAGAATATAAAAACATACCCCTTACCGATCAGGCGCTCGGAAGTCGTTGATACATGCGGCTTTCCGAGCGCCTAAATGCGTAAAATGCGAGCGTCCGCAATGGCACAGGAACAGGCGCTTCGCTTGAAACACAGGCTTATGCGCAGCGTTTTTCCCCAACTAAAGTCGGGAATAATGAATCGTCCAGCATATTGACTTTTCGTCCAAAATTCATTAGAATTGGACGCAAGAAGACTCAACTGGACGAAAGGAAGCTCCCATGAGAGATTTTGATTATAGCAAGCTGGCAGAGCGCACATGGCCGTCAGATATTCTGAATCTCGTCGCAAAGATCCATGAGTGCAAGGGTCGGCAGGATATGTTTGTCAGGCAAAAGCCCGTGGAACTGGATCGTCTGGTGGAGATCGCCAAGATCCAAAGCACTGAGTCATCCAACAAAATAGAAGGCATCGTTACCACCAGCACCCGTATGAAGCAGCTCTTTGAGGAGAAAACGACACCAAGAAACCGTGATGAAGATGAAATCATGGGCTATCGGGACGTGCTGAACACGATCCATGAAAGCAACGAGTATATTCCCATTCGCTCCTCCTACATCCTGCAGCTCCACCGTGATCTTCTGCGGCGGGCGGGGGCCTCCTATGGCGGCAGCTTCAAGAATGTCCAAAACTATATCCGGGAGACACGTCCGGACGGAACAAGCTTTATTCGTTTTACGCCGGTCGCGCCATACGAGACTCCGGAAGCGATGGACAGATTATGTTCGGCATATGAGCAAGCAGCCGCGAAAGAGAGCATCGACGCGCTGATCCTCATTCCGTGTTTTATTGTGGACTTCCTCTGCATCCACCCGTTCAACGACGGGAACGGCAGAATGAGCCGATTGCTGACCCTGCTGCTTCTCTATAAGAACGGCTATAGTGTCGGCAAATATATCAGCATCGAAAAGCAGATCGAAAAAACCAAGGATCGCTATTACGATGTGCTGGAGACGGCGGATGCCGGATGGCATGAGGAAGAGAATGATCCTACACCCTTTATTCGCTACATGCTGACGGTGATACTCGCCTGCTATACAGAGTTTGAGGATCGTGTCGGACTGATGGATATCTCCGGCAGGCCCAGTACCGCTTATGACGTGGTGAAAAAATACGTGGAAGAAAAGGTCGGTAAGTTTACCGGCGCGGAGGTAGTAGCCAACTGCCCGAGCATCGGAAGATCTTCCGCTCTGGCCGCGCTGAAAAAGCTGACGGACGAGGGCGTGATCCTCCGACAAGGCGCGGGGCGAGGAACGTACTATATCCGCGCAGACAGCATAGAATAATGGTATATCAAAAACGCCTGTCTCGGCAACGATCACTTGTTGTTGGGGCAGGCGTTTTAGCTGATCGCCCTGCATAGGGCAAATCAGACGATAGAGAACAGCAGAACGAACCAATGATCACATTAAATGCTGCCAAACGCGTCAGAACCAGATACCAATAAATGGGTTTTAAAATCACTCTATTTGGACAAACTACAGCGACATTTTAATAAAATAATTACGGATTTTGCGGCAGAATTTGCCCTCTTGCGGGAGACCAGTGCAGCACTATCATTCTGCTTGTCTTACTTTTCAGGTTCAGACCGGATTTTCCAATATCCGAAACGTTTGCCGCCTTTGCGCTCGACACGACCAGCCTCTTTTAGCTTGTCCATGAAGTGTTGAACTGTTTTATAGGACACTTCCAATTGGTCAGCAATCTGGGACATTGTGATGTTATTATTATTCGCAATCAGCGCAAGAACTCGTGTTTCCAGATCATTTTCTTTTTGGACATCCTTTTGGTCACCCTGTCCGTTTGGCGCTTTGGACTCATCTACCAAGGCGCTTTGCAGAGCGGCGAAACGGACACGCAGGCTGTTTTCCCGCAGCTCATACGTCGGCTGTTCCGCGCCGAGCTCTCTGCAGGCGCTGCAAATCAATAGAATACTTGATTCCAAATGCGATCATGACATCGCTGATCCCACCGTACTTGCGTTCTCAGCGCGGCATCTGGGTGGGATTACTGTGTGGTGCGCTTTCAAGATAGACAATATAAACAAAAGTTTTGTTCCCGGGTGCCTAATTTCGTAGGATGGAATTTGCGCCTCCAACGCAGACTTGCATGGTGACTTGCATGGTGACTTGCATGGTACTTGCATGTTCGCCGGTCAAGATTTCCGCACATATTTCTGCTTTGAACTGGTAGGCTTGTCTGGGATCGTCCGAAGAAGCATCTCGGAATTCAGTAGGGGAACAATATAATGATTATAGAAATAATCCCTGTTTGTAAGCCCCACAAATTCCATGATCTCTTTCCGGCTTTTCGGTTCAGCACAGAAGGCGAGGATCATTCCCTGCACATTGTCTATGGCGGAGCTTGCTGCAGGCACCGACCAGGATTTATCCTCTTCGCCCCAGTTCTTGTTCTTCAAGGTCGCGTACAGCATGAAATCAGCTTGACGGTATTCAGGATCGGGTAGTCCGGCCTGCGCCATATCCCGATAAATACGGTCCACGCCTTCGCCAAATTCTTTTACCAGATCGTACTCATTCAACAATTCCACAATCTTTGGATTCCGTGAAAAATGGAATTCCCGGATGTTGCTGATTTTAACCATGCCGGGGAGAATACCCGGACTTTCCACAGTGAGATGATCGTCGAACATTTTCACCTGAATGTCCGTCCCCTTGATACTGTAGTCACGGTGCGCCGCTGCGTTCACAATCAGCTCGGTCCAGCAAAACTCCGGAAATTCCGGGATCGTCTAAAAGACAGCACCCTCGCCGAGTTTTGTATACTCCCTGATTTGTGTTTTGACGAAAGCAAGGGCCTCCTGCAGCTGATCAAGGATGCGACCGGAGAATTTCACGTCCTTGATCACATTCATATGAGCACCAACTTCAGCGGTATCTCCTTCGTATCGGACGAAGCGTATCCTTGCGCGCGGAAAGAAACGCTGAGGGTCTTTCCCGAAGAGCAGGATCGCCGCCGCGCTGATCTTGTCGGCCCCATCCGAAGAAGACACGAAATCATGATTATGTCGAAGATAATGCTCTGCGTCCCCTTTGGAATAGCCGAGCCTGTCACAATACTGCTGGACAATCGATAAATCAAGGTCCGCCATACTTGCGCCGGAAACCGGCTGATCTTCAAAATATTTCACGCCTTTGGCATAGACAAGCTGGAGCCGCTGCTCAAAGTTGAGCTTCTTGCTTTTATCTCCAATGCGCAGAAATACATCATCCGCCTGATTCGCGATCACCTGAGAGAGACGGAAGAACATGCATCAGCAAAATATGATTTGGTTTGCCGTTCTGATCTGTCACTTCCATCGTATGGTTTTCGACGCCGACGGACGGTACACAGAAGTCAAACGGGACACGCAGGAGTTCGTTCACGTTCTTCTCATAATCGTCGATACCCGTAATTCTGCCGTCATCTTCTATGCCGATGGCAAGATATCCGCCGTCGGCATTAGCCATGGCAGCAACCGGGATGGCAAAGTCGCGCGGCGCAATCCGCACGGATTTTCGATCCATGATCTGCTTCTCCGTAGAGAATTGCAGGTCATGAAGATTGTTTGGGTCAAATGGCATGGCGGGTGCCTCCTTCGCTTCTTTGCGATTTTATAATGCAAGCTCGGTAACAAAGGCGGTAATGCTTTGGTATACAGCATCATCAAAATCATGATAAGTTCATCCAACAGTCTATGCGCCAAAGCGTCATCTAAAGCGTCATTTTGGGCGGGGCTTTGGCGCTTTGGCCTCATCTACCAAGGTGCTTTGCAGGGCGGCGAAACGGACACTCAGACTGTTTCCTCGCAGCTCATACGTCGGTTGTCCTGCCCCAAGCTCTTTACAGGCGCTGCAAATGGTTTCGATTCCGCGGCCCCAGTTCTCAATGAAACCGGCGCGATAGAAAACGTTTGCGATATCCGGATTATACGGGACGGAGTCGTGATGCTCCATCAACGTGTCCACTGTCCAGCCCTCCGGCAGAATACACCGATTGCTGATGATCATCGCCGCATCTTCGATATCCCCCAGAATGATCAGCTTGTTCGGCTATGGATCAGTGAAATACCCGACTCATCCAGCGCTTTATGAAATTCAGTATAAAAGCCGTGAACATCGGCGGTGATGTAGTATTTCATATTTCAACAAATAGTTCCCAATCAATCACCGATTTGTGTTGAAGTTATAGATTTACATTTTTTGACTAAAGGGCAGAGACTTTATATAAGCTTCCATAAAAATATAATCTGGTTCTCCGTCTTCTCCTACAGGTAAATAGAGCTGAGTTTCTTCAATCAGATCTTTTGTAAATGCCCTTCCAAAGACAGGGTATCTGAACTTTTCCATGTTGAGAAGGGTAATAATAAAGTTCGCAGTATATACATTCAACCAATCTGCACGTAAGACGATTATATGTGGGCCGGTAATAAAGTCGTGTTCCTGAAAAAAAGCGGTAGCAGTTGTATCTCCTATTGTAATTGCGTTAGCTTTCTCAAGGCCGGAATAATCCAGTGCCTGTACGAACATAGATATCCCATTATTCTTGTCCGTACGTGTTACATAAGAAACATAATCATCTCCATCCGTTGCCGCAACCAATTCTGAGGCATTATATGATTTTCCGTTTTTTATACTGCTCGTTATACATTTCAGGGGAAATAAGGCCCATTTTTTGTCGGAGAGAGTGAGCTTGCTGCTATCTTTTGTTCCAGCATATTCATTCTCAAATTTCTCTTGATCAATGTTATCAATATACCAATATGCTTTGTCATATCCTTCGTTTAGAAAATACTCGGGAACTTTGGAAATATCGCATTCTAATGAAGATATAAAATCATCCATAAATTGATAATCCGGAACATTTTCCAGCGTAACTGGTAATTGAATGGCAAAATCTGTTTTAATATGAGCATTAAGCTCGCGAGCAAACGCCATATAATTGTTTTTGCTCTCGTTTCTAATTAAATGTGAAATAAACAGTTTTACGTTGTCTGACATCTCTACTAGTGGAATTAAAACCACAACATTTTGACTTGTATAAAAAGGGTGATCCTGGATAAAACAAGATCCAATGTATTCGCCCCCCAAAGCAACTGTTAGATTGCCAGCTGCGTATGGGCGAACCCCTTCAATGACATCTACGCAATCTGTTACGCCATTACAAGAGCTCGATCTCCCAACGAAGTTGACTGAAGGTGCATATGATGTCATTTTGCTTTTGTCAAATTTGTTCCCCGAATCAATAATAAACAAGTCGTAAAGATGGTACTCTTGCCAACGCACCTCTCGTAAATCCATGTTATCCTCCTATCATCCCGTTGGCATCCATAAATTTGTATAGTGCATATTTTTTTACAGTTTTCTCGAAATCTGACTTAGTAATAGCTCTGTAATCAGTCTTTGTATAGGCCTCAGCTAAAGCCTCGTCTGACGCAGAGATTTTTTTCCGTATGTACTGAATATCATTTGGTTCTACAGTTCCATCCAGTTCTGAAAGCCAATAATCTCTTATATTTGCCCATCTACCGGCATCCTTGCGTCCATTATGAGGAATTACAGCAAAACCATCATCTTTCCATCGACTGAAAAAAGTTGCGCGATTATTGTCGTGTGGAACATGCGCTTTAAAGACCAATATACAGGTAGGCTGTGTAACATGGCTATCAAAGAACAACTGCGCAGGCATGGTCATAGAGGCCAATAATGTGTGATGTTGTAGTATTTCTGTTCGTAATTTCTTTCCACTGTTTCCGGCACAGGACATGGGAATGATTGCAATCCCAATTCCGTCCTTTTTAATATAGTGAAGCATAGCGGCAACAAAATCCAACTCGTCTTGACCTTTAGAGAATACTATTTCTCTAAAGCCAGCATCATCTAGTTCTTGATCAAGTTTAAGAAGGCTGCTTTTTAGTGCTTTTATTTCTTTTTCTAATAGAAATATCTCATCTATGGTATATTTGTTTTGCTCCTTTTTCTTTAAAGCTTTTATAGTTTGATTAGCTTTTTTTATTCGTTCCTCCAATTCATTTTTCCTTATAATAATCGGGTATTCCCTAGTCGAAGAGTTTTCCTTTTTATCCAGAGAGTACGGTGGATTAATCATAGCAATATCTATTTCGCCAAAGCTACGAAGCGCTTCATGAAGAGGTATCTTTGTTTCGTTCAGATACGTCTTCCCACTATCATCAACAGGGGCATAAGAGTCTATTAATAGAGAAGAACAATTAAAAAGGTTAGATTTTCCATCACCATGGAAGCGCATATTAGCATACGCAAATGCGTACATGGAGGGATCATTTTCCACACCTATTAAGCAGTTTTGCTGAGCTTGTCCATACCGCTTTTCTTTTTCGCTTTCGCTGATAGGCAGTTTCTGAAGATTTTCTTTTACTCTTGCCAATGCGGAGATAAGAAACGACCCTGTGCCGCAACAGATATCTATCTTATGGTCGTCTTTGATACGTCCTCTATATGTACGCATAGCCCAGAAACGGCCTGAAACGGCTTGTTTTCTGGGCTTTTTTGTTTTTACGGCGGTTTGCATCATGCTGCTCCCTCCCGCAAAATCGGTCGGATGGTGGTCCGCCTCAGTGCCTCATCCGCACCGGCGACAGCGCGAGCCAAGGAAAAATTAAAACGTTCAGGGATAATTAAAAGGTATGGAAACATTAAAAGGTTCACTCCGTGAGCCCGTTCCGTATCTCCTTCATAGCCCCATCATCTGCAATCTCATAAACAAACACGTCTCCAAGCAGGTGTCCATGCACCCGCACATAATACTCCGCGAGTGTTTCTGTCTTTCCTTGGAATGTCGCCTTTTTCATGCAAAGGAGCTTCTTGGTCCCGACTGGCAGAAAACTAAAATAGAAAACTGCTTCATCCAGCCCCATCAGCTTTGCGCTCGGAACATTGCCCGAATCTGTCCATGTATAGCATTTGCATTCAGCAACTATGGACCTGTCCTCATTGGCAAGATCAAATTTATGTCCCTTCGGCGGTTTTCCTATGGCGACAACTGCTTCCTGCTCAAATGATGTACTGTACTCCTTTTCAAGAATTGATTGTACGAGTTCTTGGAATATGCGTCCGACATACGGATTCTCTGAATTTGCGTTTGCCATTACCTTTATTCCTCATCAGCTCTAATCCAATCTCACAGTCCAAGTTTCTGCTTCAGGTCAGCCTCAAAATTCTGTATTTCTTTCAGGCACCCATCCAGCCCAGTGAAGATAACCTCTTTTGAGAGATCCTCAGCTATTTCGACTGTGGACGTCTTGAATGGAGTCCGCCATTGCCATTCGGCCTTTTGCACCTTCGACGGATAATACTCGTTGATCCGATCACACATATCCATGAAATCCTCAGTAGCATTCCGGGAACTGAGTGCCAGCTGTATAAACACACTCTTCCCAGAGCGATTTACGATCTCATAGAAATAATGATTGTCAGTACTCCATCCGCTCGGAGCATCCGGGATATCCGGAAGGATTTCGCTCATAGAACTGGTGGTAAAGCGGGTGTAAGTGCGATTGCATTTCGCCAGATACTCGTTCACGCCATCCCGCTCAACGGTCCACTCCCGGAGTATGCCAGCAATGTCCGTCAGCCTCACAGTAGCATCATCATCGTTCTGCAGATATGGGAGAATCGCGTTACAAATCTTGTCACTCCACTCAGCATGGAATTTAGCCATGCGCGGCCAGTCGGCTTCATTCGTGATGCTGACATCCCGCAGATGATATCCAATCCAAGATGCCTTGCAGTGGTCAGCACGATCCCAATTAAGGGTGGCTCCTAACTGTTCCTCAATTTCATCTCTATGGCTCATGAGTAGCTCAAATGCAGATTTATTCTGCGCTGTGTCACTTTTTCCCATGTAGAAATAAACAGCGGCATCGTCATAGTTAGCTGTACAGTCGATATGGAATCCACTGATTCCAAAGTAGCCGTATGTTGAATTTGAGGTTGTTGGACTACAATTTGTGAAGGTTCCTCTGTGAGCATGCTGCTTCTGGATGAGCGGCAGCGCATAGGTCCAATAGCGCTTTCTGATTTCATAGCGGCTGGCCTCAGCAACCTTCTCGCTTTCGGTATCTTTGAGATAGAATACCAGATCCATCGGGTCCGCATCGTAAAGGGCAAACAGTCGACGGAGGATGGACATCTTCAGCGCCGTGCTGGTATTGCGCTCCATGAAAATATGATCGTCAATCTTCAGAGCGCTCCGCAGGCCCTCTTCGGTGCTGCTAACATAATTTGCGAGGTCTGCGCTGGAACCACTGTATGCCAGTCCAGAAAGAATGCTCTTGTCCTTTTGGTGCAAGAACTTCACCACATGCTCGAACATGTCTGCCCAGCTGGTTACCGGCTGCTCTACATTTTGATAACTGTACTTTGCAATATCTCGGCCTGTCAGCTCGGCATTCTCATCGTCAAGCGTGCAGGAGTCAAATTCCTTTTCTGCCGGAACAAATGCCGTCTGCGGGTATGCCCAGATCTTCTTGGCCAGTGCGATCATTTCCTCATTGCGCTCTTCGAGCTCCGGCAGTCCCCACGACTCCTTGTTGGAAATCTTCTGATTCATCTTCAAGCCGCTGGCCTTGTATCCGCCTTCCTCAGAGTCCCGCTTCTCCGCAAAGGTCTTATTACTGAGGTTGGGATTGTATCCGGTCAGTGTAAGGTTTGCCAGCCTATGCAGCCACGTGGTATGGATTTCCATAGCATTCGCACCAAGCGCTTCTGTCCATGCCGGAGTCAGATGCTGCGGCATGATGTGCTCGATGGTATACACATTATTGTCCAGATGTGTGTAGACGTCCTTCGTTTCAATAGTGCCGAAATTCTCAAAGCGCTCGAACAGGTACGCCTTATACTTGCCTCGCATCTGATAGACCTGCTTGGAGCCCAGCGCAGTGGTAAACTCCTCGTCATCCGGGAACCGTCCGCTCTCCTTTTTGGACAGCAGCGCATAGATGAACTTCTGGACATAGTTGTCGGCGGTGTTGTCGTACCGCAGGATTTCTCTGTTCAGATTCAGGAAAATCTTGTTCAGGGCATTGGTGGGCACCTCGCAAATATTCCTGCGGAACAGATAATTCTCTGTAATCAGGAAAATCTGCAGGACATCGTCGACCGTGAGCTTACAGTCCTGATTCAGCCGGAGGACCTCCATAAGGAAAGGCCTCGTTACGACAATCTCCAACCGTGCCATGCGGTAGAGACAATCATCCAGCTTCTTTTCTTTCAGGCCGCTCTTGCAGGTAAGCAGCTTTTCAAAGAATCGAGCATACCGGCGCAGGTCATCCAACAGGGCTTCAATGGGCAGCTGGGCTTTCTCTGCATAATCTTTGAAAGCACGATATACGTTGCTGATGGTCGGAGTGACCTGCTGTTTCACGCTCAGGTAATCCCTGACAAAGCCGCTGACGTCATTCCCGGTGCATCTCTCGATGGTAGTCCAGTATGTATCATAGAGCTTGTTCTGATCCTTCGGAGGCTGGCCCATCAGGATATAGTTCCTGATCTTGTCGCCCTCAGTCAAGGCAAGACCAGTAGAGTTAAGGCTTTCAAAAATGAGCTGGGCATTATCGTGCTGATCGAGAGTGATGCTGATGATCTCCAGCTTGCCGATGGCGGCATAAAGGTCGTCGACCGAAACTTCCTCTTTCAGGATCTGGTCGCAGAAGAAACGATAGTTCAGCGTCAGATTAGATGCCGGATCATAGTCCTCTTCGTCGCCAAACAGCTTAGCCAGCGCCTCCCGGTCGCTTTTCACCGGACGCAGCTTGATCTTGTCGTCCTCTTTGGCCCACGGCGAGACGAGGAAACGATCATTGATCTGATCGTCCAGCCGGTCCTCCTGTGCAATGATCTTCTTCTGCCGGATCAGGTTTCGGATGGCCAGAAGCAAAAGCGAAACGGTGGTAAGACGCTGCTGCCCATCAATGATGTGATATTCCGTAGAGGCTCCGTTGCCTATGACGGATGACACAATGCTGCCGAAGAAATGACTCTCCCGATTGTCCCGGACGATCTTCTTCAGGTCCTCATAGAGCTGGCGGCAGTTGTCTTCCTTCCAGTCGTATTTTCTTTGGTACACGGGAATGACATAGCGCTTGCCTGCGCCTTCCATGTACTCGATCATTTTCGCTTCTGAACCTTTCATTCTGTTGTGCCTCCCTTACGGCAATTTTCCAATGAGCGAATCCCCGTTTGTCTTAAGCCATCTGACCGCCTTCTGGTATTCTGGGATCTCGTCGGCGACCACTTTCCAGAATCGTTCCGAGTGGTTCATTTCCTTCCTGTGAGCCAGCTCGTGTACGATAACATATTTCCTGACGTAGGCTGGGACATTCATCAGTAGGCAATTCAGGTTGATGTTTCCCTTGCTTGAACAAGAGCCCCACCGCGTCTTCTGGGCTTTCACGAAGACCTTTTCATAGGAAACGTCCATCTCCTTGGCATAGCGTGCAACCAGTCGAGGAAGCTTTTCCTTAGCCTCCGTGAGTATGGAATCAAGGTCGCCGGTGCTGAATTTGTTTTCGGAGTCGTCTGAATCCACTCGTATGTTGATTGTGCGTATATCTCTTGCCATATCAGAATCCTCTATCGTCATTTTCAGATTGAGGCAGAACCTGATCGAGTTTTTCTACAATACGACGCTGTTCCTCAAATGGTGGAATAGGAATCAACAGGGATTTTATGACATCAGGTTTTAATTCCTTCTGTTTCGTTGACCCAGAGCCTTTGCTTTCAAGGTATTTCTGGTAATTACAAATGATGTAGTAGACATAAGGACTGTAAACTTTGTCTACCAGACGAACTACCGTGACATGCGAATCAGGTACTAACAGTTTTCCGTCTTGATTATCCGTAAGACTATATATGCCCACACGACCTAAAGTACCTGTTCCTGTAGAGTTAATCACTATATCCTTATCGAGCATAAACTCTTCTTCTGAATACTTGCCAAGAACACTCTCGTCAAGGAGTTGACACAAACTAAGATCAATTCCTCCATTTTTAACATTACATTTTTGAGCAAAAACAAGAACATTACTACTCTTAGTTGTATATGTTGGCGATTTCCCCCTCTTGATAGTCTTGGCTACAATGTCGTTGAGGCGTACCCACCTCCAACTATCCGGTATGTCAAAAGGAGTATCTTCGTCAGTAATTTCAGGAAGTGGCGCCTCCTTCTTGAGCTTTCCTGCCTTTATGTAGGCATCCCTTTCTGCCTGAATAGCGATAAACAGGTCGGCTCCAGTACCCTCTACTGGGCGCTGCTCTACGAGTTTGCCTTGCATGGCATATTGAAGTATGCTCTTTCGCAGATCGTCGGAGAATGTTGTATATATCCCGACTAATTGTTTCTCTATTACAGAAAGGCCGCCCATCTTAAAGTCTGGGGTAGCCCCTTCATCGAGAGCATGTGTCAAGCCGGTTAGCTTAGCATCTAAAAGTGCTTCGAGATTCTCTCGTCTCGCCTTAAAGCTCCTGATAACTTCTTCGGGAGAGAGAATAATTTCCTCCTCCTCTGGGAAGCCGCACAGATCGAGATTAAACCCACTGTCTTCAATCTGCTTGAAAGTGTATTTTCTCGACTTCCACGTCTCAGTCATGGAGGGATCGTCTTTTTCATCCTTTATCTCGTGGCGGTTGTTCCACCACTCGTCGATGACGCGCATGTCATCGCGTGTGATAGGATGTGTTTTGTTGAAATGCTTCCTGCCTTCCGGCATATCCATCCTGTAGAACCAGACCTCCTCTGTCTTCCCAGTCTTCTCGAAGAACAAAAGATTTGTGCTGATGTCTGTATAAGGCGCAAAAACGGAGCCGGGAAGCCTGATGATGGTATGCAAGTTGCATTCTGTCATGAGAAGTTTCTTTAGGTTCACCTTGGATGGCTCGCTGTTGAAGAGCAGGCCGTCCGGAAGTACCAAGCCGCACCGACCATTCTTTTTCAGACAATAAATGATTCGCGCTACAAAAAGGTCGGCAGACTCCGATGAGGATATGTCATCAGGGAAGTTCTTTAAATCGGCCTTGTTGAACTCTCCTCCAAAAGGCGGATTCATGACAACGCAGCTGAACAAATCACTATCAGAAAGATCCAGCACATCCTTCGCAAGACCGTCACCATGCACTATATGTGGATCGTCAATGTTGTGCAGGTACATGTTTGTTACGCAGAGCATGTATGGGAGTTGCTTCCATTCGATGCCGTAAACCGATTTTTGGATCTTGTGGATGTCTTCGATTGACTTCGCCTGCTTCTGAAGATGCGAAATGGAGTCGGCGAGGAAGCCTCCTGTGCCACAGGCAAAATCTGCAACGTTCTCACCAATCTTCGGGTTTACATGATCGACGATAAAACTCGTTATCGCCCTTGGAGTATAGAACTCGCCAGTGGCTTTGCCTCCGTTTTGCAGTTCCTTCAGGAGCCTTTCATAGAAGTCGTTGAAATCATGCTTTTCGGATGCTATATCGAAATCAACATCGCCTATCTCATTGATGAGCTGACGCAGGCGCACACCGTCCTTCATGTAGTTTTGCGACTCAGCCATGAAAGATCTGATAATTGCAGCTTTGCTATCCTCAGAGGCGAACAGGTGCTTTTCTCCCTTGTACTCAATTTCAATCCCTCGCAAATAAGGGAACAAGGTGTTGTTCACAAAATCGATTAGTTTGTCGCCGGTTATCCTGTTCGAGTAATCCTTGGTTCCATCATCCTTGCGAGGATCAGCCCAGTCCCTGAACCTGAAAGGTGCAGGGATGACAGGAGAGTAGTTGCCTTCCAGCTCCCATTCCTCTTCTTTGTAGTCGAACACTTTTAGGAACAGCACCCAGACGAGCTGTGACATATATTGCGCAGTGCCGCTAATACCGGCATCGCCAAACATGATTTTAGTGGTTTTCTTAACTAACGCCTCACCGTTCACAGTAGTGTTTCCTCCATTTCATCAATCACTTTTTCATAGCCTTCTTTTCCGCCGAAAGGCTTCAGCGCCGTCTTGATCGTGTAGCCTCTGGCTGCAAAAGGCGGCAGTCCAAATATCTTTACAAGGCGCAGGTCTGTCCAATCCGTCGTTCTATAAACGTCTATTACGATCTCCATGACATCCTTCTGCCCTTTCGGAAGGCGAGCAACATAGGACAAGGCTGTATTGATACGATCTTCCTTTAGCGGAATTGGGACGCCGTAACCATAGAAACCAATCAAGTCATAGTAATCACAAGGAATACCAAAGTCCTGCATTAGCTTTTTTGCTACAGTTTCGTTTAGCAGAAGTTCATACGCAAGCAGTCTCTTTTCTGTAGATTCCCGCCAACTCTTCTGAAATTCCGCGTACTCACTATAATGGTCAAGAATGTTGTTCTTCACACATTCTTCAACATTTGTCTCCTTGACAAGATGCATGTTCTCGTCGAGGTAAAGCACCTGCTTTCCGGCTATCTCGACATTTACGCCATTGATCCGGAAAACCTCGCGTTTTTTCTTTTTCTTTGCTCGAAGCGGCATATCCGTACCACCCTCGACGATCTCGACATCTCCATCGAAATCAGGATCACTGAACTTCAGATAGTTCTTCCGGAAGTCCATGAGAACGAAATGTGTCTTGCTTTTTTCCTCTTCGCCAACCTTGTAGTGTTCCTTTATTCTGGTTCCCCGCCCCAGCGTTTGTTTGAATTCGGACATGGAGCCGATGGTTTTATCCATGACGATAAGCTCCACTGTCTGGGTATCTACGCCTGTGGAGAGGAGCTTACTCGTCACTGCGATAACTGGGTATTTTTGTGAAGGTGCCTTGAAGCTCTTGATCTGTTTCTTTCCTACCTCATCGCTTGCTGTAATACGAACGACATACCGCTGATCTTCTTTTACGAGATCAGAGTTTTCATTTCTCAGGTAATTTGCCATCGCACCAGCATGTTCTTCCGTCTCACAGAAGACAATAACTTTCTGGAAACGGTCAGTCGCCTTCATGTAGTCACTTATTTTCTTTGCTACCAGTTTTCTGCGTTCGTCGATGATGAGCTTCCGATCAAACTCGTGCTGTTCGTAGCGCCTGTCCTCAAGTGGCTTACCCTTGATGTCGAGCTCTCCGGGTTTCGGCATATAACCATCTCTATCAATGTCGAGCTCGTAAGCAATGACCTTATATGGCGCGAGGAATCCGTCCGCAATTCCCTGCTTGAGAGAGTAGCTGTAGACGGGTTCGCCGAAATATTCGATGTTCGAGCCGAAAGCCGTCTCTTTCGGAGTGGCCGTGAGGCCTATTTGGGTGGCAGGACTGAAGTATTCCAGCATCTCGTGCCAGCTACTCTCTTCCCTAAGCGAACCACGGTGGCATTCGTCAACGACGATCAGATCGAAGAAATCCCTCGGCAGGTTCTTGTAATAGCTTGCCGTGAAATCTTCCTCGTCGAAATCACCGTCCTCGTCCGACTTGCCGGATTTCATCTGGTGGTAGAGGGAAATAAAAATCTCATATGCAGTGAGCTTCTTTATCTCTTCTTCGGTCTTCAGTGTATACTTCTCGCCGATCTTAACCATTGTTTTCTTGAATGCTGTGAAGTCATCGAATGTCTGGTCAGCGAGGGCATTGCGATCCACGAGAAATAGAATCCGCTTTTTCGCACCTTTCGAGTAGAGACGGTAGATGATCTGCATAGCGACAAAGGTCTTACCGGTACCAGTAGCCATTACAAGCAAAAGCCTGTTCTGCCCCTTGGCAATTGCCGTGATACACCGATTGATCGCGTTGCGCTGGTAGTATCGAGGAGTTTTTCCATCCGGAGTGATGTAATAAGGGCTGATGATGAGCTCGGTCTCGTCGTCGGAGATATTCTCAGCCTCACGGAACCTTGTCCAAAGCTCATCAGAGGTCGGGAAATCATCCATTCCGAATTCTCGATTCCTGCCGGTGAGACGATCTTCCTCATGGAATACCTGTCCATTTGAGGCATAAGCAAAAGGAACGTCCAAGAGCGCAGCATATTCCAACGCCTGACTTACACCCTCATTCACGTCATGGTCATATCCTTTCGCCTCTACAAGGGCAAGTGGAAGATTGTTCTTGAAAAGCAGGAGATAGTCAACCTTCTTCTGCTCACCTCGTTTTACCGTTCCATCGCTTTCAACGAGAATCTGTCCATCGGTAAAGTAATGTCCGGAGCCTCTTTTCCCGTACTCCATGACTATCCGGTCACCCTCGGCATTCCACTTCTTCTGAATGGCCGGTGTAATAAAGTTGAGCTTAGTGCTCTCCTCATTCTTCAATTGTTCGTCTAAATCATTCAGTGGCTTCATCTCGTTTGCCTCCGATTTCATTCTTATTTTTCAACGTCCTATCTTGAAAGTGCCCATATAGTTTCGTCACTCTCAGTAGCACGAAAATTCATTATCAAGTACCACGAAGCAAGCTGTAGCGATAGAAACCCAGCTCCCTTCTAATGGTTTGCTCAATGTCGTCCCGGACGATCTCCGTGACATTATCAAATATCTTCATTCCGATCGTTCCCTGTCCTTCGAGCCGTTTTCTCATCGTTCAATTATTCTTCATCCAGATCTGTGAGTGTTCCATCCTTAATATGGTAAGCTATACCATGCTCATCACAGAACTGTATTACCTGCAATGCACACTGGTTATAGAAATCCTTTTGCTGCGGGTAAGCCGTCACTTCTTTGCTGTAGTTTGTGCGTCCAAATATGATCCGATCTGTGAAGGCTACAGCATCCAGAATCTTTTCCAATTTTTGTTGTACAAGATTTGGCGTCGGATATGGTTCAATACTTACCCACGTTCTGCATCCGCGATCATGTAAAGCATGAAGTGCTGCAAGCCGGTCTTTATATTTTGCCGAGTGTGGCTCCATCCGTTTTCTAAATGCCTCTGTCAAGGAAACCAACGTGATCCCATATTCATTCTCGCGTGAAAAATCTGCCAGTTCAATTGGAAGGATTCCCTTGGTAAGAACTGTACATTTAATACCATTATCGTTTAGCTTCTTGATAGCAGCGAGGCTCATCTTCCCAACCTCATCATATTTGTACATGAACGGATCTGTAGTGAAACACAGCTGAACAGACTTTATTTTATCCTTGAGCTTAGGAATTTCTGCATCCAGAAGTTCAAGGGTGTTTTCTACTAAATATGGCTCCAGCCATTCTTCATAGGAGGATACCTTCCCGAAACGCTTTTTCATCATGTAAGCGTAACACGGATATTTACATCCATGCGCGCATCCAAGGACGTGGTTCATAGTGTAATCACCATATTCTACGCCTGTTACATACAGCATGGATTTTCTTTGAATGTATCCCTTAACCTTCGCCATAGTTTTTACTCCTATATCACAAAGTCAATGGAGCTCCGATGCACCTTAAAGCCTTGACTTCGCAGCTGATCCTTGATGTCATTTTTATATAAATCTGACGGAAAAATAGGATGCTCGTCTACAGCATTCCAAATCTCCTGTAGCGGGACATCCATCCGGCCAGAAAAAGTCCCAATGATAAATTTCACAATATCTTGCACGTAGTAGCAGTTTTCATCAGTTTCTGTTGTCATAACAATATCATCGGAATCAGAGCCAAAGTCAAATCTCAGCTGTCCCGGATCGATCTTTGATTTTTTCATAGAGGACTTGCCGCCAAACGTAGTCCATGCAGTGCTCTTGTACAGCTTAAAACCAACAAAACTGCTTGTGCAATGAAGCAAATTATATACAACAGTATTCTTGCTATTAAAAAACGGATAAGACGCGATATAGTAGCGCTTATGGTTTTTCCCGTTCAAAACGGTGATGATATCTTTGATACGCTGTTCAAATGCATCTCTGTCGCTGCCAAAATCAATAAGGTCCTCAATCTTGGCAAGATATGTGGATTCATATTTTGAAATAGCGTCTGGCCGTCTTGCCTGTGATACAGCTCGAATCGAATCCGAAACCATATGGTTTAGAATTATCTCTCCCCAGTTACGAATAAATGGCAAAAGCGCCGCCCAGTCAATGGTCGCTTGGTACGGATCATATACGAGCAGATAATTAATCTTAGCCTGAGCAGAAAGCCTGCTACCAATACTTCTCAAAAGCAGATTTCCGTCACCAACGGAGAGGCTGATGTGAAAATTACGAGTCTCAGCAGGCATATGTTTCTGTAACTCATCAATTTTGTCTTGAGAAAGGTCGTTAAAATAAAGCCACGCCTGCCGATCTTGGTAATTCTGCTCGCGCATGACATCTGAGAGAACTCTCGCCACTCTAATCGGAGTGCCCTCTACCAGTTCTCCAGTTTCTTCATTTAGATACATCCCGCTATTACACATGCAATCGATAAATACAATCCCGTTGCAATTACCGGTATTGCGGCCATATTCCAAGAGTTTATGTGCCCAAGTCTGCACATAGGCTTCGATCAACTCGAACTTTTTGATGGTATGCGGACTCACCTTGCTGATTACTTCGTTATTGTTACTGCTCGCCATCAGATCACCTCATTATTCCGCAATATCGCCTTCTCCGGGAATCAATTCCATGATGTCGCCAATATCACATCCGAGCGTTTTACAAATTTTCATCAAAACCTCCATGCTTACAGTCTCACCCTTGGAGAGTTTAGTCACAGATGCCCAGCTAATGCCAGCCTTAGCCTGCAGGTCCTTTTTCTTCATATCCTTATCTATTAGAATCTTCCACAATTTCTTATAACTAACTTCCATCTCATCACCTCCATTTGACGGATGTGGCACTATACCGACAGTATGAAGGAAGTATACCACATCGCCATCAAAACCACAAGGTTAATCTTCATAAACGCTCGAATTTTCTTCCATAATCATTGAAATTTCTCCGGCTACATGATATAATCCATTCTATTCCCACCCGATTAACATAGCCAGCGAAAGGAGGAACGCTCCGTGGGCAAATATCGAGATGAAATAGAGCATTTTATTTATGAGATTTGCTACCAGCCTATTTGGGCAGCTATATCAGAATATGTATCCCAGCACCTTTCGCTTCTGGATCTAACCTACTCCCGTGTTAAGTATCCCGACTCCGCTTACGTGGAGGATATGCTGCTGGAATTCACAAAGAACATTCGAATTGACGAAGATACCTTATCGTTTGATGCTGTTGTCAGCTGCACGATGAATCTAACGGAAGATAACTATCGTGGGACCGCTTCCTGTGATTTATCCCAATGGTTCCTTGTTTCCTGCGAGGCAGTGATTGAAGATAAACTCAAAGCACTGAATATCACTAATGTCCAGCAATACACTCCCGGCCTGCGAACACAAAGCGACGGACAGCCGGTTTCTAAAAACATCGTACCCATCCTATATAAAAAAGATTTAGAAGCGGAGGCTTCTGCCTTTTTGGAGAAATACTGCCCAGAAGCTCTGGAAACGCCTATGCCGGTTCCCATTGCTGAGATCGCTAAGACGATGGGCCTTGAAGTTGTCGAAGGTCACCGCATCACCGATGACTTCAGCATATTCGGAGAAATCTACTTCTCTCCGGGAAGGGCCGAAGTATATGACCTTTTCCAGTGCAGCATGCAGGAGATCGATGTACGTCGCGGTACCATTCTTATTGATGCGTACACGTATTGGGAACGTAACCTCGGCTGTGTAAAAAACACGATTGCACACGAGGTCTATCACTGGCATAAGCACCGCATGTATGCAGCGATCAGATACATTCTTTATGGTAAAGACTATGTTGCCTGCCGGTGCCCATCGAACATGGTTTACCCCGATAAGGATGCAGAATGGACCGACGAGCAGCGTATGGAGTGGCAGGCCAACAGCATAGCTCCCCGCATTCTGATGCCCCTCCGTCCATTCCAGATGAAGGTTGATGAACTGTATAAAAAGTATGATTATCAGAACACTCCTTTGAAGATCGCCGTGCTTACATGTATCGCTGATGACCTTGCCAAGTTCTACGGAGTCTCACGCCAGTCAGCGTTGATCCGGATGATGGAAACCGGGTATAAAGAGGCAGCAAGCGTATACAATTATGATTCTGACTCGCCGTTCCATAACTACGTCAGCCAGAGTGATGCTTTCTACGCGTATTGCACTGACAGCGAGTTCCGTAAGCTGGTCGATTCAGGTCTGTTCCGCTATGTCACCGGCTACTTCGTCATCGACGATGAGCAGTTCGTCAGTAAGGATGAAAACGGGACATACGCTCTTACAGATTACGCGTGGTCACATCTTTCAGAATGCACGCTGCAATTCTCGTGGCAAACTGTACGCCCCTCTCCGACAGAGAAGCGATTCCCAAATGTGATACTGCATCGCGCAAACGATGATCGTAAGGTTTCAAAATATGATGCTGGTCAAAACTCCAGCGTCATAAAGATGTCCGAGGAACTCCGTCAAAAGCGTGAGGAATTTGAACGCCAGAATGCAATCCGGCAAATAGCCACGCCCAAAAAGACCTGCTGGGAATTGATCTTCGAGATTCTACAGGCACGTGGAATGAGTAAATCCCATTTTTGTAGCGTGACGGGTCTCGGTGAAGAAGTATACCGCAAAGCTCAAAAGAACATAGATACCAGACCCAACATGCGGACGATCATAGCAATAGCTCGCGGCCTTGATCTGGACATCGGAATGACAGAGAAACTCATGCAACTTGCAGGTCACGCCTTCGATGAGTCGGACGAGCATCAAGCCCTCCGCTTTTGTATTACTGGTTTCCCCGGTGGTACGATTGAAGACGCTAATGAATTCCTCGAATCGTATGATTTCAAGCCGCTCGGAACACAGGAACGCTGCTAAAACCATGCTTTGAAGCCGTGCATCCAACAGGATGTGCGGCTTTTTTAAATTATTCCGACTCGACGAGTCGGGCTTAAGACAGTTTCTCTTTATCATAAGCATTCTATTTAACGCTGGTCATACAGATCAGCGTCTTTTTTTATCCTTTTTTCCCTTGAAAAACGCTGAATTATCGCGACTTGTCGAGTTTTTACGGGAAGAAATCCAGCGAGTATATTTGCAATAGCACATGGGAGCTGACTGCGCAGGGTGTTTCCCGGTTCCATGTGACTTAACTGAAAATCAAATCTGCACAGACCACCGGAAGCGATGTGCAGCCGAAATGGTGTAATCCATCGGGCTGCTATCGCTACCGCGTGGTCTAAAGGTGCATGTCTGGGGAGCTCTCCATTTCGGCAAAAGCCGAAGGAGGGCTTTCTTTATGACAAACAACGCAAACCAGAGTAAACAGTTCTTCTATCCCGTCCGTGACACCAACGACCCGTACAAGGTCAGTCTTGAACCGATCCCGGAGCACGTCTACCACCAGATCATGCCGGACATCTGGAAGATCAGAAAGCGCATGCAGCGGTCCGGCCAGTGCACCTGTCCGCAGTCGCGGCTTTGGACCTGCGATGCCGACTGCCTGATCTGTCCCTACAGCGCAGCAGGCCGTGAGGTCAGTCTCAGCACGCCACTGGACGATGCCGAGGATCTCACCCTTGAGGACACCATCGCCAACGACGATCCCACGCCGGAGTCCATTGCTATGGATCGTGCCTTGCTGGATGCCCTGCACGCAGAGCTCGAAGCCCTCGACCCGGAAGGCCAGCACATCTGCGAGCTACTTGGCAAGCACAGTGAGCGTGAAGCCGCCGACCTGATGGGCCTTTCTCGGTCTGCCTTCAAACGCCGGTGGGCCAAGGTGAAGTCCGGCCTTGCGGACAAGCTCCACGACTTCTACGAATAACCACCATCTGCCCTCCGGCCACCACGGCTGGAGGGTTTTCAAATTTCTTCAGAAAAAAGCGGACCACCCCGGCAGGTTTTGTCCAGTGGCTACTGAGGACAGCGAAACACACCTACCCGTCCTTAGAAAGGAGGAACCGCCGATGTATGAGTCCAGAGCTGACAACAGGCAGGCGACCGATGAGGAATTGATCGCCCTGCTCATGGCAATCAGCGTCACGTCAAAGCGTCTGGCAAGGAAGCTGGTACGGCTTTCCCAGACAGGTCAATCAACGGAAGGAGGAAGAATCGACAATGAGCAAACTGAGCGAAATGGATGCCACCATCAAAGAGCTGCGGGACATCGCTGCTTCTATTAACGACATCGCCAACTGGCTGACCGGTGCCTTCAGCGCCGACACGAAGCCGGAGGCCGATGCAGCACCCGCGCCGACCACTAAGGAGCCTGAGCCGGTTCTCGCCTTCGAAGACGTCCGTGCCATTCTGGCCGACAAGTCCCGCGAGGGCTTCACCGCCCAGATCCGGGATCTGCTTCAGAAGTACGGAGCCAAGAAGCTCTCCGAGGTGGACCCGGCGCACTACAAGGCGCTGATCGCAGATGTGGAGGGCCTGAGCAATGGGTAATCACGCACTCCTCTCTGCATCCTCAAGCCACCGGTGGCTGAACTGCCCACCCTCTGCACGGCTCTGCGAGGGCTACGACGACAAGGGCAGCAACTTCGCCGCCGAGGGCAGTGATGCCCACAGCCTCTGTGAGTTTAAGCTCCGGAAGGCGCTGGGCATGGAGGCCAAGGACCCGACTGAGGACCTCTCTTGGTATGACGCCGAGATGGAGGAATCCGCTTCCGGGTATGCCGCCTTCGTGATGGAGCTGGTCGCTGAGGCTAAGAAGACCTGCAGCGATCCCGTGGTCCTGATCGAGCAGCGCCTTGACTACTCCAAATACGTGCAGTCCGGCTTTGGCACCGGCGACTGCGTCCTGATCGCTGACGGCACGCTCCACATCGTGGATTTCAAATATGGTCGCGGTGTGCTGGTGGAGGCCGAGGACAACCCGCAGATGAAGCTCTACGCGCTCGGCGCTCTGGAGATCTTCGACTGCCTGTACGACATCGATACCGTCAGCATGACGATCTACCAGCCGCGCCGCGCCAACGTCAGCACCTTCACCCTCACCCGACAGGAACTGCTGGATTGGGCAGAGACAGTGCTGGTCCCGACCGCAGAGCTCGCCTACGCCGGTGATGGCGAATACCACTGTGGCGAATGGTGCCAGTTCTGCAAGGCCAAGGCCGACTGCCGGGAACGCGCCAGAGCCAACATGGAGCTCGCCAGATATGAATTCCGGCAGCCGCCGCTCCTGACCGACGAAGAGGTCGAGGAGATTCTGGGCAAGCTGGACAGCCTGATAGATTGGGCTTCCGACATCAAGGACTACGCGCTGCAGGCTGCCATCAGCGGCAAGCACTGGTCCGGCTACAAGCTGGTCGAGGGCCGCGCCAACCGCAGGTACACCGATGAGAACGCCGTGGTCGCCGCTGTGAAGGCAGCCGGGTATGACCCGTTTGACGAGCCCAAGCTCCTCGGAGTCACGGCCATGACCACCCTTCTCGGAAGAAAACAGTTCAACGACATCCTTGGCGGCCTGATCACCAAGCCGCAGGGCAAACCGACGCTCGTGCCGGAGAGCGATAAACGTCCGGCAATGACAACCATTCTTGACGATTTTAAGGAGGAAAACTGATATGTCAAACAATGCTAAGCTCGCAAACCCCATGAAGGTTATCACCGGCAAGGACACCCGCTGGTCCTACGCCAATGTCTGGGAGGCCAAGTCCATCAACGGCGGCACCCCGAAGTTCTCTGTATCCCTGATCGTGCCCAAGTCCGACAAGGTCACGGTCGAGAAGATCAAGAACGCCATTCAGGCCGCCTACGAGGAGGGTCAGGCCAAGCTCAAGGGCAACGGTCGCTCCGTCCCGCCTCTGACCGCGATCAAGACGCCGCTCCGCGATGGCGACACCGAGCGTCCGGATGATCCGGCTTACGCCAACGCCTACTTCATCAATGCCAACTCCGCCACCGCGCCGGGTATCGTGGATGCCGACTGCAACCCGATCCTGTCCCGCTCCGAGGTCTACTCCGGTGTCTATGGTCGCGCCAGCATCAGCTTCTACGCCTTCAACTCGAACGGCAACAAGGGCATCGCCTGCGGCCTGAACAACCTGCAGAAAATCCGTGACGGCGAGCCTCTCGGCGGCAAGGCCAGCGCTGCTTCCGACTTCGCCACCGACGACGCGGACGACTTCTTGGACTAAGGAGGTACGCGCCATGAACGCTACAACGATTCTTTGCATCCTGCTTCTGTCCCTTTATCTGGTGTTGGCTGTTTTCTGGATAGTCAGGTCCATCATCGACACCATCGATGACCGCAAGCGTGAAAAGCGTAACGCTGCTCTTGAGGCCGAACGTGAAGAGCGTAACGCCAAGTGGGAGGCCGAGCGTCAGCAGCTTGAGCGTGAACGCGCCATTCGTGATGCCGAATATCACGAAGCCCGAATGAAGGAGCTCGGCAGGCAGTAATCACAAGCCAGCGGGTGGTGGGAGCAATCCTGCCACCCTGTTGGCCTTGGGAAAGGAACAGCGATATATGAAAACACTATCAATCGACATAGAGACCTTCAGCAGCGTCGACCTGTCCAAGTGCGGTGTCTACAAGTACACCGAGGCTCCGGACTTCGACATTTTGCTGTTTGGCTACTCCGTGGACGGCGGTCCGGTGCAGGTGGTGGACCTACTCTCTGGCGAGGAGCTGCCTTCAGAGATCGTGGCCGCGCTGACGGATGACACCGTGATCAAGTGGGCCTTCAACGCGCAGTTTGAGCGCATCTGCCTGTCGCGCTGGCTCCGGGACCACGGCGGCTTCGACAACACCGGCTACAGCATTCCGCAGGATACGGTCGGCAACTATCTGGACCCGGCAGCTTGGCATTGCACCATGATCTGGTCCGCCACGATGGGCCTGCCTCTCTCCTTGGAAGGCGTCGGTGCCGTGCTGGGGCTGGACAAGCAGAAGCTCTCCGAGGGCAAGGACCTCATCAAATACTTCTGCCAACCCTGTGCGCCGACGAAGACCAACGGTGGCCGGCCCCGGAACCTGCCAATGCACGCACCGGACAAGTGGGCTGCCTTCAAACGATATAACTGCCGAGATGTGGAGGTGGAACAGTCCATCCAAAACCGGCTGGCCAAGTTCCCGGTCCCGGACAGCATCTGGGAGGAATACCACCTCGATCAGGAGATCAATGACAGAGGCGTGGCACTGGATATGGATCTGGTGCAGCAGGCCATCGACATGGACACCCGCTCCCGGAAGGAGCTCACCGATGCCATGAAGGACCTGACCTCTTTGGAGAATCCCAACAGCGTGATCCAAATGAAGCAGTGGCTGGCGGACCACGGTCTGGAGATGGACTCCCTCGGCAAGAAGGAAGTGGCCGAGGTCCTGAAGACCGCACCGCCCAAGCTGCAGAAGGTGCTCCTGCTCCGCCAGCAGCTCGCCAAGTCCTCCGTCCGTAAGTATCAGGCCATGCAGAAAGCTGTCTGCGCCGATGGCCGTGCCCGTGGGATGTTTCAGTTCTTTGGAGCCAACCGGACCGGTCGCTGGGCAGGCCGCATCATCCAGATGCAAAACCTGCCACAAAACCATCTTCCGGATCTGGGACAGGCCCGTGGTCTGGTCCGCGCCGGTGACTTCGACGCAGTGGAGATGCTCTATGAGGATGTGCTGGACACGCTCTCGCAGCTGATCCGGACGGCCTTCGTGCCGAAAGAAGGCTGCAAGTTTATCGTGGCGGACTTCTCGGCCATCGAGGCCAGAGTGCTGGCATGGTTTGCCGGTGAGGTCTGGCGTCAGGAGGTCTTCGCAAACGGTGGTGACATCTACTGCGCCTCGGCCAGTCAGATGTTCAAGGTCCCGGTGGAGAAGCATGGCGTCAACGGCCACCTGCGGCAAAAAGGCAAGATTGCAGAATTGGCGCTCGGTTACGGCGGCTCGGTTGGTGCCCTGAAAGCAATGGGAGCCCTTGAGATGGGCTTGTCCGAAGAGGAGCTTCAGCCTCTGGTCAGCATGTGGCGCTCCTCCAATCCCAACATCGTGAAGTTCTGGTGGGACGTGGACCGCGCCGCTATGAACGCTGTCCAGAAACGCATCGACGGTGAGGTCGCCGGTGTGCAGTTTGCCTACCGGAGCGGGATGCTCTTTATCACCCTGCCCTCCGGGAGGAAGCTGGCCTACGTGAAACCGAAGATCGGCACAAACCAGTTTGGAGGCGACTGCATCACCTACGAGGGCACCGGCAGCACAAAAAAGTGGGAGCGATTGGAAAGCTACGGTCCGAAGTTCGTCGAGAACATTGTGCAGGCCACTTCCCGCGACATCCTCTGCTATGCCATGCGGACCCTGTCGCACTGCTTCATCACTATGCATATCCACGATGAGCTGGTGATCGAGGCCGACCCGCGCATGTCGCTGCAAGCGGTCTGTGAGCAGATGGGCCGGACACCACCTTGGGCTGAAGGGCTCCAGCTCCGCGCCGATGGCTATGAGACCAATTTTTACAGGAAAGATTAAATCTTATGCGGACCACCTTGGGAGCATTTGTCCAGTGGGTACCAGATGGCGGTGCTCCCATCGGATTGGAGGTTACGGAATGAGTATTGATATGAAAAACGCTGAGGGCTATCAGGACCCGACAGCATACGAGGCGCTCACCCTTGTGGAAAATGAACACCGTGCGCTTCGTGCATTCAGGCCCATCGTCTACATCTGTTCTCCCTTTGCCGGAGACATAGAGAAAAACGTGGAGGCCGCAAAACGGTACAGCCGGTATGCCGTGGACGCGGGATGTATCCCTATCGCGCCGCACCTGCTGTTTCCACAGTTCCTGAACGATGACGATCCGGAGGAACGCAGGCTCGGATTGTTCTTCGGAAACGCGATCATGAGCAAGTGCTCTGAGGTATGGGTCTTTGGTAACCGGATCAGCTCCGGTATGGCTGCCGAGATCCGCAGGGCACGCTGGAAGAACTATCGCCTGCGCTACTTCACCGACGATTTCAAGGAGGTACAGGATGTACGAGATTAAAGAGAACACCCGCAAGATTGACGGGATGGATGTGACCACGTATACGCGGGAGATCTACAGCGCCAACGTGCTCAGCGTCGAGGCCGGGACCAATGGCTATCAGGGAGGCGACTCCGGTCATGGCAGCCGCACCTATTTTCGCATCACCGACTGCGGCAGCACGGACATCCGCGTGAAGGCCCACGGCTTTGATGGCGATGAGGGTCTTGAGGTCACCCTTGGCGGCGACTGCGAACTGGAAACCATCATCCGCGCACTGAAGTTCATCACCAAGGTGCTGGAGGATCAGGCAAAGGAGGTATACGACTAATGTTTACCATCTATCACGCGGACTGCATCGGACAGGCGGGAAACTGCCTGTATCCGCATGCGGTCGAGATTACCGACAAGGCCTCCCTCGCGCAGGCTGTCAATAAGGATTATGTCTGCGCCGAGTACAAGGGCAGCTACCGGAACAACGATAACTTCATCGGCAGCAATTGCCTGCCGGTGGACTGCGACAACGATCACAGCGAGGACCCGGAGGATTGGAAGTACCCGTCCGACATCGCTGATGCCTTTCCCGGAGTCGCCTTTGCGGTCCACTACAGCCGCAATCACATGAAAGTGAAAAACGGCAAACCTGCGAGACCGAAGTTCCATGTGTTCTTCGCCATCGACCCGGTGACCGACGCCGAGCAGTATGCCAGCCTGAAAAAGCTGGTGAACACCATCTTCCCGTACTTCGACACCAAGGCGCTGGATGCCGCCAGATTCTTCTTCGGTACCAAGAATCCGCAGGTGGAGATCTTCGACGGTCCCATGACTCTGACCACCTTCCTCGCGGACGATGATTTTGATGCCGACATGGACGGTGGCCGGTATGGCGACCTTGTCATTGAGGAAGGCAGCCGGAACGCCACCATGTCCCACTTCGCCGGGAAGATCCTGAAGCGCTATGGCAACACCGAGGAAGCCAGACAGCATTTCTCTGAGCTGGCGGACAAGTGCGTGCCGCCGCTGGAGCAGACGGAACTCGACGCCATCTGGCGCAGCGCCCTCCGCTTCTATGGCAAGGTGGCCGATCAGGAGGATTACATCCCGCCTGAGAAATACAATCTGGACCTGCAGCTGAAGCCCAGCGACTACTCCGACGTCGGTCAGGCCGTGGTCCTGTCGCGGGAATACGAAGAAAAGCTCCGCTACAGCCCGTCCACGGACTACATCGTCTACAACGGCAGCTTCTGGGAGGAATCCAAACCCAAGTCACAGGCCGTGGCGCAGGAGCTCACGGACCGGCAGCTTGAGGAAGCTGAGACCGAAATCAAAAAGGCCACCGATGAGATGGTCGCCAACGGCGCATGGGAGCTTCTGGCCTCGATGGGTCCAAAGCGTGCTGCCGCTGCCTTCAACTCCCAGCAGGCGCGGTCCTTCCAGAAATACGAGATCGCGACCACCTACCGGAACTATGCCATCAAGCGCCGGGACTCGAAGTATATCACCTCCGCGTTGAAGGAAGCCCGTCCCAAGCTGGAGATCGACCAGAAGCAGCTCGATGCGGATGAATTCTTGCTGAACACGCCGTCCGGGACCTATGACCTGCGCGTAGGCATCATCGACGCTCACGATCACTGTGCCGGAGACTTCATTACGAAGATGACCTCCGTGGACCCGTCCGATACCGGCAAGGATATCTGGGATGCTGCGCTGGACACCTTCTTCCTCGGTGACACCGAGCTCATGGGCTATGTGCAAGAGATCGTGGGCCTCGCCGCCATCGGCAAGGTATATATCGAAGCGCTGATCATCGCCTACGGTGAAGGCCGCAACGGCAAGTCCACCTTCTGGAATACCGTCTCCCGCGTGCTGGGTACCTACAGCGGCAACATGTCCGCCGATACCCTGACGGTCGGCTGCAAGCGGAACGTCAAGCCGGAGCTGGCCGAGGCCAAGGGCAAGCGTCTCATTATCGCCGCCGAGCTGGAGGAAGGCATGCGGCTGAACACCTCCAACGTGAAGCAGCTCTGCTCCACCGACGAGATCTACGCCGAGAAAAAGTACAAGGACCCGTTTTCCTATGTGCCCAGCCATACCCTCGTGCTCTATACCAACCATCTTCCCAAGGTCGGTGCGATTGATGCAGGGACATGGCGTCGTCTGATCGTCATCCCCTTCAACGCGAAGATAGAAGGCAACTCGGACATCAAGAACTATGCCGACTACCTGTACGACAAGGCCGGTGGCGCGATCCTGACGTGGATCATCGAGGGAGCCAAGCGCGTCATCGCCAAGGACTACCATATCACGCAGCCGCAGGTGGTTCAGGACGCCATTGCCAAGTACCGCGAGAACAACGACTGGCTTAGCCACTTCCTTGAGGAATGTTGCGAGGTGGACAAGTCCTATTCGGAAAAGTCCGGCGAGCTGTACAACGCATACCGCAGCTATTGCATGCAGGCGGGTGAGTATATTCGCAGCACGACAGATTTTTACGTGGCACTGGAGTCTGCCGGTGGCTTTGATCGCCGCCGTACCAGTAAGGCCAACATGATCATTGGCCTGCGTCTGAAGTCTGATTTCATGAAGTAAACCCTACGGTGGTGGAGGTCATGTACCTCTTTTCATAAAGTCCTCTTAGGGCCTTAAAAAATAGCCTATAAGAAGAGTTCTGGAAATGAGAGTCATGACCTCCACCACCCACATTTCTGATGGAGATAACCCTTATGAGAGAAAAAACAATAGAGCACCAGCTCGTCATGTCGGCTAAGGCCATCGGAGGAATCGCACCGAAACTTGTAAGTCCCGGCTTTGATGGTATGCCGGACCGGCTGGTCCTGCTGCCGGGTGGCCGGATCGGCTTCGTGGAGGTCAAGGCACCCGGCAAGGTGCCGAGGCCTTTGCAGGTAGCCAGACACCGATTATTGAAGCGGCTGGGCTTCAAGGTCTTTACCCTTGATGCGCCGGAGCAGATTGGAGGAATCCTCGATGAGATACGAGCCACATGATTATCAGAAATACGCCATCGACTACATCGAGAGTCACCCGTTTGCCGCCGTGCTATTGGACATGGGCCTTGGGAAAACGAGCATCACCCTGACGGCCATCGCGGACCTGCTGTTCGACAGCTTCATGGTCCACAAGGTGCTGGTGATCGCTCCGCTCCGAGTAGCGAGGGATACATGGCCTGCGGAAATTGGAAAATGGGACCACCTGTCGCACCTGACCTTCTCCGTGGCCGTGGGCACTGAGGCCGAGCGGAAGGCTGCCCTTGACACGAAGGCTGACATCTACGTCATCAACCGGGAGAACGTCCAGTGGCTGATCTACGACAGCGGCTTTACCTTCGACTTCGACATGGTGGTGATCGACGAGCTGTCTTCCTTCAAAAACCACCAGTCAAAGCGCTTCAAAGCTCTGATGCAGGTGCGGCCTCTGATCAACCGCGTGGTCGGCCTGACCGGAACTCCCGCCAGCAACGGCCTGATGGACCTCTGGGCCGAGTTCAAGGTCATCGATCTGGGCAAGCGCCTCGGTCGCTTCATCACCCACTACCGGCAGCGGTATTTCATGCCGGACAAAGGAAACGGCCAGATCGTTTACAGCTACAAGCCTCTACCCGGTGCTGAGGAAGCCATCTACCGGCAGATCGCAGATATCACGATTTCCATGAAATCCACTGACCACCTGAAGATGCCGGAGCTCATCTCCACCGCTTACAAGGTCTATCTGGCCCCGCATGAGCAGGAAGCCTACGACGAGATGAAAAAGCAGTTTGTTCTGGAGCTGCCGGAAAAGGAAATCACCGCTGCCAATGCGGCTGCCCTCTCCGGAAAGCTCTGCCAGCTGGCCAACGGAGCGATTTACGACGATGCCGGTGAGATCAACGAGATTCATGCCAAGAAGCTGGATGCGCTGGAGGACCTGATCGAAGCTGCCAACGGAAAACCGCTGCTGGTGGCCTACTGGTTCCAGCACGACCTGCAGCGGATCATGCAGCGGCTCCATGCACGGCACATCCCGTTTGCCAAGCTGGACTCCTCCGAGAGCATCCGCAGGTGGAACGCCGGTGAGCTGCCGGTGGCGCTGATCCACCCGGCCTCTGCCGGACACGGCCTCAACCTGCAGGCAGGCGGCAACAGTCTCGTGTGGTTTGGACTGACATGGAGCTTGGAGCTTTACCAGCAGACCATCGCAAGGCTGTGGCGGCAGGGCCAGACCTCCGAGACGGTCATCGTCCAGCACCTGACGGTAGCCGACTCCATTGATGAGCAGATCCTTCGTGCCCTGCAGGCTAAGGACAGAACGCAGGCCGCGCTGATCGCTGCGGTCAAAGCGGACCTGAAAATCTGAGACAATCTTCGACAACATTCGACAATCCGTGCCAATCCGAGTGGACCACAATTTCGGAGGTACGAATATGGACCCTTATCAGGAGCTCGCCAACGCCATCGTCCTTCAGGCGGTGAAGGACTACCGGATGACCGATGATGAGCGGGAACTGAAAGAAATCGAGCGCTTCTTCCGCTCCGCATGGTTTGGTGTGCTGACAAGCGTCGACCCGGGCCTCCTCATCTCTAAGCTGCGGAAGGAGAAAAAGCAATATGACTACTAAAACCTATCTGGGTCAGGCACGGTTTCTGGACATGCGGATCAAGTCCAAGATCCAACAGATCGACTCCCTGCGGGAGCTGGCCACCAGCTGCACGGCGGTGTTCTCCGACATGCCGAGAAATCCCAACCACGGCTCTTCCAAGGTGGAACGCTGCGTGCTGAAGATCATCGAAGTGCAGGAAGGACTGAAGGACGACATCAATGAGCTGGTGGAGCTGAAGAAGGAAATCATGTCCACCATCAAAGCTGTGGATGACGTGGAGCTTCAGACCCTGCTGGAGAAGCGGTACCTCTGTTTCCTGTCTTGGGAGAAGATCGCCGTGGAGATGCACTACAGCATCCAGCATATCTACCGGATGCACGACTCGGCGCTGGCTGCCGTAACGGAAATTCTCAATGCCCGATCAGCATGAGAGGAAATGAGAGAGATTGAGAGTATCGTCTTATGATAGGATTAAGATGCGAAAAATCCAAGGTCAGGACCGGGAAACCGGCTCTGGCCTTTTCTATTGGAGAGGTGGTGACGGTGATGCCTTACTTCCCGGATCATCCCTGCAGGCATCCCGGCTGCCCCAAGCTGGTGCCGAAGGGTCAGAAATACTGTGACGAGCACGTGGGACAGCACCCGGAAGAGGTCCGGTCCGCTGCTGCTCGTGGCTACGGCTCCCGCTGGCGCAGGTTGTCGAGAGCTTTCCTTCGTGCCCACCCGCTGTGTGCAGCGTGCCAGCGCGAAGGCAGGTACGTCAAGGCCACGGTGGTGGACCACATCAAGCCGCACCGAGGAGACCCTATGCTCTTCTGGGATCAGGACAACTGGCAGCCCTTGTGCAAGCATCACCATGATGTCAAGACGAGGACCGAGGATCAGTTTCCTGAGTACCACTACTGAGACTTGAGTCGATGGGTGGGGCCGGTCAGATCTCTACGAGGCATTGCCCCACAGACCGCCGCCCCCTCTCGCGTGCAAAAATCCCGGTTCAAACAGGGTATTGACCCCGACCCACGAGAAAGGCGGTGAGAAACGTGGCGAAAGACGGAACCAACAGAGGCGGCAGGCGCGTCCGCGCAGGCGATAAACCGGATGCCCTTGCCGATAAAATCGCACGAGGTAAAGCCGCGCAGGTCATGGACCTTCCCATTGCCGAGCTTGATGGCACGGACGACTACGGTCCGGTTCCTGACCTTCCCGGCGCGGACATGCCTCATCCCAGCAGCTACCTGTCCGCCAAGCAGCGCGACGGTGAGCCGCTCGGTGCGGACATCATTTTTACAGAGACCATCCGCTGGCTGAAGGAACGCGGCTGCGACCGGCTGGTAAACCCACGGCTGGTGGAGAGCTACTCAGAGGCCTTTGCGAGATACATCCAGTGCTCGGAGGCTGTCAGCAAATTCGGCCTGCTGGGCAAGCACCCGACCACGCAGGCACCGATTGCCAGTCCCTTCGTGCAGATGGCGCTGAGCTTTCAGAAGCAGGCCAACCTGCTCTGGTACGAGATATTCGACATCGTGAAGCAGAACTGCACCACGGCCTACGAGGGCTCGCCGCAGGACGACGCGATGGAAAAACTACTACGCGCAAGGAGTAAAACCAGATGATTGAAAAAGTGAATCCGAGCCACCCGGACAAGGTGGCGGACCGCATCGCCGGTGCCATTGTGGATCTGGCGTATGCGACGGAAGAAAACCCGAAGATCGCCGTGGAGGTGCTCATCGGCCACGGTGCCTGCCACGTGATCATTGAAACGACTGCCCTCCTCCGGGAGGATGAGATCGCTGCCGCGATTGACCGCATTGCCGGGAACGTAAAACCCGACATCGTGATCGTCCCGCAGGATGCGCACCTCTCTGCCAATCAGGCAGACGGTGTCCGCTGTGGTGACAACGGCATCTTCAAGGGAATGCCGCTGACGCCGGAGCAGATCCTGCTCTCGAACATCGCCCACCAGATTTATGAGAAATACACATCTGACGGGAAGTACATTCTGGACGGTAGCCGCCTGATCATCTGCCAGAGCAACGCTCCCTCAGATGAGCTGGAGCTGGAATACGGCGGAGCACAGATCAACCCGCTCGGTGACTGGACCGGTGGCACGGATGTGGATACCGGCGCTACCAACCGGAAGCTCGGCAGCGATATGGCGGACTCTGTGACCGGAGGCGGCCTGCATGGCAAGGACCTCTCCAAAGCAGATGTGTCCGTCAACATCCACGCCTTCCTGAAGGCCCAGCGTACCGGCGAGCCGGTGGAGCTTTCCTGCGCCATCGGTGATGATACCGTGGACGGCCTGCCCTACAGCGAGATCGTGGAGGAAGCCAGAGAATACATCCGGAGCGTCGGCGGCTTCGAGGATTTTGCGGAATGGGGGCTGTACTGATGAGTGAAATAAAGGTATTTGCTAAGGACTACCCGATGGCACCAATCGACAAGTTCATACCCTACGCCAATAATGCAAGGACCCACAGCAAGGAGCAGATCAACAAGCTCCGCTCCATCTATCGCGGCATCGGCTACGGTGACCCGGTGGAGGTCGATGAGAACTTCACCATCCTTTCCGGCCACGGACGCGTCGAGGCAGCCAAGGCCGAGGGCATGACGGAGCTTCCTTATGTGATGCTGACCGGCATGACCGAATCTGAGAAGAAAGCCTACATCCTCGCCGTCAACCGCTCCGCTCTGGACGCTGGCTGGGACGAGGACCTGCTGGCCGTGGAGATCGAAGCCCTGCAGGAGCAGGCCTTTGACCTGTCGCTCACCGGCTTTTCCGATGAGGAGCTTCAGGCCCTGTACGGCAGTGACGAGGAGGAATCGCACGATGATGATTTCGATCTCTCCGCTGCGCTGGAGAAGGCAGCCTTTGTGGAACCCGGCGACCTCTGGACCGTGGGCAGACACCGGCTCCTGTGCGGTGATGCCACCAAGGCCGAGGATGTCGAAAAGCTCATGGACGGCAAACGCGCCAACCTGATCGTGACGGACCCGCCGTATGGAGTATCCTTCAAGAGCTCCAGCGGTCTTGCCATCCAGAACGATTCCATGAAGGGCGACGAGTTCTATCAGTTCCTGCTGGCGGCCTTTCAGGCGATGGCCGGTGTACTGGAAAAAGGCGGTGCGGCTTATGTGTTCCACGCCGACACCGAAGGGCTCAATTTCCGTAAGGCCTTCATCGACGCCGGATTCCATCTCGCCGGTGTGTGCATCTGGGTAAAGAACAGCCTCGTGCTGGGCCGCTCGGATTACCAGTGGCAGCATGAGCCGGTGCTCTACGGCTTCCTGCAGAATGGCAAGCATCCGTGGTACGCCGATAGGAAGCAGACCACCATCTGGAACTACGACAAGCCCAAGCGGAATGAGAACCACCCGACCAGCAAGCCGCTGGACCTGCTGGCTTACCCGATCACCAACTCCTCTCAGGAGAATAGCATCGTGATCGACACCTTCGGAGGCTCCGGCTCCACCATGATGGCCTGCGAGCAGACCGGACGCACCTGCTGCATGATGGAGCTCGATCCCAAGTACGCCTCCGTCATCCTTCGCCGGTATGTGGAGGACTTCGGAAACGAGGATCAGGTGTATGTGGAGCGGGACAGCAAGAAGCTCATGTACGCCGATCTGGTCAAGGAAGTCGAGTCCAAATCGTAAACTGCACAACACCTCCGGCGCTTCTTTGTGTAATAGGTAGAATGTCCCGGAAAGGCCTGAAATAAGCCATTTTTCGAGAAATACAACTTGCTATTACAGGCCTTTAGAGTGATTAATACACTACCCGAAGGGAACGGACCCACGGGACATTCAAAAACGGAGGTACATTACCATGACAAACATCAAGCTCGCAACCGACAACCGCAAGGCCGCAGCCCAGAGGCTGGCCGAGATCATCGGCGGGACCTCCCGCTACACCAAGGTTCCCAGATGCGCCTACGAGGTCGGACCCTACTTCATCGAGAAGGACGGAACGGTCACGGTTCCCGAAGACGCCGACCTGCAGCCGCTCATGGCACTGGCCGAGGAAGGCCTGCTGGAGCCCTTCGAAGCTCCCGCGCAGGAGGCCGACACGGCGGCAACGGAGCCGCAGGAAGCCGCTGCTGAGGAAGAGACCAGCGACGACGCCGAGGGCCTGACGGTCAGCCTGCCGCTGGACGGCTTCAACCCGGACAGCCTTGACCGCCTGCAGAAGCTGGTGGACAGCAAGGCTCGCCTGATCAAGAAGGCCACCGACGCCGCCTGCCTGACGATCCGCAGGACCGAGGACCGGGTCGAGTTCCCTTGGTGGGACCACATGCCGGAGCCTGAAGAGACGCAGGCTTACATGAGTCTGATCGCAGCCCTTTGCAAGATGGCCAAGGAGGCCACGCGGGTCACCGCCACCGAGACCGAGGTGGAAAGCGAAAAGTACGCCTTCCGGTGCTTCCTCCTCCGGCTGGGCTTCATCGGCAGCGACAGCAAGGCCCACCGGAAGATCCTGATGAAGCGCCTCTCCGGAACCGCAGCCTTCCCGAACAAGGAAAAGGCCGACGCCTTCTCCGCAGCCCAGAAGGCTAAGCGCGATGCCGCCAAGGCCAGCGCCGAGACAACCGAGGAGGTGTCAGCATGAAGATGATCCGGCCTGAACAGCTCGCGCACCTGCGCAGCACCTACCCTCGCGGCACCCGCGTGGAGCTGGTCCAGATGGACGACGCGCAGGCACCGCCGATGGGCACCCACGGCACGGTCACCGGAGTCGACGACACCGGGAGCCTGCTGGTGGATTGGGACAATGGCTCCGGCCTGAACGTGATCTGGGGAGTCGATGTGGTCCGGAAGGTGGTGGCCGCAGATGACTGAAACCATCCGGGAGCAGATCCTCGCCATCCGGGACACCGGCCTCACGAACATGTTTGACCTGCCGGTGGTCCAGCGGCTGGCCTACGAACGGGACTTCTTCGAGCTGGTCACCTTCCTTGAGGAACACCGCAGCGAATACGTCCACTTCATACTGACCGGCGAGGCCTGACCCTCGCAGCCAGAAGAGCCGCAGGAGGCTCTTTTGGTCGTAGTAAACTACACAATTTCAGGCCGCGATCCTTGTGCAAAATATGTTCAGGAATCCGGCACAAATAACTTGCTATATCTCCGGTTTAGAGTGATTAATACACTACCGCAAGGGAACACCCTACGGAATTCACACACGGAGGTACACCACCATGACGATCAACGAGGCAATGAGAACCTACAGGCTGCCGAACCCCACCACTCCGGAGGACCTCGAATGCCGCTGGAGCAAGGTCCTGAACTTTGGAGACAAGGTCCTGCTCGCCGGGTACTACTACAACGGCAAGAACAAGCCCTGCTACTTCGGAGCCACCTACGAATTCCTGAGCGACGACCATTCCTGCGAGGGCACGATTGGCCTGAGCGCCGCCAGCGCGGTCGAATTCGAGGACGACGGACACGCCATCGCATGGGCGATGCAGCACTAAGGAGGGAGACGCCATGATGAGCAAGAACAACACCTACTTCGAGAACCTCAAGAAAATCGGCCACGATTGGGAGGCCGCCAGAATCGAGCGTCAGGCTCGCAAGCAGCAGATCATTGACACCCTCGGCTGGGACAGCGACGAGCTCAAGGCTTGGTACGAGGAGGACGCCGCAGCCAAGTTCCCCTTCGAGTCGGGAGTCAGCAAGGCCTACCGCGCATGGGCACAGAGCCTTTCCCGCAAGGAGGACGAGCTGGAGATGGATGACTTCCTTTGGGACAAGGAGGTCGCGGACTTTATCGAAGCCCTCCGCAGCGCCGGGATCGAGACCTTCGTCTACACCAACCAGAGCACGGCGGTGATGGAAAACCTCCACGCCTTTGCCGCGCAGGGCTGCACGATGACCGGCCTTTGCACCATCACCCGGCAGGAAACTCGCTGGGGAGACGAGGAGCCCACCGAGGTCATGGGCATCCGCTTCAGCCTGAATTGAGGAGGTGCCGGGATGAACTACGCTGACAAGATGGAACGCGAGTCCCGCCTGATGGGACGGCTCGCAGACTGGATGGAGGCGCACGGCACGGTCCTTTCCGACCGGCAGCGCAGCAACGCCTACACCGGAGTCCGCATCCGGGAGATTGAATGGCGAGGCCGGACCTACCGCATCGTGGATGTGGACGGGATGACCTGCCAGATCGAGCGGCTGTAAAGCAAAACGCCGCCGCACCACGGAGCCTACGGGCTCTGTTGGTCGTTCATAATGTACACAAAACCGGCTCCGGTAATTTGTGTAGATTATGGCCGATCAACAGCCAGATATAACTTGCTATATCCTCCGTTTAGAGTGATTAATACACTACCGAAAGGAAAACAACACAAACGGAGGTACACCACCATGACGAACGCTTACACACTCAGGAACCACTTCACGCTGGGCAACTACAACACCACGATCACCCGCGCCGAGTTCGAGGCCCACTTCACCAAGACCCGCGAGACGGTCACCTTCACCTTCGGCGGCTGGGACGGCAAGAGCTACGACGGCGAGAACCGCAGGGCCAAGGTCCTCCGCACCGACATTCCGGGATACGAGGACATCCGGTTCATCAAGGTCGGCAAGCACCTGCACTACATCATGGAGGACGAGATGCGGATCGAAAAGGCCACCGGCGAGGCCCACCCGGAAGCCAGCTGGCTGGTGGATGTTGAAAGAGCGTAAGGAGGATACGAGCATGGCAAGCAGAGCAAGATTAGAAGGGATTTGTGATTACAGGCTTTGGACCACCGAGGAGCTGATCGAAGCCTACGCATGGGAGGCCACGCGGATCAACCAGAAGGACCGGGAAACGGCCCAGCGCCTGATCAAGAAGGAACTGAAGCGCCGGTTCGACGCCACCCTCCGGCTTCTGGACGATGAGCAGACCACCCAGAATCCGAAAGGAACCTACCGGTACCTGCTGAACGAGTAAAGACGGTACCCGGCAGGAGGCCCACACAGGGCCTTTTGCTCGTATAGCACGTTTTTGTACAAGTCGCGCCAATGACGGCAGCGGCTGTTTTTTATGCCTTGGAGGCCGATATGAAATTCAAAATCGACAGGAAGGACCTGCCCTATGACGCTTTCGTATCGGACCCGTCATGGCTGATCCCCTATGAGGAAGAAGGTGATGAAACGGATGATGAGGAAACTGAAGAAGTACAAGCCGACAGCGTTCAAGGCTAAGGATTCCTACTACGATCAGGATGCTGCGGACTTCGCGGTCGCCTTCATCGAAAACCTCTGCCATACCAAGGGCACATGGGCTGGAAAGCCCTTCGAGCTCATTGACTGGCAGGAACAGATCATCCGGGACCTCTTCGGAATCCTGAAGCCCAACGGCTACCGGCAGTTCAATACGGCCTACGTGGAGATCCCGAAGAAAATGGGCAAGAGCGAGCTGGCCGCTGCCGTAGCCCTGCTGCTTTGCTGCGGTGACGGTGAGGAACGCGCCGAGGTCTACGGCTGCGCGGCTGACCGCCAGCAGGCCTCCATCGTGTTCGAGGTCGCTGCAGACATGGTCCGGATGTGTCCGGCGCTCTCAAAGCGCGTGAAGATACTGGCCTCCCAGAAGCGGATCATCTATACGCCGACGAACAGCTTCTATCAGGTGCTGTCGGCAGAGGCCTACTCCAAGCACGGCTTCAACATTCACGGTGTCGTGTTCGATGAGCTGCACACCCAGCCCAACCGGAAGCTCTTTGATGTTATGACCAAGGGCTCCGGCGATGCTCGTATGCAACCGCTGTACTTCCTGATCACGACGGCAGGCACGGACACCCACTCCATCTGCTATGAAACGCACCAGAAAGCCAAAGACATCCTCGAAGGCCGGAAGATCGACCCGACCTTCTACCCGGTGATCTACGGCGCGGATGAATCCGAGGATTGGACGGACCCGAAGGTCTGGAAGAAAGCCAATCCGTCCCTCGGCATAACGGTCGGCATCGACAAGGTGAAAGCCGCCTGTGACTCTGCACGGCAGAATCCCGGTGAGGAGAACAGCTTCCGGCAGCTCCGGCTTAATCAGTGGGTCAAGCAGGCCGTGCGCTGGATGCCGATGGAGAAATGGGACGCCTGCGCCTTCCCGGTCAGCGAGGACGATCTGGAAGGCCGCGTCTGCTATGGCGGCTTGGACCTCTCCTCGACAACGGACATCACAGCCTTCGTGCTGGTGTTCCCGCCGCTGGATGAGGATGACAAGTATGTCCTGCTGCCATACTTCTGGGTCCCGGAGGATACGCTGGATCTTAGGGTCCGGCGCGATCATGTGCCCTACGAGGTCTGGGAGCGGCAAGGCTTCCTGATGACCACGGAGGGCAACGTCGTCCACTACGGCTACATCGAGAAATTCATCGAGCAGCTGGGTGAACGCTTCAATATCCGGGAGATCGCTTTTGACCGCTGGGGAGCGATCCAGATGGTTCAGAATCTGGAGGGCATGGGCTTTACCGTGGTGCCCTTCGGTCAGGGCTTCAAGGATATGAGCCCTCCGACGAAGGAGCTCATGAAGCTGGTGCTCGAAAAGAAAATCGTGCACAGCGGCCACCCGGTCCTGCGCTGGATGATGGACAACATCTATATCCGCACGGACCCGGCTGGCAACATCAAAGCTGATAAAGAAAAATCGACTGAGAAGATCGACGGTGCCATCGCTACGATTATGGGTCTGGACCGCGCCATCCGCTGCGGCAACGACACCAAGGAAAGCGTCTATGACACTCGCGGTCTTCTTTTCGTTTGACGGAAAGGACGGTGATCCATATGGGTATCTTTTCAGGACTATTTCGCTCCCGCGATAAGCCTACCGACAGAACGGCAGGAAGCAGCTACGCCTTCTACCTCGGCGGCTCTACCTCCGGCAAGGTTGTGACGGAGCGGTCCGCAATGCAGATGACGGCGGTCTACGCCTGCGTTCGGATTCTCTCGGAGGCCATCGCAGGACTCCCGCTGCAGCTGTACCGGTACAAGGAGGACGGCGGCAAGGAAAAAGCCATCGACCACCCGCTGTACCTGCTGCTTCACGACGAGCCCAATCCGGAGATGAGCTCTTTCGTCTTCCGGGAGACGCTCATGACGCACCTGCTCCTGTGGGGCAACGCTTATGCGCAGGTAATCCGGAACGGCAAGGATGAGGTGGTCGCGCTCTACCCGCTGATGCCAAACAAGATGACGGTGGACCGCGACGACAAGGGCCAGCTCTATTACAGCTATACCCGGTCAACGGATGAAGCGCCGACGATGAAAGGCAACACCGTGATCCTGCGCCCATCCGACGTGTTGCATATTCCCGGCCTCGGCTTTGACGGCCTTGTGGGCTACAGCCCTATCGCAATGGCGAAAAACGCCATCGGGCTTGCCATCGCCACCGAGGAATACGGTGCTAAGTTCTTTGCCAACGGCGCGGCTCCCTCCGGTGTGCTGGAGCATCCCGGCACCATCAAAGACCCGACGAAGGTCCGCGAGGCATGGCAGAGCCAGTTTGGAGGCAGCGCCAATTCCGGCAAGATCGCTGTTTTGGAGGAAGGCATGAAATACACGCCGATCTCCATCTCGCCGGAGCAGGCACAGTTCCTCGAAACCAGAAAGTTTCAGATTAACGAGATAGCTCGAATTTTCCGGGTCCCTCCGCACATGGTGGGCGATCTGGAGAAGTCGAGCTTTTCCAATATTGAGCAGCAGAGCTTGGAATTTGTGAAGTACACGCTGGACCCGTGGGTGGTCCGCTGGGAGCAGTCCATCCGGCGCACGCTCCTGACTCCCCTTGAAAAGAAGCGCTACGACGTGAAGTTCAATTTGGAAGGCCTGCTGCGCGGCGATTACCAGAGCCGCATGAACGGATACGCCACCGCAAGGCAGAACGGATGGATGTCTGCCAATGACATCCGCGAGCTCGAAAACCTCGACCGCATCCCTGCCGAAGACGGCGGTGACCTGTATCTCATCAACGGCAATATGCTCCCGCTGGGCAATGCAGGAGTTTTTGCAAATACCGATGACGGAAAGGAGGACGACACCGATGAAGAACAAGAAGTTCTGGGTGTGGAAGAACACGGCAGAAACGGAGCCGGACGCAGAACGGGTCCTTGAGCTCAACGGCACCATTGCCGAGGAGAGCTGGTTTGATGACGACATCACTCCGGCGATGTTCAAGGACGAGCTGTTCTCCGGCAGCGGACCGATCACCATCTGGATCAACTCTCCGGGTGGCGACTGCATCGCAGCCAGCCAGATTTATTCCATGCTCATGGATTACAAAGGCGACGTTACCGTCAAGATCGATGGCATTGCGGCTTCCGCTGCATCCGTCATTGCGATGGCCGGTACCAAGGTGCTCATGGCACCCACGGCGCTGATGATGATCCACAATCCCGCAACGGTGGCATTCGGAGACCACGAGGATATGCAGAAGGCCATTGAAATGCTGAACGAGGTCAAGGAAAGCATCATCAATGCCTACGAGATCAAGACCAGCCTCTCCCGCGCCAAGCTCTCCCGCCTGATGGATGAGGAAACTTGGATGAACGCAAAGAAGGCGCTGGAGCTCGGTTTCACGGACGGCCTGCTGGAGGATGCCAAGAAGGCTCCCACAGAGGTCGAAGCCTATGCGTATTCCGGCAAGGCGGTAGCCAATGCCCTGTTCAATAAGCTCGCGGAGAAGGCAAAACCGAAAAAGGCAGAGCCGGAACCCGCCAAACCCGAAGGCCGCTCCGTTGACGATCTCAAGGCGCGGCTTGCCGACATCAAAAAATTCATGTAATGGAGGATTTTTATTATGACTATCACTGATCTTCGCACCAAGCGTGCAAACCTCTGGAACACGATGGAGAGCTTTCTCGACACCCGGAGGAACGACAAAGGTGTCCTGTCCGCTGAGGACGATGCCACCTATGCCAACATGGAAAAGGATCTCGACGACCTGACCAATGAGATCCGCCGTATGGAGCGCAAGGAAGCTATCGAAGCCGAGCTGAACAAGCCGGTCAACGCTCCTATCACCGAGGCTCCGGACCGTGGGGCCAAGCCGGAAAAGGCCGGTCGTGCCTCCAGTGCCTATGCCGAGGACTTCGGCAGGCACCTGCGCGGCAGGATGCCTCTGCACAACGTGCTCTCCGAGGGAACCGATGCAGACGGCGGCTATCTGGTCCCGGAGGAATTCGAGCGCCAGATCGTCACCACCCTTGATGAGGCGAACGTGATCCGCTCCCTCGCCAAGGTCATCACCACCGGCAGCGAGCGCAAGATTCCCGTGGCCGCTACCCACTCCGTGGCGCAGTGGACCGCTGAGAACGGCGCTTATCAGGAGAGCAACCCGACCTTCGGCCAGAAGCAGATCGACGCCTACAAGCTCACCGACCTCATCCGCGTGAGTCAGGAGCTCCTGCAGGATTCCGCTTTCGATCTGGAGAGCTACATCGCAGGTGAATTCGCTCGTGCCTTCGGCATCGCTGAGGAACAGGCCTTCTGCGTCGGCACCGGCACCGGCCAGCCCACCGGTATCTTCACCGAGAACGGCGGCACTGTCGGTGTGACCGCAGCGGCCTCCAACGCCATCACCGTGGACGAGCTCATCTCCCTTGTGTATGCGCTGAAGTCTCCGTACCGCAGGAACGCCAAGTTCCTCATGAACGACGCCACCATCTCCTTGATCCGTAAGCTGAAGGACAACAACGGTGCGTATCTGTGGCAGCCCTCCGTGCAGGCCGGTGAGCCTGACCGTCTGCTGGGCTACGAGATCTACACCTCTCCGTATGTCCCGACTGTCGCTGCGGACGCATTCACCGTTGCCTTCGGTGACTTCAAGAACTACTGGATCGCGGACCGCGCTGGCCGCACCGTCCAGAGGCTGAACGAGCTCTACGCCACCAACGGCCAGATCGGCTATGTGGCCACCGAGCGTGTCGACGGCAAGGTCATCCTTGCGGAAGGCATCCAGCTCCTGAAGATGAAGGCGTAAGCCAGAGCGGAAAGGAGGTCCCATGACACTCATCACACTTGCTGAAGCCAAAGCGTACCTCCGTGTGGATACAGCGGATGAGGATGGCGTGATCATTGGCCTCCTCTCCGCTGCCGCAAGGCTGTGCGCTGACGTGGCAAGGCTTACGAATGAACAGTGGACGGCAATCGACTCCGATCAGGAGGATGAAGCGCTCACGCCGGTCCGGGAAACCATGAAGGTGGCAATCCTCTACGCGCTGGGCTATCTGTACGAACACCGGGAGGACGCGGATCACCATGACCTGACGATGACGCTCCGCTCCCTTCTCTTTGCAATACGGGAAGGAGTGGTCTGATGAATATCGCAGGACTCAGGGTCCGTATTACCATCCAGAAGAATGTGACGGCGGTGGACCAGATCGGCAATCATACCTCCGTATGGACGGATTACTTCTCCTGCTGGGCTACGGCAGTTGCCAGCGGCAAAAGCGCTGAGGAAACCGAGCACGCCGCGACCACACAGGAGGCAGATCGTCTGGATTTCACCGTGCGCTGGTCCTCCGAGACCGCTGCAGTGGATTCCAAGCAGTACCGCGTTCTCCTGAATGGCCGCATCTACGACATCCTGAATATCGACGATATGGGCTTCAGGCGAAACAGTCGGAAGCTCCATACCCAGCTTGTGGAGAGGTGACGCCTATGGGCTATCAGAGAGTAAGCGTCGACCAGATGGCGGACGTCATTATGGAGGAGCTGAATAAGTTCTCCGAAACCGGCATCGAAGAGGTAAAGAAGGCCGTGAAGAAAGGCGGCAAGATCGTCAAGGACGACATCAACGCCTCCGCACCAGTCCGCACAGGCAAGTACGCCAAGTCATGGACCTACAAGGTCACCTCGGAGGACTCCTCCAGTATCGAGGTGACGGTGTATTCGCCATCCCGGTACATGCTGGCGCACCTGCTGGAAAACGGCCATGCCAAGCGCGGCGGTGGCCGGGTCCGCGCCATCCCGCATATCGCTCCCGCGCAGGATCACGCCGAGCAGGAAATCGAACGGGAGCTGGAACGGACGCTGAGAGGATAAGGCTATGACACATAATGAAATCGTGGCGATGCTGGAGGAAGCAGGTCTTCCTCTGGCATACGACCACTTTGCTGAAGGCGAGTCTCCGGACCCGCCTTTTCTCGTATTCCTGTTTCCGTCCTCGGACAACTTCTCCGCTGACGGGAGGGTCTACCAAAAAATCGACACGCTTCATATCGAGCTGTACACGGACCTGAAGCAGCCGGAGCTGGAGGCGTCGATTGAAGCTGTGCTCGATGGGCACGACATTTTCTACAACAAAACCGAGGTCTGGATCGAATCGGAGCATCTGTATGAGGTGCTGTATTCGACCGAGGTCCTCAGAACAGATTGATTGGAGGTAAATTGCGATGCCTAACAACAAGGTAAAGTTCAATCTCAAAAACGTGCATTACGCACTGCTCACCTTCGGTGAGAACGACACGCCGGTGTATGCCACCCCTGTTGCGGTTCCCGGCGCTGTCTCCCTTTCTCTGGATGCCAACGGCGAGCCGGAGAACTTCTATGCGGATGGCATGGTCTACTACGTCATCAACAACAACATGGGCTACGACGGCGATCTGGAGCTGGCCATGATTCCGGAGTCCTTCCGCACCGATGTGCTGAACGAGGCGCTGGATGACAAAGGCGTGCTGGTGGAGAGCTCCGAGTCCCAGCTGGCGGCCTTTGCGCTGCTCTTCGAGTTCGACGGCGACCAGAAGCATATCCGCCATGTGCTGTACAACTGTGCGGCCTCCCGTCCCGGCATCGAGGGCAAGACCAATGAGGAGAGCAAGGAGGTCCAGACCGAAACGCTCACCATCAAAGCGTCTCCGCTCCCGGACGGTACCGTGAAGGCCAAGACCGGCGATACCACGGATGCCGCCACCTACGAAGGTTGGTACGGTGCCGTGTACCTGCCCACTGCCAATTCCACAAACACCAATGGGGAGGGCTAAGCGATGGCACTGACAAAAACGATCAACATTGACGGCAAGGAGGTCACCTTCAGGGCCTCCGCCGCCATTCCGCGTCTGTACCGGGTGAAATTCCACCGGGATATCTACAAGGATCTTGATGCCCTGCAGAAGGCTATGGGTGGCAGCGACGAGAACGCCTCCACGCTGGATACCTTCTCGCTGGAGCTGTTCGAGAACATCTCCTACGTGATGGCAAAGCACGCGGACCCGTCCATCCCGGACACGCCGGAGGGCTGGCTGGAGGAGTTTAACACCTTCTCGATCTATCAGGTGCTGCCTCAGATCATTGAGCTCTGGGGCCTGAATGTCCAGACGGACGTGACCACTAAAAAAAACTTCGCGCAACTGAGCGCCCAATGACGACGGCATTGTTCCTGCTCCGCTGCATACAGATCGGCCTGTCCATCCGGGATCTGGACCTTCTGACCATCGGAATGGTCAACGATCTGTATGCGGAAAGCCGGAACGATGAATGTCAGGACTCCTACCGGCAGCTCGCCAGTCAGGAGGATTTCGATGCATTTTAATGAGGAAGGAGGTGCTGCCCTATGGCAGGAGGCAGAATCAAAGGCCTGACCGTCACCATTGACGGCGATACCACAGGCCTGTCGAAAGCCCTGCAAAATGTCAATAAGGAAATCAAGAGCACGCAGCAGCAGCTGAAGGACGTGGACAAGCTGCTGAAGCTCGATCCCGGCAACACCGAGCTCCTTTCGCAGAAGCAGCGCCTGCTGGGTGATGCCATCGGTGAGACCAAGACCAAACTGGAAACCCTGAAGACCGCATCCGAGCAGGCAAACACCGCACTCGCCAACGGTGAGATTTCACAGGAACAGTTTGATGCCCTCCAGCGGGAGATCATCGAAACCACGGAGGAACTGAAACGTCTGGAGGAACAGGCCAAGCAGTCCTCCACTGCCCTTCAGGAGATTGCTGCCAAGGGTGAAAAGCTCAAGACGGTCGGTGACAACATTTCCAATGTCGGTGAGAAGTTCCTGCCTGCAACCGCCGTGGTAGCCGGTCTTGGCACCGCAGCTGTTAAGACCGCTGCCGATTTTGACACAGGCATGAGCAAGGTCGCCGCCATCTCCGGAGCCACCGGCAAGGATCTGGAAGCCCTGCGGGATAAGGCTCGTGAAATGGGCAGCAAGACTAAGTTCTCCGCTACTGAAGCCGCCGCCGCGATGGAGTACATGGCGATGGCCGGTTGGAAAACGGAGGACATGCTTGGCGGCATCGAGGGTATCATGAACCTCGCTGCTGCATCCGGCGAAGACCTCGCCACAACATCAGATATCGTCACAGATGCCCTGACCGCCTTCGGCCTCACCGCCAAGGACTCAGGGCATTTTGCTGACGTTCTGGCTGCAGCCAGCTCCAACGCCAACACGAACGTGTCCATGATGGGTGAAACCTTCAAGTACGCCGCGCCAATCGCCGGTGCCTTGGGTTTCTCCGTGGAGGATACTGCTGAGGCAATCGGCCTCATGGCAAACGCCGGTATCAAAGGCAGCCAAGCCGGTACATCCCTTCGTACCATCATGAATAACCTCGCCGGAGAAGTGAAGATCTGCGGAGCCAACCTCGGTGAGGTCACAATCCAGACCACCAACGCGGACGGCTCCATGAGGGAGCTTTCGGATATCCTTGCTGACTGCCGTGGTGCCTTCTCCCAGCTCTCCGAGTCGGAGCAGGCCGCCGCTGCCGAGGCGCTGGTGGGCAAAAACGCCATGTCCGGCTTCCTCGCTCTGATGAATGCCGGTGAAGGCGACATCAACAAGCTCTCCTCCGCCATTGAGAATTGCGATGGGCAGTCCCAGAAGATGGCTGAGACCATGCAGGACAACCTTGAGGGCCAGCTCACCATTCTGAAATCCCAGCTGCAGGAGCTCGCCATTTCCTTCGGTGAAATCCTGATGCCTGCAATCCGTGGTATCGTCAGCGCCCTGCAGAAGGTCGCGGACTGGCTCAACAGTCTGTCAGAAGGCCAGAAGAAAATGATCGTCACCATCGCGCTGATCGTGGCGGCCATCGGTCCGGTGCTGATTGTGGTCGGCAAGGTCATATCCGCCATCGGCACGATCATGACTTGGGTCCCGAAGATCGCCACCGCTATCAAGACGGTGAAAACTGCGCTGACGGCACTGCATGCCGTGATGCTGGCTAACCCGATTGTCCTGATCATCGCTGCCATTGCCGCACTGGTCGCCGCCTTCATTTACCTGTGGAACAACTGCGAGGGCTTCCGTAATTTCTGGATCAACCTCTGGGAAAACATCAAGACCGGAGTCACCACTGCGGTGGAGGCTATCGGCAATTTCTTGAGCAGCGCTTGGGAGGCCATCAAGACGACAGCGGAAACCGTATGGAACGCCATCTCCGGATTCTTCACCGGAATCTGGACGGCGATCAGCACGACAGCGTCTACCATCTGGACCGCTGTGCGGGATGCCATTGTAGGCGTCATGACCTCCATCTGGGAAACAATCACCTCTGTGTGGAATGCGATCTATGAGTTTTTCGCACCTCTACTGGAGGCCATTCGGTATCTCTTCGAGACCATCTGGCAGGCCATTCAGATTCTGATCGGTATGGCGCTGGATTGGATCAATGAGAAGATCACCACGATTTGGAACGGCATCGTCCAGTTTCTGACGCCTATTCTGGAGGGCATCCGGAACTTCTTCCAGACCATTTGGGATGCGATCTCCAATGCCATCTCTACAGCACTGGAGGCAATCCGCAGCACGGTGGAGCGGGTCTGGAATACTATCAGCGGATTCATTTCCGGCATTTTGAATACGATCTCCGGTGCGATCTCCTCGGCATGGAACACCATCAAGAGCACGGTCACATCCATTATGAATTCGATCCACTCCTCGGTGGTTTCCGTATGGAACAACATGCGCAGCGCCATCTCCGGTGTGATCAACCAGATCGTCAGCACAATCCGCAATGGTCTGAATCAAGCCGTCAGCTTTGTGAAAGGCCTGATCGGTCAGGCATTCAGCTGGGGCCGCGATCTCATCATGGGTATCGTGAACGGCATTCGGAATGCTATCGGCGCAGTCGCCAATGCGTGCCGGAGTGTTGCGGACACCATCCGCTCCTACCTGCACTTCTCCGTCCCGGACATCGGACCGCTGACGGATTACGAGAGCTGGATGCCGGACTTCATGAAGGGCCTCGCCAAGGGTATCGAAAAGAGCAAGGGCCTTGTATCCGATGCGATGGAAGGCGTGACTGCAGGAATGAACCTCTCGCCGGTACTGGCGGCAAGTGCTCCGGCTATGGCAGAGTCCGTCACCCGTGGCGGTGACGCCGGTCTGCTTCAGCGGCTTTCGGATGCCGTATCGCAGCTTTCCGGCCAGAACGGAGATATCACTATCCCGGTGTACATCGGTCAGGACCGTATAGATGAAATCGTGGTAACCGCTGCCCAGAGAGCGACTTACCGGTCAGGAGGCAGATAATGTTTCAGGAACTGAAGATCAATGGAACCACTCTTCCGAGGCCGGATGGCGATCTGGAATTTTCGAGTGTAAAGGTAAAAACGGAATATGAGACGGAGGCCGGTACGACGCAGGTCTCCGTCCGTAGGGAATCAAAGCTCACCATTTCCGGCGCATGGACCCTGACCGGCAATTGGATGGAGCTTTTTCGCACTTGGGCCAGTATGGACTCCGTGACGGTATCCGCCTTCTATCCCTCCAAGGATGAGATGACGGAGCACGAGTGCCAGTTCTCCATCGACAGCGAGAAACATGTGCGGAACGCTCGTGCGCAGCTCCGCACCGGTGGCCTGTACCAGCTCAGTGTGAAGATGGAGGAATTGTAATGTATTCGGTATCGCAGAAATACGTGGAGGCGATGAAAAGACCGGTCCAGCGACACCGGATTAAAGGAACGGTCAACGGAGTCGCCTTCACTGAAGATAATATTCTTTCCGGGTCCTTCACGATTACCGGCCAGTGCTCGGATACCTCCAATGTGCAGATCGGGCAGGTCTATACCAGCGAGCTGAAGATCACGCTGCTGAAGGGCCTGCCCATTTCCCGGTACACGCTGATGGGCTCGGAGATCATTCCGCACTTTGGACTCCGGCTGGACACCGGAGCTTATGAATATATCCCGCTGGGTGTGTTCACGGTTTCCTCCGCGAGCTGGGCAGCCAGCGGTGTGGAGATCACAGCCTACGACAGCATGTCAAAGCTGGACCGCTCCTTTTCCAGCAGCAGCCTGACCGGAACGCCGTATGAGCTACTGACGCTGGCCTGCACCTCCTGCGGCCTTGAGCTCGCCATGAGATCGAGGGACTTTAATAACCTCGCCAACGGCAGACGTATTCTCACCCTCTTTGCCGATAACGACATCGACACTTGGCGTGACTGCGTTTCGTGGATTGCGCAGGCTTGCTGCTGTAATGTGTTTGCGGACCGCTACGGGAAGATTATCCTGAAGGCGTACAACCAGAATGTCACGGACAGGATCGATACTGAGCACCGGCTTACAGGCAGTACCTTTGGAGACTATGAGACGCATTATACCGGCCTGTCTGTAGTGGACATCGAAAACCAGATGACCGTGTATTACAGCGAGCCGGAGGATAACGGCCTGACCTACAACCTCGGCTCGAATCCGTTTTTGCAGACCGATTCCGATGAGCTGCGGGAAGAGATGTGCCGGGAAATCCTCTCCGCAATGGACCAGATCCATTACGTGCCCTTCACGGTGGATATGATCGGCAATCCCGCTTATGACCTGATGGACATCCTCTGTTTTGAGGGAGGCTTTGCCGACAGCAGCAAGATTTCCTGTATCACGAAGTACACCTTCCACTACAACGCGAAATACTCCGTGACGGGTGTCGGTACAAACCCGGCGCTGTCCTCCGCCAAGAGCAAGAGCGATAAGAACCTCTCCGGCCTGATGGCACAGGTCTCCTCAATTACAAGCTCCATCAACCGGCTTATTTACGACTACAACACCGGCCCTCTGATCGTCGGGCAGGACGAGCAGACGCTGGGAATGGTGACCTACTACATCTCGCAGAAAGCGGATGTGGAAGGTCATTTTTTAATGAATTATACGGCCAGCGAATCCACCCACCTGACGCTCCGGTTTTACGATCAGGGTGTGGAGGAACTGTACTCGCCGCTGGAGATGGACATTCTTGAGGGTGAAGGCAGCATCGGCATTCCGCACGCCTACCTCAATCGCGGTGTGGGAATTCACGGTGTATACGTGACGGCCACCGTGCTTTCCGGTCATTTGGACATCGATACCAGAGGCGTCTTCTTCACGGTGGACGCAGGCAACTTTGCCGAGGCCGTGGATGATATTTCGATGGATGTCCGGGACATCACCATGCGGCAGCTCTTGGAATCCAACGGACCGGATCAGATCTGGATCGTCGGTATCGAGGACGGCAAAATGCTGGTCAGCCGCAGGGACTACCGGGAGAGCTATACCTCCAATCCGGTGTGGACGGGTGTGTACACAGCCGGTGAAGCCATTGATGCTGCCATCGAGTTTGACGGCACATGGGTCCTTCGGGACAGCGCTGACAACTTCACTATCGAGACGGAGGACCAGCCTTGGTATTTCTGGGTCACACCGGAGGGTGAGCTCCTTGCCCAGCACGGCGAGGATGAAACCAGCCGCACGACACTGGATACCAACGTGACTGCTGTCAGTGCCTGCCGTGGATACAGCTCCAACCTCTATCCGGAGCAGGATCAGGGATTGGTGGCTGCCTACATCAAAAACGGCAGGCCCTATTACCGGCAGTACGTTTTCGATGTCGGCCTTGGTACAAAGCACTGGCTGGATACAGAACTTCTGATTGATGAGCCGGTGGACTCCTTCCGCGTACACAGGCTGAATGACTACCGGCTGGGCTTTGAACTGTCCAATGAAAACAGAAACCTGTGGCTTTACACATCCCGGACCTACGTGGCGCAGTCGGTGCCAAGGGAGATCGAAAACTTCTTCATGCAGGAGAATCTGGCTTTCCTGTACTGCCCATCGGATACGGATCTCAGCGTTCACTATGAGCTGCTGGTCAGCGAGGACCTGATGAATATCCAGATCGGTGTGGACCGGGAGCTGGTCTGCTTCGACACCAGCATGCGGGACGTCATTACGTTCAATGAGGACAGCGTGGAGTATTCAGATGTCGAGAAAATCTCCTATGAGAACTACGACGGCTCCGCGATCATCACAATCCTGCTGAAAAAGCCTCCTGCAAAGCTGATCACCCACATCTACATCAATGCGGCCAGAAGCAACGACCTGCAATGCCGGATCGGTCAGTGGGGAACCATTGTCAGCCCTTCCGAGACCCTGACGATAGACACGACGATCTACCGGCGCATGCAGATGGAGGAGAACATCGGTATCCGGAGCACCGGCATCGGCCTTCGCTATTCGCCTATCCGGGAGCGCAGGCAGGCAATGAAAGAAACGGTGACGTTCACTTCTCTTTCTTCTGGTCTGCACTATGCCCATGTGCGTGAGCATCCGTATGAGCCGGAGACCGAGATTGTGATGATCGGCAGCCTGACCAGCGGAATTGAGTACAAACAAACCGGCGAATCGCCTGTCTGATTGGAGGAGCTATGAAAACACAGAAATTTGGTATGAAGAATACCTACACCATTTATAAGTTCGTGGATGGGAAAAAGCAGGTGCTGGCTCACTTCCACAATCTCGTCACGGCGCGGATGAAGCAGCAGATGACTGCGGACTCCGGTGTCAGAATCCATTCCATCTGGTTTGGTGATGGCAGCGCGGAACCGTCCGAATCGGATACCGCTTTAACGCATCCGCTTTGGACCTTCAGCTGGAACTACGGAAATATCATCTCCACGGAGAGGCCGGAGCTGTCTCAGGACGGCACTTGGAATATCCTCTGTACGGCAAAGATTGATGCGTCCGACGCCTATGTTGGCACGGTCTCTGAGATCGGTCTGTATATCACGGTGAGCAGCTCCAGCTTGGCAATGGGCACGCATGCGCTCATCAAGGACGCCGAGGGCAATCCGATGACCATCACGAAGACCGACACCGAGGTGCTGTATGTGGATATCCACCTTCAGTACCAGCTGTCCAGCAGCTCGGAATTCGAGTGGTCGCCGTGGTACTACTACCTTCTGGGAAATAAAACCGCCGCGCAGTCGTGGCCGCAGATCCCGGTCCTCAGCAGCATGCAGATCGTCATGCTCAGGGCCTACCCCGACCTGATGAGCAACGGAAATATTATCGGCAATCGCGTACTGCTCACAAATTCCTATGATGCTTCGAGGCATGTACTGACTTGCAGCAACGGCAGATTCGGAACGGAGAATCAGCCCACGCAGGAGTATGTGAACGCTGTCGGTATCATTCCCGGCTTCTGGGGCAGACCGAGCTACGACTACTATCGTCCCAGCGTACCGATGGGCTTTTGGAAATTTCCGAATCCGGACATCTTCCCGAATACCACCCTCTCGGATATGCGCGTCGGGACCGGTGATGGCGTGATGGTTGACTTTACGCCTCCGCTCAACCTGTGGGTGAAGGATACCGAGCGCGTCTTCGTGGATGGCGTGCTGCAGGTCCGGGACGTGGATTACACCTGCGATCACCGGAACAACCTGAGCGAGCTGTACTCCCTGAATCCCAGCATCTTCTGTGACCTCAAAAACGAGCTGGTGCGTCAGGACAGCACGGCCACCTCCGGCATGGGCTTCCACCCGCTGAAAGGCGGCTGCAACGATGTCGCTTCCGGCTCCAACAATGAGCGCCGCATTTATATTGTCTGGGACAAGGACCACCCGCTGGAATGGGAACTGGAGCCGGACCCGCAGATCGGAATCGAGGCAGACTACTTCCAGATGAACGCCATCCAAAACACCGGAGGCAACTACTGGCGCTATGCGATCTTCACCCTCAGCTATTCCGAGGACGGCGAGACATGGACCGACGTGGAGTCCTTCACGGTCACGAGCAGCAGCAACGCCGCTGTGTCCTATCGGTTTGTGTTCCCGGAGACGATCACGGCAGCTCACTGGCGGCTCAGCACGGATGTTTCCGGCTGCTCGGATGCGGTCCGGAATGGACGCTTCTTCTCGGAAGGCACAAGCTATCTCCACAGGAACGGTGCTCCGATTCACTTCACCCATGCTCCGGCAGACGGAGCCATCATCACGATGACAGCGGACATTGACCGTCCGATGAAAAATGAGAACTTTGTTCTGGACGTGAATCCGAGCTTCTCGCTGTGACGGGAGGTGCGCCTATGGCTTTGATCATCGAAAACACAATAGACCTGACGGCCTATGCGGACAATCCCGCTCCGAAGGTCGTATCCCAGCTCTCCATCATTCATGAGTCGAGTGATGGGGAGCTGGTTCAGTATTACATCAAACCGGGAAACCAGACGCAGGGTGACAAGAACACCTATGCCATCGGTGTGTTTGACAAAGACAGCCGCACCTACTCCTACCACGACTATCCCGAAGTGGTCTGGGGAGAGCCGGGACAACGCATCTGCGGAAACCGCATCGAGCGGCTTGGCGTGAAGGCATTCCCGGCCATCGGCGCGATTGCCTTTTACAAGCTGATGCACCGGAAGATCACCCGCATCGTTGCACCGGTCAACCGGAAAAGCAAAAAGCAGGAGGCTCCGACGCTGGACGCGCAGGAGAATCTGGACGACACCGTCACATTCACGATCACGCCTCCGGACAAGCCAAAATATGCCTGCTACCGGATCGTGATGCAGTACGACATCTACATCGAGGAATATGTCACCTACGATCTGGAGCTGACGGTTCCGGCTCCGCATATCACTGGCGAGTACCGCTGCTACGCCGTGGGCTACGGTGACGAGGGCCAGCTTCTCTCCAAGGACAGCAATGTAATCACCCTGTCGCTCATTGGGAAAGCGGCAACCTTCCAGCGGCCTTACTACATGAAATCGGAGCTCACCGCAGCAGAGCGTGATGCTGATCAGCGGTATCAGGAGCTGGAGAATTATACCGAGACCTTGGAGCAGCGCATCCGCGCTTTGGAGGAACGGATACCACCGGAAGGAGGCAACGACAATGGTTAATATCAACGGAACTACCATCACGATCACCAGAGGCGACACGCTGGAGGCGCTCTTGGAAATCCTCTGCGCGGACGGTCAGCCATATGAAGTGCGTCCCGGTGATGTGATCCGCTTTGCCCTGAAACAGAAATACGCAGACCGGGAGCCGCTCCTCCTGAAGGAGATTCCGCATGACACCCTGCTCCTGCGATTGGAGGCTGAGGAGACAAAACTGCTGACCGCAGGCTGGGCACCGTATGTTTATGATATTCAGCTCACGATGGAGGACGGCACGGTAGACACCTTCATCGACCGCGCTGAGTTTATCGTGACGGAGGAGGTGGACTGATGGATGGAAAACTTACTGGCCGCCTGTCTCCACGGCGGCAGCTCACCGGCAGGCTCTCTTTCTCTGTCCGGGATGCTCCCGGCATCGTCCTGATCCCGAAGTCTGTCAGCGAAAACGGGATATACCGTGCGAAGGCTGACGGCGCGGATGGGTATTCGGTTTTCACCGTGGATGTGCCTCCAACTGTCGAGCCGCTTGCCCCATATGTTTTCGACCTGACAGGTGGTTATGTGGCAAACGGAATCTGGACCCTTGGCGGTGATACCGTCAACTATTCCGACGTCTATGAGGTACAGGCAGGCACGCCATATCTTCTGATGCTCGGCAGCATTGTCGGCAGCCGCTTCCGCAGCATGTTTTCTGAAGAGGACACCTCTGTGACAAAGAAGAACATCACCGGAAAAGCCATCTCCAATGTGAGCAATCCGGCAGCATATTCCTATGCCGTATACAAGCCCACTGCGGATGGCTTCATCACGGTCACAAAAGACAATGGCGGGACGGCTGGGCTGAAAACCTACCTGTTCAGGATACCGGACCTTCCCGACGAATAACGTAACCCCATGAGTCGCTGCGGCGGCTCTTTATTTTTGCACAAGGAGGAAAACCATCTATGAAAGAATTCTGGACCTCGATCCAACTTATCTTCACGGCTGTTGGCGGCTGGCTGGGCTGGTTCCTCGGCGGCTGCGACGGCCTGCTTTACGCACTTCTGGCCTTCGTGACCATCGACTATATCACCGGAGTGATGTGCGCTTTTTCAGATAAGAAGCTGTCCAGCGAGGTCGGCTTCAAGGGTATCTGCCGCAAGGTCCTGATCTTCCTGCTGGTAGGGATCGGTCACATTCTGGACACGCATGTGATCGGCACCGGCAGTGTACTTAGGACGGCGGTGATCTTTTTCTATATCTCCAATGAAGGCGTCAGCCTCGTGGAGAACGCCGCACACCTCGGCTTGCCCATCCCGGAAAAGCTGAAGGCTGTTCTGGAGCAGCTTCATGATCGCGCAGAAAAGGAGGACGAGTAATGGGATACACGAACAGCCCTCTGACGGCTTATACCAAACTGAGTCCGAATCACTCCGGCCAGCGCACCCACGCCATTGACCGGATCACGCCTCACTGCGTCGTCGGCCAGTGTACGGCAGAAAGCCTTGGTGACTGGTTTGCAAAATCCAGCACGCAGGCTTCCTCCAACTATGGCATCGACAAGGATGGCCGCGTCGGTCTGTACGTGGAGGAGAAGAACCGCTCATGGTGCTCCTCCTCCAGCGCCAACGACCAGCGTGCCATTACCATCGAATGCGCCTCGGATGCCTCGGAGCCCTACGCCTTCCGGGATGTTATTTACCAGACGCTCATCAAGCTGTGCGTGGACATCTGCCAGCGCAACGGAAAAAGGAAGCTCCTGTGGCTGGGCGACAAGGACAAGACGCTGGCTTACACCCCTGCTCCGGACGAGATGATCCTGACGGTCCACCGCTGGTTTGCCAATAAGTCCTGTCCGGGAAACTGGATGTATGCACGCATGGGCGATCTGGCCAGCAAGGTCACAGCGGCACTTGGCAGCAGCTCCGCTCAGCCTGATGCTCCTGCCGAGAAACCGGCCAGCGGATACTACCGTGTCCGGAAGGACTGGTCCGACAGCAAATCGCAGAAAGGCGCTTATAAGAATCTGGCCAATGCCAAGAAGTGCGCTGATGCGAATCCGAGATACAGCGTTTTTGATGCAGACGGCAATGTTATCTACTCCGCTGCCGCTCCCGCTCCGGAGCCGGAAACACCTGTCGTGCCCTTCCTCGTGAAGGTCGGCATCGGTGATCTGAATATCCGTACCGGTCCCGGCAGCAACTACAGCAAGACCGGCTTCTTCACTGGTCGAGGATGTTTTACGATCCTTCAGGTGGAGAAAGGTCCCGGCTCCGATTCCGGCTGGGGCCGCCTGAAATCTGGCACTGGCTGGATCAGCCTCGACCATTGCACAAAGCTATAATCACCATCAGGGTCTGTGGATTTTCCGCAGGCCCTCTTTTTTTATGCGCAAAAGCGGACCACCCCAGCGGGATTTGTCCAGTAGGGACTGAGAGGAAGACCTCTCAGACTGGAGGAATCCCAATATGACGAATGAACAGAAAGCCGTGATCCGCAGGCTCCGGCAGCAGAATAACAGCTATGTCTCTATCGCAAATACGCTCGGTGTCTCCGTTAGCGCCGTCAAAGGCTACTGTCAGCGCAACGGTCTGACCGGCCTTCGTGCTGCAGCAGAGAGCACGCCGGATGACCCATCCGTCTGCCTTGGCTGTGGGAAACCGATCACCCAGCGTGAGGGCATCAAGCGCGTCAAGTTCTGTTGTCCGTCATGCAGGCAGGCGTGGTGGAACTCCCACCCGGAGAAGGTCAACCGGAAAGCGATCTACTCCTTCACCTGTGCCTGCTGCGGGAAACCCTTCACCGCATACGGGAACCGAGGCCGGAAGTACTGCTCCCACGAGTGCTACATCACCGACCGGTTCAAGGGAGGTGAGGCATGATGGCACCGGAGCAGTTTGAGGCCGAGAAGAACTATCTGGCGGCTCGTGAGATTGCGGAGGGCTTCCTGAAAAAGGGCCTGCTGACCGAGGAGGAATTCACCAAAATCGACGCCTTCCTGACCGAGAAATTCTCCCCACAGATGGGCAAACTAATCGCGGCTACAGGCCAGAATTAACTTGCTATGTACCCCTTTTAGAGTGATATATGGTACGGGAAAGGAGGCGAAAAGCCGTGAAAACTGTAAAGAAAATCGAGGTCACAAGGCCGGTCCTGCCTACCCGAAAGAAGGTCGCTGCCTACGCTCGTGTATCGATGGAAAGCGACCGGATGATGCATTCCCTGTCCACACAGGTCAGCTACTACAACGAGCTCATCCAAAGCAACCCGGAGTGGGAATTCGCCGGTGTCTACGCCGACAACTTCATCTCCGGAACAGCCATCGACCGCAGGCCTGAATTCAAACGTCTGCTGGATGACTGCGAGGCCGGAAAGATCGACATCGTCCTCACCAAGTCCATCAGCCGGTTTGCCAGAAACACGGTGGACCTGCTGGAAACGGTCCGACACCTGAAAGAGCTGGGCATCGAGGTACAGTTCGAGAAGGAGCACATTAACTCCCTGTCCGACGACGGCGAGCTGATGCTGTCCCTTCTCGCTTCTTTTGCACAGGAGGAAAGCCGCAGCATTTCCGAGAACGCACGCTGGGCTATCCAGAAGCGTTTTGAAAAAGGCATCCCGAACGGACACTTCCGGGTATACGGCTACCGCTGGGAAGACGATCAGCTGGTGCCGGTCCCGGAGGAAGCCGCCATTGTAAAGCGCATCTACCAGAACTTCCTCGACGGGAAATCCCGTCTGGAGACGGAGCGCGAGTTTGCAGCCGAGGGCATCACCACGCGGGACGGCTGCCGCTGGGTGGATTCCAACATCAAAAGCGTCCTCTCGAACATCACCTACACTGGCAACATGCTCCTGCAGAAGGAATTCATCGAGGACCCGATCACCAAGAAGCGCCGGAAGAACAAGGGCCAGCTCCCGCAGTACTTTGTGGAGAACACCCACGAGCCGATCATCGACATGAAGACCTTCCAGTACGTGCAGGATGAGATGGCCCGACGCAGGGAGCTCGGTGCCCTTGCCAACAAGAGCCTGAACATCACCTGCTTTACCGGCAAAATCAAATGCGGCTTCTGCGGAAAGAGCTTCATGCACAACACCCGGAAGAACCGAGCGCAGTTCACCACAACCTACACCGACGAGGACGGCATGTACACCACATGGGTCTGCGGCTCCCGGAAGCAAAAGCAGAAAGGTGATCCTTGCAAGGCCAAGGAGATCCCGGACAAAATTCTGAGAGCCTGCTGCGCTGAGGTGCTGGGCTTAGATGAATTCGACGATGAGGTCTTTGCCGAGCGCGTCGAGCGGATCGACGTTCCGGACGGCGGCATTCTGGTCTTCCACTTCTACGATGGCACCGAGGTCACGAAGGAATGGAAGTCAACCGCCAAGCAGGACTGCTGGACGGATGAATACAAGGACCGTCAGCGCGAATGGGTCCGTAACTATATGGCCAAGGGTGATGGCCGGTTCTCGCCATTCACCACCCGTATTAAGTGCGGCTGCTGCGGTGGCTCCTGCAGGCGGCAGGTCCAAGGCTCCTCAGATGGCAAGATTGCCTACTGGCGATGCTCCGGAGGCGGTGCCACCAACTGCGGCATCAAGGGCATCCGGGAACCGGAGCTCATGGAGATTGCCGCTGGCCTGATGGGCATTCCCGAATTTGACGGCGATGCCTTCCGGGAGCAGGTGGACTACATCACGATGGTGAAAAGCGGCCTGCTGGAATTCACCTTCACAGACGGTCACACCGAGGAAGCCGAGTACAGCATCAAGCGCAAGGGTAAACCTTGGACCGAGGAACAGCGTGCCAAGTTCAAGGAATCCATCAAGGGCTCCTACACGCCGGAGCGCAGGAAGGCCATGAGCGAACACATGAAACAAGTAAGGAGGGAGCGGTATTGGAACAGCAAAGGAAAGTCCAAACAATCCCAGCAACCCTGACGCGGTATACGGCCACGCCGCTTTCCGCGCAGAAGAAACGGAAGGTCGCCGGGTATGCTCGCGTCTCCACTGATCACGACGATCAGTTCACGAGCTATGAGGCGCAGATCGATTACTACACCAATTACATCAAGGGCCGGGACGATTGGGAGTTTGTGTCCGTGTACACCGACGAGGGCATCACGGGCACCAGCACCAAGCACCGCGAGGGCTTCAAACGCATGATCGCGGATGCGCTGGACGGCAGGATCGACCTAATCGTCACCAAGTCTGTCAGCCGCTTTGCGCGGAACACGGTCGACTCCCTGACCACCATCCGACAGCTGAAGGAAAATGGCATCGAGGTCTATTTCGAGAAGGAAAACATCTGGACCTTCGACGGCAAGGGTGAGGTCCTGCTGACCATCATGTCGAGCCTCGCGCAGGAAGAAAGCCGGTCCATTTCCGAGAACTGCACGTGGGGTCAGAGAAAACGCTTTGCAGACGGCAAGGTCACGGTTCCGTTTAAGCGCTTCCTCGGCTACGACCGAGGCGAGGATGGCAACCTCGTGATCAACCGGGAGCAGGCCGAAGTGGTCAAGCGCATCTATGGGATGTTCCTCAAGGGCATGACGCCTCACGGCATCGCTAAGACCCTGACCGACGAAGGCGTCCCGACACCGGCAGGCAAGCACCAGTGGGGCCAGACCACCATCAAGAGCATCCTGTCGAACGAAAAGTACAAAGGCGATGCCCTGCTGCAAAAGACCTTCTGCGAGGACTTCCTGACCAAGAAGATGAAAACCAATCAGGGTGAGGTCCCACAGTACTACGTGGAAAACAACCACGAGGCGATCATCGACCCGGAGACCTTTGAGATGGTCCAGCGGGAGCTCGCCAGACGGACCAAGGGCAAGAATCGCCACAGCGGTGTCCACCTGCTTTCCGGCAGGATCAAGTGCGGCGATTGCGGCGGATGGTACGGCTCAAAGGTCTGGCACTCGCCGGAAAAGTGCAAGCGGACCGTCTGGCAATGCAACCAGAAGTACAAAAACGAGGTCCGCTGCACCACGCCTTACCTCGACGAGGCATCGGTGAAGGAACGCTTCACGGTGGCGGTCAACCAGCTGCTGGCCGGACAGGACGCCGCCATCGCCGCCTACGAGCTGGGCATGGCAAGGACGCTCGACACCACTGAGCTGGAGGCCCAGCAGCAGGAGCTCCTTTCGGAGATGGAAGTGCTCAACGGCATGATCCAGCAGATGATCCGGCAGAACGCTACGGTCGCGCAGGACCAGACCGAATATAACCAGCGTTTCGATGCACTCAGCCAGAAGTTCAAGGATGCCGAGGCCAAGAAGGATGCGGTCGCACAGCAGATCAGCGACATCCGGGACCGGCGCGGCACGATGGAGGACTTCCTTCGGATTCTGAAACAGCAGGACGGCGAGGTCACCGCCTTCAGCGAAAAGCTCTGGTGCGGCCTGCTGGACTACGCCACAGCCTACGCGGATGGCCGCCTGACCTTCACCTTCAAAAACGGCTCCACCTTCGAGGGCTGAGCCAGACATAAAGCAAGCTCCCGATCATCGGTTTGTGGCCGGTGACCGGGAGCTCTTTTTCTTGCTTAAAGGTATTTTTCTACTTCTTTGGCTTTCAGCACCTTGCCAGCAGAAACGATCTTGTCATCAACCATGAGTGCAGGCATGCTCATTACGCCATAGTTCATGATCTTTTCCATGTCGGTAATGTACTCGATTTCCGCATCGATTCCCTTGTTCGCCACTGCTTCTTTTGCAGACCTCAAAAGCGCCTCACAGCTTTTGCAGCCGCCACCTAAAACCTTGATGTTCATGATGTCCTCCTTCAGATAAACAGATTTTGAAATACATTAAAGCCATATCCCACGATGATGATTCCCACCGTGCAGATAGCTATAAATGTTCCCAGAAGTTTCGGCTTGATAGCCTTCTTCAACATAATGAGAGACGGCAGGCTGAGTGTTGTAACTGCCATCATAAAGCTGAGGATTGTCCCAAGCAAAGCACCCTTTGCAAGAAGCGCCTCCGCCACAGGTATTGTTCCAAAAATGTCTGCGTACATTGGAACGCCAATGACCGTCGCCAGAATAACACCGAAGGGATTACTGCTCCCAAGAATAGTCTGAATCCAACTCTCCGGTATCCAATTATGGATGAGGGCACCGATGCCAACACCGATCAGGATGTAAGGAAACACCTTTTTGAATGTTGAAGTGACCTGATCTCTCGCATAGATCAAACGGTCTTTCACCGTCAGATCTGGTGCCTCAATATTGACGCTGCTATTGCTGTTTCGAATGAAATCCGCAATCTGATCCTCCATATGGAGCTTCTCGATCAGCGTCCCGCCTATCACTGCGATTACCAATCCCAAAATCACATAGGCGATAGCTATCTTCAGGCCGAAAATGCTCATCAGCAGAACAAGGCTGCCCAGATCTACCATTGGAGATGAAATAAGGAACGAGAATGTCACTCCCAGCGGAAGCCCTGCACTCGTAAATCCCATAAAAATCGGGATGGAGGAGCATGAACAGAATGGTGTTACCGTGCCCAGCAAAGCTCCGACAATGTTCGCACCAACCCCATGAAACCGACCCATGATCTTCCGGCTGCGCTCCGGTGGAAAGAAGCTCTGGATATAAGAGATCAGAAATATCAGAACACAGAGCAACACTGTTATCTTGATTACGTCGTAAAGGAAGAATTGCACGCTTCCGCCGATTCTCGTATTGACATCAAGCCCAGCTGCTGTCAGCAGCCTCCCGATCAAAGAACTCAGCCATTTCATGCCAAGTATCTGATCTTGTATGAACTTCCACATCACTCAAACCTCGCTTTCGTTTTATTTGCTATTCGCACGAGCATCAGCATGACCGGAACCTCCGTCAGAACGCCTACAGTGGTGGCAAGCGCCGCAGGGCTTGTCGTTCCGAAAAGTGCAATCGCCACTGCTACCGCAAGTTCAAAGAAATTCGATGCGCCGATCATCCCCGCAGGAGCCGCAATATCATGCGGTAATTTCAGTAGCCTACTTGCCCCATAAGCGATAAAGAAAATCAAAAATGTCTGAATGGTTAACGGCACTGCTATCAAAACAATATGAAGCGGATTAGACAGAATCACCTCTGCCTGTGAACTGAAGATAATAACCAACGTCAACAGCAGCCCTATCGTTGTGGCATTATCGAACTTGTGGATAAAAGTACCCTCAAAGTAATCCGCGCCTCTTTTCTTCGAGACCGTTATCCTCGTCAGGATGCCGCCTGCAAGCGGAATCAATACAAACAGAAAGATGCTGACGAACAGAGTACTGTAGGGAACAACCACATTGGAAACGCCCAAAAGGAATTTTACGATTGGAACAAAAGCCACAAGGATAATGAGGTCGTTTGTCGCTACCTGTACGACCGTATAAGCGGGATTTCCTTTTGTAAGCGTACTCCATACAAACACCATTGCCGTACATGGAGCAGCACCTAAAAGTACAGCTCCGGCAAGATATTCTGTTGCCAATTCCGGAGATATGAAGGCTTTGAATACGACAAACAAAAATAGATAAGCAATTCCGTACATAGTGAACGGCTTGATCAGCCAGTTCGTCACCCACGTGACCAGAAGTCCTTTCGGATTCTTCCCAATCTGTTTTATGCTCTGAAAATCCACTTTCATCATCATAGGGTAGATCATGACCCAGATGAGAACAGCGATAGGAATCGAAATACCGGAAATCTGAAATTGACCAAATGTAGCAGGAATGATCGGGATAAAGTACCCGATCGTCACGCCAATGACCATGCAGAACAATACCCACACAGAAAGATAACGCTGAAATGTATTAATGCCTTTGCTTTGATTGCTCATAACTTTGCCTCCATCAGTTTGATACATTGAAATGTATCTATGTTTTATGGCTTTATATAGGCAATCCCAAAGGACTGCCTATATATCGATTACTTCGTTTCCTTGCATCCGCAGGATACGCTGCTGTCTGTTTCACAGTCACATCTTGCGTAGGAACCGATCATTTTCCGGAAATCTTTGACACCGTCTGCGGAGATGGAGTAATGCATCCATTTTCCCTCTTTGTAGTAATCTACAAGGCCGCTGTCCGCAAGGATCTTCATGTGATGCGAAAGAGTCGGCTGTGTGATTTTTAGTTCCTCCAGCAGATCACATCCGCACTTTTCTCCATGCTGGAGCGCAAGCATTATCGCAAGGCGGTTCTCATCTGTGAGCGCCTTTATTTTCTTGACATCTTCTCTGAATCCCATGACTTTCACCTCCGAGAGATGTACATATAATATCACACACATTCACAGTTGTCAATGTGTCAATGCAAATTTCCAAAGATTTTTTACTGCCCAATGATTCCTTCATTCCTGAACTTGGCCAGCATCTCCAGCATGTGGATGCCGATCTTCTCTGGGTCATTATCCAGACCAGCACAGATGACGCGAAGGCCGTCCGGTGTCAAGATGCGGCCATGCAGCTTGTCGGTCTGGTACTGCTGGTACTTCTCATATTCCTTATTCGATATCTGCTTCATGATGACCTCCAAAAACAAATATAGCCGGGTCCATACCCGACTTCACAGGAGGGCTCGAACGAGCCCTTTTTGCCCGAAAAACGAGCCCTCTCCATTATGCCGCCGCTACCCGTATCAAAGACGTAGTGCAGTTTTCAATTACTTTTGTGTTTTCGTCAAACAATGATCCCGAGTAATACTCCGCGATATCACAGAACAACTCAGTAACATGTTTTGGAGTGAGTACAATACCCTTTTCTTTTGCATTGCCCTTAGTAAAACGCAAAAAGGTTGTATAGAACTCTCCCATAACATCAATTCCCGTGTATTTTTCTAATACTTCAATTACGTTCTCGTATAAAGAAAAAACACATCGAGAGAGTACGGTGTCTCCATCTTGAAAAGCTTTATAATCTCCCTTTGGTGCCCGTAGAAGCTCATCCTTAGCCAACAAGCTATCATAAAACTTCTTTAGTGATGTTCTTTTTCCGCGTGGAATCCTATCAATATCCCAAATGCCTGGGACAAAGTCTTCGTCGTATTCGTTCCCGTCCCCATACAAAGAGGCCTTCAACATTTTTACTGCATTTCTGCCTAGGGGATCCTCTGTTAGTTTTTTCGATTTTGAAGCTTTCTTTGCATCAATAGCTGCTTTTGTATCATTGTATAATTTTGAGCTGTGATTGGTTAACCCTAGAATTATCGCAGAAACAAAACCAGCCTTTGAATTATCTTCAATTCCATTGGAACGCAGGAAATTAGCACAAGTCAGAGTATAGCGGCGTAGTTCTTTTTTTATTGCAGCCTCTGTTCCCGCAAATCTGTCTAACACAATATTGATGTCTTTTTCATACTGGTCAATCGAAACAATTTGGTCAGAAAGATATCCATCTTCCAGCAATTCGATATCATCTATTCTCCCACCTTGAGGCACGACAAAAGATGTTACTTTGCATGCCGCTTCAATCTGGCCAGAGACCCCGATCGCAATTACATCATATTTATCATTTAAAAATGTGGCATACCAAAGAGCCCCATTTATTGCATAGTTTTCTGTTTCCTCCGGAGTTCCATACCCATAAACCTTATATTCCCGCGGATCAGACAGCATAGCGTGTTTCTCTGTAACAGGCTTACACTCAATTACGATAATAATGTTAGATTTTTCCTTAACTATTATGAAATCGGGTGTTCCCTTGCCTTTTCCCGTCTGTTTTTTACTGGCCTTTGAAAAAGTGCTACTTAGCCAATCATACGCTGTCCCTTTGTAGCTATCTTCCTTAAACCATGTTATCCCGTTCACAGGCATATTCTGAACAGTAGGATAACCAACAATATTTCTCAATTTATTAGCGATAAGGCCTTTTGTTGTTTCTTCGCTTGCTTTGCTCATTGTATACCTCCGTTAATTCTCCACGTTTTTCAGCAAAATATCTGCTGCTTTGATTCGACGTAGTTTTCCTTTTCACTTTAAAACATCTAAATCCGGCTTTTACACAGTTAGCTCGTGATAGGTCTCATTTTCCAAAAACATCACATCATAAATTGGCAGATACGTAATCATGCCGTGGGAAAACGCACATTTCAACATCCATTATACTTGGAAAAACACACATTTCAATAATTCGGGCAAAAATTATCCCCTTATTCTGGTTCGTGCTAATCCGTAGGCGGGATTTGATTTATCTTGCGCTGCCCGTATTCATGTAAAAGAATAACACCCCCACCGATGGTGGAGGTGTTATTCTTTGGCGCAGAAGGAGGGATTTGAACCCTCGCGCCGGGTCTAAACCGGCCTACTCCCTTAGCAGGGGAGCCCCTTCGGCCTCTTGGGTACTTCTGCACACGATGCCGCTCAAGTATGATAGCATAGCGGCAGGCTCTTGTCAACACCAAAATTTCAGTCTTTGGCAAAAAGATTTTTCCATGGCAGGGAACTTTTTCTTCTATGCCGCGTCTATAAGACATACAATCAAAACGAAGGAGAGTGTACCATGGACGATCTGAAATTCGATTCCTCCGCGCTGCTGATCGTGGGCATGCTGATCGGCGTGGTTTACGCGCTGTTGTAATAAGTATCAGGCTATGCTCTGCGCATACAGGGGAGATCAAACGGGAAAAAGGCGATCCGCTTCGGATCGTCTTTTTCCTTTTTTCGCATGCATAATCGCCCGCTCGCGGGAAATACTGAACACAAAGGGATGGTTCATCCCGGACTTGGAAAGGAGACTTTCGATGACAACCAAAGAGCTTCTCTATGTGGACGACGCCCTGTCCCACGCGCAGCTGCTGGCGACGCATTTTCAGGACGCCGCTTCCCAGCTGCAGGACAACGCCCTGCGCACCCAGGTGCAGCAGATGGCCCAGCGCCACCGCCAGGTGTACCAGCAATTCTACGATCTTGTGTGAGGTGAACGACATGGATGACAAATGCATTATGGAGGGTCTCCTCCTGGACGCCAAGGGCGTCTGCGATCTGTATATGCACGGGGCGATCGAGTCCAGCACCGCGAACGTGCGCCGTACCTTCTCCGCCGCCTTTGACGACGCCCTGTCCATGGGCGACAGCCTTTATCAGCAGATGACCGCCAAGGGCTGGTATCAGACCGACATTGCGCCCCAGCAGAAGGTGCAGCAGACCAAGCAGAAATTCAACCCCACCTGTTAAAATGGCAGCCGGGAGTCCAATTCAGGGCTCCCGGCTGTTTTCTGTTGATGGCGAAGCGCTTTTATATTATAATAGATCTCGCGTCATACGCCAGACAAGTTACGCGCCGCGCTCCGCTTCAAGCTTCTCCACCAGCCTGCGCAGGGCCTTGCCCCGGTGGCTGATGCGGTTTTTCTCCTCGGCGCTGATCTCGGCCGTGCGCAGGCCCAGCTCCGGCAGGAGAAAGAGCGGATCATAGCCGAAGCCGTTGCTGCCCTTCTCATCGTGGGCGATCTCACCATAGAGATAATCCTCCGCGGTCAGAAGCTTCCCGTCCGGCCAGACCAGGGCGATGGCGCAGGTATAATGCGCGCCGCGCTCTTGAACACCCTCCAGCTTTTCAAGCAGCAGGCGGTTATTGGCCTTATCGTCCCCGTGGACGCCGGAGAAGCGCGCGGAATAGATCCCCGGCGCGCCGTCCAGCGCGTCGACGCACAGGCCGCTGTCGTCCGCAATGGCGCAGCAGCCGGAAATTTCCGCCAGCTCCCGCGCTTTCTTGACGGCGTTTTCCATAAAGGTCTTGCCGTCCTCCACGGTCTCGTGCTCGATCCCCGCCTCGCGCATGGACTGCACGTCGTCAAAGAAGGGTGCGAGGATGGCTTTCATCTCTTCCAGCTTATGGGCATTGTTGGATGCAATAATCAGTTTCATGTTTTTCTCCTTTTCCTTAACCGCAGATTGCTCGAGAGGATTGTACTATAAAATCGCCGCCGCGGCAACTTGAATTGCGGAGAAAGGCATGATATCATGGACATCATCGTAAACTGTCAGGAGGTTTCCCTATGAAAATCACGTACCGCCCCCGGGGCGTTTGCTCCAGAATGATGGAGATTGAGGTGGAGGACGACAAGATCGTCTCCGTGAATGTTGTCGGCGGCTGCGACGGCAACCTGAAGGGCATCGCGAGCCTGCTCAGGGGCATGCCGGTGGACGAAGCCATCGGGCGCATGGAGGGGATCCGCTGCGGCGGCAAGGCCACGTCCTGTCCCGATCAGCTCGCCGCGGCGCTGAAAAGCTACAGGCAGGCCAATGCGTAAGGCTTTTCTCAGTCTGCTGCTCGTCCTCTCCCTTCTGCTTCCGGGAGGCAGCGCAGCGGCGGAACAGACCGCGCCCGCTCCCCTGCCGCCGCTTTCGCAGAAGGAGACGCCCGACAAGTTCACGGCGATCCCCGTGTATCTCGACGGGCTGATGGGCTCGCGCGCCTATCAGTGGGGCGACCTCTGTTACGTGGCGCTGGAGCCGATCTGCAATTGGGCGGGTCTGGACATGCGCTGGACGGGGGACGCCGAGCAGCTCTCCCTCACGCTCGGGGGGCTGGAGGTGACGTGCCGGGTCGGGGATTCGTACTTTCTCGCGGACGGGCGCTACCTCTACGCGCCGGACAACTGGTTCGTGCGCGGCGGGGATCTCTACCTGCCCCGCTACGTCCTGTGTAAGCTGCTGAACCTCAAGGACACGATGCAGCCCGGGGCGCTGTACCTGGACGGGAGCGAGCTGCAGCTCCTGCGGGGCGGAGAGGACTATTATGATCTCAACTACCCGGCAGAGGATGTGTACTGGCTGTCGCACATCATCGGCTCTGAGGCCGGGATCGAGCCCATGGAGGGCAAGATCGGCGTGGGCAACGTGGTCATGAACCGCGTGAAGGACCGGGACTTTCCCAACACGGTCTTCGGCGTGGTCTACGACTATGAGCACACGATACAATTCGAGCCCGTGTCCAAGGGCACCATCCACGAAGACCCCAGGCCGGAGGACGTCATCGCGGCCTATATGGTGCTGGAAGGGGCCAACACTGCGGGCGAGTGCATCTACTTTGTCAACCCCGATTTCGGCAGCTTCTGGTTCGACAACAACCTGGACTTTGTGATGCGCCTGGGACGCCACAATTTTTACGTCAGAAAAGGGGCAAGCGATGCCTGAACTTTTGGAGGAAATTCTGCGGCAGGGGCTCACGGAACGGGGCCTGCCCGCCGACAGCGAGACGCTGGGGCGTTTTCGCGTCTACTATGAGAATCTGGAGGCCTGCAACAAGGTCATGAACCTCACCGCCATCACCGGGGAGGAGGACGCGGCGCGCCTGCATTTTCTGGACTGCGCGGCGCTCTGTGAAACCGTCGACCTGCGGGGGAAAACCCTCATCGACGTCGGCACCGGCGCGGGCTTTCCGGGCATGGTGCTGAAAATCCTCTGCCCGGAGCTGCAGCTCACGCTGCTCGACAGCCTGGACAAGCGCCTGGACTTTCTGCGCGACACCTGTCAGAAGCTGGGCTTTGCGGATGTAACGCTGGTGCACGCGCGGGCGGAGGAGCCGCCGGAGGGTTTTCGGGAGCGCTTCGACTATGCCTCGGCGCGGGCGGTGGCGCGGCTCAACGTGCTGTGCGAGCTGTGCCTGCCCTATGTAAAGGAGGGCGGAGCCTTTCTCGCCATGAAGGGGCCGGAGCTGGACGCGGAGCTCAAAGAGGCCTATGTGGCGCTCAAGACCCTTGGCGGGACGGTGGAGCGGCAGATCGCCTATGCCATCCCCGGCACAGACCTCGACCACCGCATCGCCGTGATCCGCAAGACGGCATTAAGCCCGAAAAGGTATCCCCGCCGCTGGGCGCAGATCAAGAAGAAGCCCCTGTGATTCATGAACACACTGTTAACTTTTACCCCCGAAACGGCTGATTTTGGGGGTAAAAATTTGACAAACGGGATTATTTGTGGTACAACATGCCAAACTCATCGAGGAAAGAAGGGATTTGATGAGTACAAACGAAACCATGATGCAATACTTTGAATGGTATCTTCCGAACGACGGGCTGTGGTGGAAGCGCTGTGCCGCAAAGGCCCCGAACCTTGCCGCCCTGGGTATCACGGAAGTGTGGCTGCCGCCCGCCTATAAGGGCACCTCGCAGGAGGATGTGGGCTACGGCGTATATGATATGTACGATCTCGGAGAGTTCGACCAGAAGGGAACGATCCGTACCAAATACGGAACCAAGGAAGAATATCTGGAGGCGATCCGCGCCTTCCACGCCGCCGGCATCGGCGTCTATGCCGACATCGTGCTCAACCACCGCATGGGCGGCGACGAGCTGGAGGAGATCACCGCCGTCACCGACAACCCCGACAACCGCTGGGAGCAGATCGGCGACAAGCAGACCATCCGCGCCTGGTCGAAGTTCACCTTCCCGGGCCGCAACGGTACATACAGCAAGTTCACCTGGGATCACCGCCACTTCACCGGCACCGACTGGGACGAGGACGCCAAAGAGCTCGGCAACATCTACCGCTTTACCGGCAAGCACTGGGCTCCGGAAACAGACCCGGAGAAGGGCACCTTCGACTATCTGATGGGGATGAACGTCGACATGTCCAACCCCACCGTGGTGAAGGAGACCAAGAAGTGGCTCAACTGGTACTTAAAGGAGACGGGCGTGGACGGGCTGCGGCTCGACGCCGTCAAGCACATCAGTTTCCCGTTTTACAAGGAGCTGCTGCACGATATCCGCGAGCAGACGAAGATGGCGCTGCCCGCCGTCGGCGAATACTGGAGCGGCGATCTCGAGCGCCTGCTGCACTATCTCGACGCGGTGGACAATGAGATGAGCCTTTTCGACGTGGCGCTGCACTATAACATTTTCCACGCCTCCCAGGGCGGGGAAAATTACGATCTGCGCACGATCCTCGACAACACGCTTGTGAAGGCGCGGCCGCAGAACGCCGTCACCTTTGTGGATAACCATGATACACAGTACGGGCAGAGCCTTGAGTCCTTTGTGGACGACTGGTTTAAGCCCCTGGCCTACGCGCTGATCCTGCTCCGGCAGGAGGGCGTGCCCTGCGTGTTCTACTCCGACTACTACGGCAACCCCGTCAGGAACCGCCCGCTGGTGCCAAACCTCGGCAAGCTTATCAAGCTGCGCCGCGCCTACGCCTACGGCGAGCAGGCGGATTATTTTGAAAACGAGCACCTGATCGGCTGGGTGCGCCGCGGCGACGGGGAGCATGCGCATTCCGGCCTCGCCGTGGTCATGTCCAACCACCCGGACGGCGGTTGCCTCCACATGGAGATGGGCGCGCAGTACGCCGGCGAGAGCTTTTACGACGTGCTGGGCAACTGCACCGAGCCTGTCACCGTCGGCGAGGACGGCTGGGCCGACTTCGGCACCCAGGGCCGCAACGTCGCCATCTGGGTACGCAAGGAGGCCTTTGAGGATCTCGTCGTGAATGAGTAAAAGAACACGAAAATCCCCGGCGGTGATCCGCCGGGGATTTTCGCGTTTATGTGGTTTGTCTCAGCCTGCCGGGCGGAACGTCACATTGACCACCACGTCCATTGCGGGCATGACGAAGTTTTTCGCCTCGGTGATATCGTAGCTCGCCGAGCCGTCGATGAGGCTCCAGACGATCTTGTCAAGGGTGTAGCCGGGATCGGCGTTCGGGAAGACGTAGACCGCCGAGGTCGGGTACACGTTCAGCGCCGTGCCGGATTCGCCGGTCGTGAGGCCGAGCGCCGCGCTGCCGCCCTGCATGGGCGCAAGGCTCACGCGGTAGGCGCGCTGAGGCACACCGCCGCCGACATACTCCCAGGTGTTGTCCACGCCGGGGATGTTGAACACGAGATCAGCGAGGCCGGAGCCGGAGCCGGAGCTGGGCTTAGAATCGGGCACCCAAATGGCCGTGAGGGTGATATTCTTGGTCACATCTATGGGAACGCCGTTTTTGGCTGTACCACCGGCGCTGTTCTCCCAGTGGTCGAAGCGCTTTCCATCAGGCGCGGTGAAATACCTCTGGTCATACGGCTCGACAGTGTAGCGATAAGAGGTGTCGTTTGTTTCGATAATATGTACCGGATTTTTGTCAACGCCATTATTGCGGCTTCCCTCGCCGGGGTCATAGGTCACGGTAAAGCCATATACAAGCTTCAGTACAACTGCTATTTGATCATCCTCCGTTCCCGGAAGATGTTCTTTCGAAGCAATTCTAACACCAATCGGCTTTCTATTACTACCCTCTGCTTCTTTTCTATCAAATACATAAGAGGATTTTGCTCCGCCATCAGTAAGATAAACTTTCGCGTTTGTTGCCGAAGCAACACGGGGCGCAGTTCCATTGTCTCTATATTGGTACTCTCCTTCATATTCTGGATCATTGCCGGATGCCCATTGTGCAAAATAAAACCGAAAGCCATCATCGATTTTAATCGTATCGCCGACCAGATAGACCGTATCGTCGACGACCGTCCCGGCATCCGCAAACGCAGTCATCCCCGGCAGCAGGCCGACGAGCAGCGCCAGCGTGAGCAGCAGGGACAGAAATTTCAATCCTCTGTGTTTCATGTTTCTTTCCTCCATAGGTTATTTCAACGCCGCATCGCGCGGCGGAGTGGACGAATTGGCTCTCTTTCGCAAAGGGAGCTGGCACCAGTTCGCAAACTGGTGACTGAGGGATCGAACGGCCTGCGCCGCTGTCGGGTCGATCCCTCCACCGCTTCGCGGTCCCCCTCCCTTTTTCCAAAGGGAGGTAAAAGTGTAGACAAAGCTCAAAGTCTGTCATTCCGAGCCAGTGTCGCAACACTGGCGTGGGAATCCGTTCTCCGGTACAATGTCAGTTAACATGCGGCTTTCGGGGAATACGGATTGCCACACCAGTGACATCGGTCACTGGTTCGCAATGACAGGAACCGACTTTATCTACAGCCTGTGGCTCCCCTGAAAGGGGCGCGACGCGTTAAGCAAACGTGCCGGGGGCACGTTTGCAGCCAAAGCGGGGAGCAATCTGTGATTGCGACCTGGGCCGAAGGCTGTCTGCGCCATTCCCACGCGAGGCGCAGACTGAGGGGTCGAACCCCTCCGGTTTCGCCGCGGGCGGCTCAACCACCTCCCCTTACAGGGGAGGCAATGCAAAAAGGGCGCAGTACACCTCAAATTGGGTATACTGCGCCCTTGATAATACCTGGCGTGGAAAGGCCGTCAGCGTAGGCTTTACTGACTGACTGACTGACTGACTGACTGACTGACTGACTGACTGAGCTTATTTTGTGCCGTGCCGCCATGTCTGTCAACCCCTTTCCGCAAAATCTTGTGTTGAAATTATAACCTACTTATTCGGATTTTGCAAGGGTTTTATGAGGCGATGCGGGTCGGCTCCTTGGGGTGGATGCCGAGCCGGGAGAGAAGCTCCTCCACGTCCGTGACGGGGATGATCTCCAGCGCGTCCTTTACCTCGGCGGCGACCTCGCGCAGATCGTCCAGGTTCTCTTCGGGGATGAAGACCCGCTTCACCCCGGCGCGCTGGGCGGCCATGAGCTTTTCGGGCAGGCCGCCGATGGGCTTTACCTCGCCCTGGAGGGAGACCTCTCCCGTCATGGCGATATCGGGCGGCACGGGGACGCCGGTCACGAGTGAGGAGAGCGAGCTTGTCAGCGTCACACCGGCGGAGGGGCCGTCCTTCGGCGTCGCGCCGTCGGGGACATGGATGTGCAGGTCGTTCTTCTCAAAGAGCTCGGCATGCTCCGGGAAGAGGTGCTTGACAAGGCTCACGGCGATCTGGGCGGATTCCTTCATCACGTCGCCGAGACGGCCGGTGATGACGGTCTTGCCGCTGCCCTTCGTGAGCAGGGTCTCGATATACAGCACGTCCCCGCCCACGGGCGTCCAGGCAAGGCCCGTGACCACGCCGGGCTTGCTCTCCGCCTTGACATGGCGGTGCGGCAGGGGGCGCATGTCCAGAAGCTCCCGCAGCTCGTCCGGCGTCACCTTCAGAGGCTTTTCGCCGCCCCGCACCAGATGCACCGCCGCCGAGCGGCAGAGCGTGTCCATGCACTTTTTGAGGCCGCGCACGCCCGCCTCGCGGGTATAGTCGTCGATGATGGTCTGGATGGTCTCGGGGCTGACCTCCAGCTCCCCTTCCCCGATGCCGACGGCCTCCATGGCCTTGGGCAGCAGGTGCAGCCGCGCGATCTCCTGCTTCTCCGTGGGCGTGTAGCCCTGGAAGGTGATGACTTCCATGCGGTCCAGCAGGGGCTGGGGGATGGTGTCGAGGGAGTTTGCCGTGCAGATGAAGAACACGTCCGAGAGATCAAAGGGGACGTTCAGATAGTGGTCGGTGAAGGTCTTGTTCTGCTCGGGGTCGAGCACCTCCAGCAGGGCGCTGGCGGGGTCGCCGTTATAGGACATGGAGAGCTTGTCCACCTCGTCAAGCACCATGACGGGGTTGGAGACGCCGCACTTCTGGATGCCGTCGAGGATGCGCCCCGGCATGGCGCCGATATAGGTGCGCCGGTGGCCGCGGATATCCGCCTCATCGCGCACACCGCCGAGACTCACGCGCACATACTCGCGCCCGAGGGCTTTGGCGATGCTCTGGCCGATGCTGGTCTTGCCGGTGCCGGGCGCGCCGACAAAGAGCAGGATGGAGCCGGACTGCTGCTTTCTCAGGTTCATGACGGCGATCTGCTGGATGATGCGGCGCTTGACTTTGGCAAGGCCGAAGTGATCCGCGTCCAGGATCTTCTCCGCCTCGTCGAGGTCTATGTCCTTCGCCTCCGCCTTTTTCCAGGGCAGGCTTGCCAGAAAGTCCAGGTAGTCATAGAGCAGACCGTACTCGGCGCTGTTCTTCCCCTCCTGCTTGAGACGGGAGAGCACCTTGTCGCACTCCTTGCGGGAAAGCTCGTTGAGGGGCGCGTCATGCAGGCGCTGCTCCAGCTTCTGCAGGTCGGAGATGTTCTCGGGGTGCAGCTCGTCCAGCTCGTTTTGCAGGTACTCAAGCTGCTTTTTGATGGCGGCCTCGCGGTAGAGCTTCTGGTGATCCTCCTCCTGGGCGGTGCGCACCTCGTTGCCCACCTTCATCAGCTCCAGGTTTTCATAGAGCATCTTTTCCAGCATCTCAAAGCGCCTGGCCTTGCTGTCCTCGGCCAGTATGGCGTAGCGCTCCTCGCTCTTGCCGGGCATCCACGGGGAGAGGCCCGCGGCAATGTCGCCCATCGTCGTCCAGAGGGAGGCATAGGCCCGCAGCGCCGGCATCCAGGGCTTGCCCTCACCAAAGGCCAGCACCGCCTCCTTCATGGCGGTCACGCGCTTTTCCGCGTCCGCCGGGTCGAGGTCTTCGATATCCGGGCGGCGGGTGAGCTCAAGCTTGATGGACTTGTCCGGCTCGATGCTGACCTCGCCGATGTTGACGCGGCTGCGCAGGTCGATCACCACAAAGCCCTGGGCGTTCGTATCCCGCACGATGCCGGACACGCCGATGGGGTAGAAGCTCTCGGGCGTGATCTCCGCGCGGGCCATGGGCTGCTTTGTCACGATCAGCACGACCTTGGAGTCCTCCACAGGCTCCCGCCCGGTCATGCTGCGGTAGTAGTCGGGGCGGAAATAAACCGTCGAATCCGGGACGGCAACGGCGTTATGTATGGGTAAAACAGGCATGTTAGTCCCTCCGTTCACAATGGATAAAAGAGCAAAATCTGGCACTCTTTTCATTTGAGTGCTAAGTCCTGGGTAAAAAATTTTTCCCGCCCGGGGGAATTGAAAAGCTTTACAGGTGTAAAGATTCTACGGAAATAATAGTACATGCCTTTACAATTGTCAAGGTGCTTCAAAATAAGTTTACAAATACGCGCACAAGCGCCCCTGCCAAAACCGGCAGGGGCGCTGTGATCGGATACCGTGTCGTATTACTTCTTGGCCAGGTACTTGCGCACGTCGAGCGCGACGGCCACGACGATGACGATGCCCTGTACGATGTAGTTGTAGTAGGGGTTGACGCCCAGGAACTGAAGGACGATCTTCAGCAGCTCGAACACGAGCACGCCGATCAGAACGCCGCTGACAGTACCGATACCGCCGGTGGTGGAGACGCCGCCGATGGTGCAGGCCGCGATGGCTTCGAGCTCGTAGCCCATGCCCATGGAGGTGGAGGCGCCGCCGGTCTTGCCGGCCAGCAGCCAGCCCGCGATGGCGTACATGATACCCGCGGTGGTGTAGATGATCATCAGGGTCTTGGTGGTGTTGACGCCGGAGACCTCCGCCGCGACCTCGTTGCCGCCGATGGCGTACATGTACTTGCCGTGGCGCATCTTGTTATACAGGAACCAGAAGAAGAGACCCGCAACCAGCGCGACAAAGAGCAGGTACGGCAGGTGGAAGCCGTTGGAGTTGCCGATACGGCCGTTGATGAGGTCGATGAAGCTCTTCTGGAAGCCGCCGATGGGCTGTGCGTCCGTGACGACAAGGCACAGGCCGTAGACGATGGTCTGGGTGCCCAGGGTGGTGATGAAGGGGGGAACCTTCAGCAGGGTGATGATGGCGCCGTTCAGCAGGCCCAGCAGCGCGCCGAGCACCACCACGATCAGCAGCACCACGAACATGTTCAGCTGCGGGATGTTCCAGAGCTTGCCGGAATAGTCGCCGCGCTGGATCAGGATACCGGCAAGGCAGGCGGCAAGGCCGACCTGACGGCCTGCGGACAGATCCGTGCCCTTGGTGATCAGGCAGCCGGAGACGCCGAGCGCAATGAGGAAGCGGACGGCGGTGTTGCTCATGAGGTTGCCGAAGTTTTTCCAGGAGAAGAAGTTATCCTTTGTAAAGCCGACGATGATCGCGACGATGACGAGCATGACGACGATCGGGTTGGACTTTACATAGTTTATAAATTTCTTGCCGAAGCTATCTTTTTTGTTCATATCCCATCCTCCGATTATAATGATTACATGATGGCGAAACGCCAAAAGCGTTTCGTCGAGCCGCAGCGCGGCTCAGCAAAACAGCATGGCTGTTTTGCCATATATTCATCATAATGAGCATCGCGCCGATGATTGAATCAATCATCGACAGCCAGACATCTGTCTGGCTGCCAAACCAATCGGCTTTCGATTGTTTTGGCGAGGCGATGATCATTATTCAAACTGCGTGGCGAGCGCCATAATGTTTTCCTGATTGGCATCCTTGCCGTCGATAAAGCCGGTGATGCGGCCGTCGCACATGACCATGATCCGATCGGACATGCCGATCAGCTCGCCCATTTCGGAGGAGATCATGATAATACTCTTGCCCTGCTTGGCGAGGTCTGCGATGATGCAGTAGATCTCATACTTTGCACCGACGTCGATGCCGCGGGTCGGCTCGTCCAGGATCAACACGTCCGGGTCGTTGGCAAGCCAGCGGCCGATCAGCACCTTCTGCTGGTTGCCGCCGGAGAGCGACTGGATCAGCGTCTTGCCGGACGGCGTCTTGATGTTCATCTTCTGCCGGTTGACCTCGACAAGCTCGTCGATCTTCTTGGTGTTGAGCATGAAGCCGTAATCCACATACTTGTTCAGCGACGCGATGGAGATGTTGTCCGCCACGCTCAGCACGCCCATGATACCGCTGCCGCGGCGATCCTCGGTCAGCATGGCGATGCCGTGGTCGATGGCGTCCTTGGGTCGGGTGATCTTGAGCTCCTTCCCCTGGTAACGAATGCTGCCGGAGGTGTGGGAGCGGGTGCCGAAAAGACCCTCCATGAGCTCCGTGCGCTGCGCGCCGACCAGGCCCGCGACGCCCAGGATCTCGCCCTTGCGGACGTTGAAGCTGCAGTGGCGGAAGCTGCGGGGATTGATGGAGGTGAAGTCCTCCACCTCGAAGACCACGTCGCCGGGGACGTTCTCGCGCTTGGGATAGAGGTTCGTGAGCTCGCGGCCCACCATCTTGGTGATGATGAACTCGGTGGTCAGATCCTTGGCCTCCCAGGTGCCGATGTACTGACCGTCGCGCATGATGGTGACTTCGTCGCTGATGCGCAGGATCTCGTCCATCTTGTGGGAGATATAGACAATGGCAACGCCTTCCTTCTTCAGATCCTCCACGATGCGGAACAGCGCCTCGACCTCGTTCTGGGTCAGGGAGGAGGTCGGCTCGTCCAGGATCAGGACGCGGCAGTTGCCGGCGACCGCCTTGGCGATCTCGACGGACTGCATCTGGGAGACAGTCAGGGTGCCAAGCTTTTGTTTGGGGTCAAAGTCCATGCGGACACGCTTGAGGAGCTTTGCGGTCTCCTCGTACATTTTGTCGTGATCCACGACGGGGATGAAGCCAAGCGCTTTCTTCATCGGGTAGCGGCCGAGGAAGATATTCTCGCCGATGGTGCGGGCCGGGATGGGCTGCAGCTCCTGGTGCACCATGGAGATGCCCTTGTCCCAGGCCTCGAGGGGGTCTGAGATGACGACCTTTTCGCCGTCAATATATATGTCACCTTCGTCCATCTTATAGATGCCGAACATGCATTTCATCAAAGTCGATTTACCCGCGCCGTTCTCGCCCATCAGGGCGTGAACCGTACCGGGACGCAGCTTGAGCTGCGCATGATCAAGAGCCTTGACGCCGGGGAAGGATTTACACACGCCGCGCATTTCCAGCACGTATTCTGACATAGGCCAAGCCTCCATTTTCTGTGGATTATACCGGGGTTCATTCAGAAAACGGGTGAGCCTTCCGGCTCACCCGTTCAGGTTGCAAACGGGGAATGGGATTCGCTTCGGGGCGGGAATTACGCGGCCTTGGTGACCTTCACGTAGTCGACCCAGTAGTAGTTGTCGATCTTCTCGCCGGCGAGGGTGGCGACTGCCACATCGACAGCGGCGTGGGACTGACCCACAGCGTCGTTCAGAACGGTACCGGTCATGGTGCCCTCGTTGACCATCTCAACGCACTCGTCAAGAGCGTCAACACCGACAAGGTAGATGTCCTTGCCGACGGTGCGACCAGCCGCGGTGATGGCAGTGGCAGCGCCGAGCGCCATGGCGTCGTTGTTGCAGAAGACAACCTCAACGGCGTCGCCGAACTTGGCGAGGTCGTTGGCGCAGATCTCCTGGCCCTTTGCCTGGGCCCAGTTGCCGATCTGGTCGTCGAGGCACTCAACCTCGATGCCCGCGTCCT